>Ga0114957_1001465_pt1 | contig 25733 bp, 16 predicted proteins | sample BantaG_FD_87175 | JGI IMG/M metagenome (GOLD analysis project Ga0114957, IMG submission 87175) | Marine algal microbial communities from Bantry Bay, Ireland - BantryBay_4 metaG | ecosystem: Host-associated > Algae > Red algae > Unclassified | place: Bantry Bay, Ireland | collected 2014-11-21
ATCGTGGTCCTCCTATTCGATTGACAATCTGTTTGTTATGAGCGGAGCTTTTCCAATCGCCCCCGTACGCCGAAGCCTTGGCGAAGGAGTAGTGAAATTTTTGATTTTGATTTCGATTGAAGTTTTGACTGAAAAACACCGCTTACAGAACAGTCCCCGGAACCCGCGATTATGTGTCCTTCAAACCTTAATACCTTCCAACCTTCCAACCTTGACTCCTTCCAACCTTCCAACCCTGACAACCGTCTAGAATAAAAATATAAGCCTAAAAAGATTGATATAAACTTATTTCTTAGTTAATTTGTATAGGAGCTTTTTAAAAACGCTTGAGAGAAAACATAAAAAACCTCATTGTGAAGGAAAATACGAACGATAAGCAATCTATTAGTCCGAGCGCATCATTCACTTCGAATATTTTCAATGCCGCTCAACAGCACGTACTTAATCTGTTTAATCAGCAGTACGACACCAGGCTATTGTTCCATAGCTACCAGCATACACATAGCATCGTTGGCAAAGTAGATGAATTGGGGAAATCTCTCAACTTGTCAGATAGCGTTATCGAAATTGCGTTGCTGGCGGGCTGGTTTCATGCGACAGGTTTCCTCTTCGACTATAATGATCCGGTCAGCAAAAGTACGGAGCAAGCAAAGGCGTTCTTAAATGCTCAGCGCTATCCTTCAGATAAACTCAACAAGGTACTTGCAGCTATAAATGTTACCAACCCAACCATCAACCCAATTTCGAAGGAAGAACAATTATTGAGTGACGCTATTGCTTCGCTGAATGCTGGCGATCGTTTTTTTGAGCATCGACCTCTGCTCCGTTTGGAGTGGGAGTTTTTACAAAATAGAAAATTGTCGACTTACGAATGGAATCAGATTCAATTACAGGAACTGCTCAACACACGCTTCCATACTGATTACGGTAAGTTGACTTACGGCCCTTATGTGGCTCAAAATATTCGTACCCAAAAAGAGCGGGTTGAAAAAAAACAGCTCAACCAACTTCAACTCGTAGACGGCAAAGAAGCGCAACTGCGTAAGTTTCAACGGCTGGTGCCAAAAAACTCCGGCAGCGCTGCTATACAAACTTACTTCCGAACCAATTACCGCAACCACATCAACCTGAGCGCCATTGCCGACAACAAGGCCAACATTATGATCAGTGTCAATGCCATTCTGATTTCTGTTATTATTTCTATTCTTTCTTATCGAAATATTTCGCAAACGCAACCCATGGTTTTGCTTCCTGTTGTTATCTTTTTGGCCACAGGATTGAGCTCATTGATCTGTGCCGTTTTAGCTATCCGACCAAAAGTAACCTCCAGTAATCAAGGTCCGATTAAAATGGAGGAAGCCAAGAAAAACGTTATTTTCTTTGGCAATTTTATCAACCTGAATCTGGAACAATTTGAAGAAGCGATGGACACGGTTTTGCGCGATAGCGAGTTGCTTTATGGCAACATGACGAGAGATCTTTACTTCCTGGGTAAGGTGTTGGATAAGAAGTATCGCTTTTTGACGATGTCTTATAATATTTTTATGATTGGGTTTGCGGCTACTGTTATTACTTTTATGATTGCGCTTTTTAGTTAATCGCGTCTTAAAAATCGGTAAGCCCGTCTGGCGGAGCGCCAGCCCGACAGGCACTTTTCGCGTAGCAAAGGGATTGCCGATCTTTAAAACACAAAACTTTCTACTCCATCACCCACGCACCATCTACCAATCGCAGCTTCGCTAACTTCGGTTGCTTATCCACTCCTGCAGGAGCTCTCAAGGTTATTTCTGCCGTTTCAGAATCAAACCACTTTGGCGCATAAGGTCGAAAATCTGTCATTTCTTTTTCCCAAAGGACAGCAAGCCTGTCGTTTTTGAATCCAATTATCTGAACCCCATTTTTTGTGTTGCCTGTCTCCAAATCTGCGTTGGTGATAATCATGTGCTGGCCATCGGGTGCAATTTTTGGGAAACCCCATATTGTTTTTTCGCGACCTGATTTGTCATTGATAAGTAAGAAAACATAGCCATTAGCTTTGGTAGCACGCACTACGAAACTGCTCATTTTTGGATAATAGTAGTAATAATCGTAGACGGTATATTCGGCATCAGAATCAGTAATATCTTTTAGTAGCTTGTGGTTTCCGCTAAGGAGACGAAGCTTTAAGGTTCCAGCCTCTTTGGAGACCATTTTCCCATTTTTGTTCATCTGTGTCAATTGTTCTGACATCAAACAGGATTCCGATTTTGCGATGCGTCCTGATTTTAATAATTCAAAACATTTGTCATAAGGAGTAGGAGACTGATCAACTTTGGGTGCGTAGAACTTTACACCACCTCCATATACCCAACCGATTTTATCATCTCTGGTTTTGACTTTTAGCCAAGGTTCATCGAAAAGGGTGCCCCTGAGGGTTATTTTTTGAGTAAAGTCTGATTTTTCATTTAGGAAAACCAGTGGATCCGCTGCGGAAAGTTCTTTAATAATCTTGCTTTTAGTATTCGGAGCCTCTCTCATTCTGAGTTTATCAACCCAAACGTATATTTTTGTGATTTCGACCGGAGCAGTACTTGCATTGGCCAAAGAATCAGCCGTATCGGCATCTGTATCATCACTTTCGCCGGAGTTTGTATCTTTACAAGCCCAGACACTGATAATCATTGTACATAGTAGGACAATCTGTTTTAATTGCATGAAATTTGAGTTTTTATTGTGCGTTATATTTTTTCTCCAAAGTTAAGTAATGTACAGCATTAAATTTACATATATTACTTAATGTAGAAAGTGTAACCCTTGACAAACATATTGAAAGATGTTGAAAAAAATTTTAGCTCTAGCTGTATTTCTCGTTTCTTTTTTTGCTGGAAATGCCCAAAGTAGTAAGCAGGAAATTTATATTGACCGCTATAAAGATATTGCGGTTAGCGAGATGGAACGCGCTGGTGTTCCTGCCAGTATAAAGTTGGCTCAGGGTATTCTTGAATCTGGTTCGGGCAAGAGTACACTTGCCCGCAAAGCTAATAATCATTTTGGTATGAAGTGTGGTGCTGTCTGGAAAGGAAAGGAATATTATAAAGAAGATGATGATTATGATGAAAATGGCAAACTAATAAAATCCTGCTTTCGGGTATTTGATTCTGCCAATGAATGCTATATCGCTCATTCCAACTTCCTTACAGACTCCCGCAAAAGATATCGATACGGTTTTCTTTTTGATCTGGACCCCAAGGACTACAAAGCCTGGGCGAGAGGTTTAAAAACGGCTGGTTATGCCACCAGTCCTACCTATGCAGAAAAATTAATCGCGGTCATTGAATCCTACAATCTCGATCGCTTTGATGAAATGACTTCTGAAAGTACGGGTGACAACAGCATTGTCGTACAAAGAGGTTTTTTCAAAATCAATAATACAAAAGTAGTTTTGGCGAAAGCCAATGATACACCGATCGATATTGGAATCGCTCAAGAGGTCTCTGCCAGGTGCCTCGTAAAGTACAACGAAAACATCACCCGAACCAACCAAATCCTCAAGAAGGATAGTCGTGTATTTTTGCAAAGAAAAAGAAATGGCTTTCGTGGCAAGCAAAAATATCATGTCGTCCAAACCGGAGAGACATTATATGACATCTCTCAGAAGTATGGCATCAGTCTCAAAAAACTACACCGTAGAAACCGTATCGAAAAAGGGGAACGTCCTGCTAAAGGAGCAAAAATAAAATTACGTGGTTTTAGAGTCTTCAAAAAAAATAAACCCCGAATTTCTGCTACCAACATAGAAGACGAGCTGCAAGAAGCACTCAAAGACGATACAGATACTAACGACGAAATAGAATTTGAAGATGAAGTGATTTTTGATACGGATGATTCCGAAGATTTTGATATATTTGAAGTAGATAATGAAGTGGATGAAAATGATACACCAACGAACAACCGTGATGTATACCACGTAGTAACCCGAGGTGAAACACTTTATGGCATAGCAAGAAGGAATAAAACGACGGTGGATGCGATTCTTGTTTTGAATAAAATGCAGAGTAGTACGATTAGTATTGGGCAGCGGATTCGGGTGCGGTAAGTTAGCTTCTACAGCGGAGCTGTAAGCTAACTTATTTGGTGTGACGATTTTTAAAAACTATAGAACATGAAAAAATTTATACTCATCATTCTTGTTTTGGCTGTTGCGATGACGGAGCAGCAGGCGCAGGAGGTTGTGGAGACGGGGGGATTTGCTTACGGTATAAAAGGTGGACCTGTTATTGGATTTCAAAAGTGGGGAAACTTTCAACAGCGTGATCCCCTTCTTGCTACTCATGCCATAGCTTTTATCGAATCATTGCCGGCGGACGGAAAATTTGCTGTTTTTGCACAAGCAGGTTACCATCTTAGAGGTAGTGCCATACGGCAGCGACCTTTTACTTACACTGACCAGGGTACCGGTATGCCCAGAGAATTTCCTGGCTCTACCCGAAAGTTTAAATTTAAAAATGTCGCCCTCTCTTTAGGAGGAAAGCAACTGAAGCCACTGGGCGAAAAAAGTTCTTTCTACTACATGTTTGGCCTCCGTGGCGAATATACCATTGGCACCAACCTCCGTACGCTTGATGACCTCAACAGTGCTATTGGCGGACTTTATTTCCCAGTTGATGATGACGGGCTCGGTTGGGTCAGAAAATGGAACTACGGAATGATACTTGGTGGTGGAATTGAATTTCCCCTCTCTGATTTTATGGGAATAATAATAGAAGCTACTTTCAGCCCGGACTTTTCCAACCAGTACAATCAACCCCCAATCCCCAACATTATAGACCCTTTCACAGGAAACATTCGAACTATTAATGAACAAGTAATAAAGAATAATACCATCGAAATTTCTGTAGGATTTCGCTTCTTACGAGTGGTAGAATATGTTGAATAAGCAATCTTGTTATTCTTCAAATATTAATTACTGAATGTAAAAAGGGCTTAACCGTTCTCAGCCTTCCTAAAATTTCATAAATAGAAAAAGCCCTGATTTCACAAGTAAAATCAGGGCTTTTCCTATACCCACAACACTATAACGTACAAATGCGTTATAAAACTGACAAAATAGTTGCTTGTCTAAAAAAATCGTTATACCTTTGAATTAGATATGAAATCAAAACTTCAAATATTCCTCCTCCTTTGCCTCAGTCTCTCCCTCTTTGCACAAGAGTCAGCGGACACAAAGACCATCAACTACGACATCGTGGCGGAGTACCAAAAGGCCATTGACTACCTGGCTGCGTTTCAATATCAAAAAGCATTGGACCACATTTACGAGTGCCAGCGAAGCGATCCCGGCAATCTTGATTACTTATCAAAACTCGCCTGGTGCTACCAGCAATTGGGCAATTATTCCGAATCAAAACTTTACTACATAAAGCTATTACAGGAAGACTCCAACAATATAAGTGCACTCAGCAACCTGGGATATATTTTTGAAAAAGAACTCAACTATCAGCAGGCTAAAAGCTATTACCGCGAACTGCTAAGCATCGATACCACCAACAGCTACTACTACCGAATCAACGCTTATAATGCCATGAAAACTAAAGAGCCCTTGGTCAGTATTGCTTATTTCAATAAGGCACATGTACTCAACTCCAAAGATCTGGTGGTCATCGATGAACTAGCTAATTTATATTTCCAAATGGAGGCCTTTGATTATGCCATTTCCTTTACAGAAAAAGGCTTAGCGCTTGCTCCTGATAATTTTCGTTTGCTGTATACCGATGCCAGAGTCCGCAACAAAGTCGATAGCTTTCGCCTGGTCGTCAATACACTCGAACATGCCCTATCACTTGGTGACACAGTGCCTTATTACCAAACCATGCTGGGCGTTTCTTACATCCATTTGGATAGTTTGGACAAGGCCGCATTTCACTTACACCAAATCGTAAATAAAAAGAAAGCCAGCGAACACACGCACCACTACCTCTCTGTGATCTACGACAAAAAAAAAGAGCCTGAACAAAGCAAACATCATCTGGAACAGGCCATCAAAAAAGCCATTTCACCAAAAGCCAGCCTCTACTATTCTGAGTTAGCTGCCATCCACGAAAAACAAAAAAATCACAAAAAAGCCATCAAGCTTTATGACGAAGCCTTTGAGCATTCAGGCAAGGATGTATACCTTTTTCACAAAGCCAGAAACACCGATTTTTTCTACAAGGATAAGAAAATGGCATTACGGATTTATAAAAAATATCTGGCTACCGGCCATGAGAAATATCGGGAGTATAGCGAGCGTCGAATTAGTGAGCTGAAGGCGCTTATTCATCAGGGGGGAGGTTAAGGTTTGAAGGTGATGATAAGGTTTGAAGGGGATAAGGTTTGAAGGACACGCGATCGCGGGCTCCGCATATCAAGTGACCTTCAAACCTTCAAACCCTCAAACCTTAAATCCTTAAATCCTTCAAACCTTCTCTCACACAAACCAAAGCAACAATGAAAAAACTAACAAAAGCAGAAGAAGAAATCATGCAAATTATTTGGAAACTGGAGCGCTGCACCGTCAAAGATATACGGGAGACAGTGGGTGGAAAAAAATTACCACCTCATAGCACCATTTCTTCCATTGTTCGCATCTTAGATGATAAGGGCTTTCTGGGACACAAGGCTTATGGGCGTACCTATGAGTACTTCCCAACGATCACCAAAGCAGATTACAGTAAAAAAACGATCCGTGATTTTGTAGGCGACTACTTTGGCGGGTCGATGAACAGCCTAGTCTCCTTCCTAGTAAAAGAAAATGATCTGGATCTGGAAGCACTTAATGAACTCATCAAGGAAAACGACAAAACCAAAAAGTCATGATTAATTATTTATTTGAGGTCAGTTTATGCTGGACGGGTTTTTATTTACTCTACATTTTGTTTTTGAGCAAAGAAACTTTTTTCCATCTCAACCGGGGATATCTACTCAGCACCTTATTGCTGGGGTTGGCACTGCCTTTAATTGATCTCAGTACTTTTTTTATTGTAGATAATCCGGTTGTCACCGAAACGGCTTACTATCTTGAAACTTTTACCATCACAGTTCAAAACTTGGAACAAAATATGGACGCGGTGGTCGTTAGTCCAATCACAAATTCGCTCAGCGTTTTTGACATCATGCTTTGGGTGTATTGGTTTGGAATGGTCGTCATGTTCCTGCGATTTTTAGTGGGAGCTAGCCAGATTGCAAAACTTTATTTTAATAGTGAGCGACGAAAAGAAGGAATTTACACTTTGGTTTTAACCAATGGAAACCATCTTCCATTTTCGTTCTTCCACTTATTTTTCAGAAGCAAAAATTTAGCCCTGAGCGATACCGATCAGGAAAAAATAACACAACACGAGCTGGCACATATTAAAGGCAAACACTCGATTGATGTATTGCTACTCGAACTGGTCAGCATCCTGCTTTGGTGTAGTCCACTGATTCACTTTTACAAAAAATCTTTACGAAATATTCATGAGTATGTGGCAGATGCCAAGGTCTTGCGCAATACTTCCAAAAAGCATTATGGCCAATTGCTTTTACAAGTATTCAACAGCGCGCCGGGCATAGCACTCGCCAATAATTTTATTCATTCACAATTAAAAAAACGCATTAAAATGATGACTAAAACTCAATCTTCAAAAAAGGCGTACTGGAAGTACCTCTTCGCCTTACCTCTGATCGGCATCTTAGCTTTTGTGCTAACCAAAGCGGATGTCATTGCACAAACAAATAGCAATGAACAGCTCAATACTGAACTCTCAGAACGCATACCTCCTGTAAAAAAGAAGCAGCTATCTGGTGACCCTGTTTTCACTGTCGTTGAAGAAATGCCTCGCTTCCCGGGATGCGAAGACATCGAGGGCGATGAGGAAGCTAAGCAAACTTGTTCCAATAAGAAACTAATTCAATTTATTGGAAACAACATCAAGTATCCTGAGTCCGCTAAAAAAAGTAACGTAGAAGGCATTGTGGTGATTCGATTTGTTGTTGATAAAAAAGGCCATGTAACCAGTCCTGAACTACTTCGCTCCCTCGATCCTGCATGCGATGCTGAAGCCATGCGTATCGTCAAGTTGATGCCAGCATTTAGACCCGGCAAACAAAGCGGTAAAGATGTAAACGTCTATTTTACACTTCCCATTAAGTACAAGTTGACAGATGACCGCGCGATTGAAGAGAAGACAGGAATGATTCCAAATCCACCCCCTGCTCCACCCGCAGCACCAAAGGCTCCGGATGCTTCAGGTATTGCACCACCGCCGCCGCCGCCACCTCCTCCACCTGTACCTGAGGTTGCTTGCGAAATGTTTGGAATAGTAGAAGAAATGCCCCGTTTCCCAGGCTGCGAGCATATTACTGACAATAAAGGCGAACGAGAAAATTGTTCTAAAAAAGCCTTACTCAATTTCGTTTATAAAAATATCAAATACCCTGAAGCTGCTCAAAAAGCGGGTACAGAAGGTGTCGTTGTCGTATCATTCACCATCAGCAAGGAAGGCGAAATACTCGAGCCAAAAATTGTACGCCCTATCGGAGATGGTTGCGACGAAGCTGTTTTAAACATGATCGAACTTATGAACGACATGGAAGAAAAATGGATTCCCGGCAAACAAAGAGGTAAGCTCGTAAACGTACAGTACAACTTGCCTGTCAAATTCAAACTTGCAGACAACGCTGCAGCAAAATCAGAAACAACTGACACCGCTCCCACTCCAAACAATACACTGGATGTAAAGACTATGAAAATTTCTCCCAATCCGGTTACAGATGGAATGGTCACTGTAGAATTTGAATTAAATGCCATTCCAAACGATCTAACTGTACACGCTGTAGACATCAACGGGAAAGAGATCACGGTAATTAAAGATGCTGCGTTCAACAACAAAACCAGAAACATCGTCCAGCTTGATCTGAGCCAAGCTGCACCTGGTGCTATTTTTATTAGTTTGATTGATGGGGGCAAGGTTTATACAGAGCAGCTGATGAAGTTGTAACTGAGATGTCGGGAGTTGGGTGTCAGTTTCCTTCTGACGCGTGATAGGACACATATTTTCGCGGGTTGAACGAACGGATTGAGACGGATTTTTTCTCGTAGGACGTGCGTCCCAACATCCTTAACGATTAGGATTCATAGGATTTCGGGATGATGATAATAGGATAGCCGCGATCACAGGCATCCTACCACCTTCTCTAATCCTATGAATCCTATTTCTGACAGTGGTGGCTTGACAAATAAGAAGCCCGAAGCTTATTACTAAGCTTCGGGCTTCTTATTGAAGTTGTTTTAAGTCATTTCCTATGCCTGCGGATAAGGTATAGAACATAACTTTAAACAACTTCATTACAAATATTCCAATTCACATGCTAATTACAATTCACATGCTTCCGCTACTTCTTACGAATCTTAATCTTCTTTCCAGGTCTAATATTTGAAAACTCATTGATCCCGTTGAGTTTCATAATTTGATCAAGGGTTACCTCCGGGTACTTTTCAGCAACATCCATAAGGGTTTCTCTTCGTTTCATTTTATGGTAAGCATATTTGCCGTATTCCTTAGATCGGATGTTGGAATACTTGCCGCTTATTTTTATTTGTGGGATAGCTCTTGCAGGCATTTCCAATTCATCAGCAGTGCTCTCTTCACTTTCCGGATAGATTTTTACAAAAGGTAAACCTACCAATGGCTGATAAGCAATTAATTCAGAAGGACGCTTATGAAGGAACAACATTAGATGCTGATCGGGGTTAACATTTTCTGAATTCAATTTATTCCATTTTACGATATCCCCGACCTTGCAATTGTATTGTTGGGCGATCGAATATAAATCCTCGAATTGAAGTACTTTGTGGCTTGAAACGGCGTGGTCTTTAGTTTCCATGCTTCTGGATGCCGGTGCATCTACTGCAGAGGCGGCAATCATCTGATTCAACTTGTGATCAGGTCGACCAATTCCATTTAAGTAGTTAGCCATTGCCTCGCGAGGCAAAACGAGATTGTTGCCATTTCTATTTGCAGGAATGTATGATCTTTTGTAAGAGGGATTTAGCGTTACGATGACGTCGTATGGTGTTCCGGTAATTTCCGCAAGGCGAATAAAACTGATTTGGTCATAGATTTTTGTCAAGGCAGTGTGCGTCAAATTTCTTTCGGGGTATACCGGATTTAGTGCGTGTAAGTCATAGTAATGCGTAACATAACTTGCCCCGATAAAAGCAGGTACATAGTTTCGTGTTTCTCTAGGCAGGTATTTGGTGATCCGCCAAAAGTTTTTGCTGCGGCCTCTTTTGATGGCGCGGTTTACACGACCAGGGCCACCGTTGTAAGCAGCTAAAGCCAGTTCCCAGCTTCCAAAACGTTTATATTGTTTGGCCAGGTATTTCAGTGCAGCTTCTGTTGATTTATGTGGATCTTTCCGATCGTCAACGGTGCTGTTAATACGCAGTCCCATACTCTTTCCGGTAGGCGGCATAAACTGCCAAAGACCTGCAGCTCCTGAGCGCGAAAGTGCGTTGGGCTCTAAAGCAGATTCAACCACTGAAAGGTATTTTAAATCCTGAGGCAGACCATGCTTTGCGAGGTAATGCTCAAACATTGGAAAATATATTTGAGTACGTCCCAGCATTGCTTCCGTTCTATCCCGACGCTTTAAGGTGTAAGTATCTATATAACCTTTTACGACAGAAGTAAAGCGTGGTGGTATCACTCCATTTGTCATTTGACTTAGTCGTGAACGAATTTCTGCTTCAGTATAAGCAGGAATGTGATTGGCAGGGGAGGCGCTTGATTCATCTGTACAATCCGTAGCGGCACTTGCTGGTGCTGAAAAAGAAATAACAAATAAAAAAACCGCAGCACTAAATAGTTTGATAAATCTCATGTTTATTAAAAATTACATTCAAAACACCTTCTTTCCACAATATCAAGCTTTTTACATGGGCTCAATATAATTATCAACATGGGAAATGAAAACGAATAACAATCTGGTCAAATCCCAAAATTAAGCATTAGAAAGTGGAAAACAGTTGCAAAAGTGTTAAAGAAAATTTTTAGTTAGGTTTTGGTAACTTTTTGAGGATTATATAGTTAGCAATTATCTCTAAGGAATAACGTATTAGATTATTATTGATTGTAACAAGAACTATTCCATCCCTTGTTTTAACAGATATTTAATGGTGCTTCGGCTTACGAAAAATTAACATAAGCAACTGATAAACAGCTTAATAAACTATCATTAATTTCATATGTAACTATTTAGCTGGCCTTTAATGAACGGCCGAATGGAATGACTTTAAACGTGCAACATGGATGGATGTTAGCTGTAGGACGTTATTTCGACCAGCCAGAGGCTGGCAAATCCCTCTTGACCTATGTGTTTCAAAACACCTTAGTGGGTAGCTACAACTACTTGACGCTTTTGTAGTTACAACATGATGTCGCATGACATCTATTCGTTGGTGATCCCTGCCCGATCTAAAGATTCAGCCAGGCGGGCAGCCAAATAAATTTGGCAGATACGACTCCATTCCCGGCACCCTGTGAAATCTTCGGTTTCAAATTTATTGAGCAGCCCCAAACAATTCATACTCAAAGTTACTGGCAAGCCCCAGGCGAGGCAACACCAAATTATACCCTTCCAGACTAGGAGGTATTACTTGCTTCTTGTAGGAAGGGTTAAGTTTTCGAATTATTTCAATTGAAATACCACTGTCACTTGCCAATTGTTTGAAAGAATATCTTTCATATACTTTCGTCACAACAGTGAGCTGTAGATTGTAATCCGGATAAACAGGTCGGATGTCGTAAAAGTGGTAATAGTTCATTGCATAAGTAGCTGCAATAAATTTTGGAACATAGTCCTGCGTTTCTTTTGGAAGATGTTTTCTGATAGCCCAGAAATCTTTTTTACCTGTTTTCTTAATCGCTCTGTTAACGTTAACGGTACCACTATTATAGGCAGCTATAACCAGCGTCCAATCTCCATAACGATCATACAAATCGGAAAGAAAACGAGCAGCCGCTTCTGATGATTTATGAACATCATAACGCTCATCAACATAGTTGTTAATCTTTAAGTCATATTTTCTTCCAGTTGATCTTATAAATTGCCAAAGACCACCGGCACCTTTACTCGAAACTGCCCCCGGTATTAAGGCGGACTCTATTACCGTCAGATACTTTAAATCATCCGGCAGGTTATAAAGGTCTAGATAATACTCAAAAATCGGAAAGTATACTGCAGATCTTCCAAGTATTAATTCCGTTCCTTTTTTACCTCTGCGCAGATAGCCATCCATATGTTTTTTTACTTCTTTATTAAAACGCAAACCAACTGACATTTCGATGCGCTCCAATCGGTCAACAACAACGCTTTTTTTGAACGATGGCGTTACGTTATAGGCGGACGCAGCTGCCGCTTGTAACTGCACACAAAAAAACATTAGAATAGCAAAAGATTGATATATTTTTGGGATACCCATATTTTCATTTTAGTTGACAAAACTAACGCTTTTTTCTTTTGGTTTATTCCAAAGTAAAAAGATAACGTCTTATTTAGTTTATGAAGTTGTTTAATATCGTTTGACAGTGCCATAGTGGCTCCTGCCAAAGGAGATATTCCTTAAGGCGTTTGTTTAAGTTTGGTGTAAGTTTTAGTTGAATTATGAGACTAACAAACAGAAGAATTTACTGTTGTTGTCTAGGTCATATTGGTAAGTAGTTTATAAATGCAAATGTAAAACACATTGTTAGACAAATGAATACCTTCAATCTATTATTTTTCATTTCTACTTAACTTCTATACATAGACACTTAGCAAACCAACTGTTTAGACATTACAATTAATTAACAAGCTTTTTGCGAATTTATTAATTCTAATAATCTAACATTATAAAGCCAATAAAACCGGGTTGTTTTAGAATTTGTTCTGAAAAAGAAATTTGTTCCAGTGCTTGGAACGGATTAGTTATTTTGAGGTATTGAATACAAAATTTAGGAGTTGACATTCCTTAAAGGCGGGGGACATCAACTGAATGCCAAAAGGCATGCCACCCTTTACTCCTAAAGGAAACGATATAGCCGGAATTCCTGCCATATTCGCTAATACCGTGTAAACATCAGCCAAATATGTTTTTATTGGATCTGTATCATTTTCACCAATATTCCAGGCTACGTCAGGGGTCACCGGCATCACTATAAAATCATGACTTTCAAACACCTTCTGAATGTAATCAGAGATCATCCGACGTACCTTCTGTGCCTTTGTGTAATAAGCATCATAATATCCACTACTTAGTACAAAAGTGCCCAACATAATTCGGCGTTTTACTTCATCTCCAAAACCTTCTGTTCGTGACTTCTGGTAGGTTTCGCTAAGGCTCGTTGTTTCGGCACTTCGATGTCCAAAACGCACCCCATCATAGCGGGACAAATTAGAGGAGGCCTCCGCTGTGGTCAATACATAATATGCCGGAATCAAATAATCTAACCATTTAAAATCGAGTGCCGTTACCTCGTGCCCTTCTGCTTTTAAATTTTCGATATAATCCAGGGTGGCCGATTGTATGGTGGCATCCAGTTGGTCGCTCTCCACCGTATTTTTAAAATAGACAATCTTCCTTTTTTTTGATTCCGTTTTTAATGCGGAATATGTTTTGACAGGCTGCTGACTCACGGTGCTGTCAAAGGCATCTGCGCCTGCCATTATCTCTAATAAGATGGCAGCGTCTTCCACGCTATTGGTGAGTGTTCCGATTTGATCAAAAGAAGAAGCGTATGCCAACAGACCATATCTGGAAATACGACCATAAGATGGTTTCATTCCAATTAATCCGCAAAAGGCGGCAGGTTGACGCACCGATCCTCCTGTATCACTTCCTAGTGAGGCCAGACAAGTATCCGTTTGCACGGAAACAGCGGAAGCTCCTGACGAACCGCCCGGAACTTTGTTTTCTCCCAACGCATTTTTAGTAGGTCCGTAGTAGGAATTCTCGTTGGCAGAACCCATTGCAAATTCATCGCAATTGACACGACCTATAATAATGACATCTTCTGCCAACAAACGCTCTATGGCGGTGGCTGAATAAAGTGATTTAAAGCCCGTCAGTATTTTAGAACCGCCTGTCACTTCATGACCTTCATAGCAAAGTACATCTTTAATAGAAATGACCATCCCAAATAGACGACCGGGTTGATCAGTACCTGCTTTTATTTTTTCGTCTAAAGCGCTTGCCTTTTCCCGTGCCTCCTTTTCATATACTTCGATGTAGACATTGAGGTCTTTTGCCTTGTTGATGTTTGACAGATAATGTTCGACCAGCTCTACGCAGGTCGTTGTGCCGTTGAGCAGGTCTTTTTGGATGGTTGATAGGTTGGTATATCTTAACAAAAGCGGTATGGATTTGAATGTTTATAAGAATTTGAATGTGAATTGGAATGGTAACGCGAATTAGAAAGCAAATCACATTCGCATTCTAATTCGTATTCACATTCTAGTTCTTCAGTCGTTCAACGATTTCGTCCATACTAAGTTTCTCCTGACTACCTTGCGCCATATTTTTTAGCGTCAGCTTACCACTTTCCATCTCATCACTACCAATCAGGATCGTGTAAGGCACGCCACGTTTATTGGCATAGGTCATCTGCTTTTTCATTTTAGCAGGAGAAGGATATAGGTCAGAATTAATACCAGCTTTGCGCAATTCGTTGAGGCACTTGAACGCGTAGTGGTGTGTTACTTCATCAAAAGCAATCAGCAGCACTTCAAGTACCGACTCAAACTTCTTCGGAAAAATATCCATCTCCGTCATCACATCATAGATACGCGCTGCACCAAAGGACACCCCTACTCCCGACACATCTTTCAATCCAAATGAACCCGTGAGATCGTCATAGCGACCTCCTCCTCCAATAGATCCCATTTTGACATCCTTTTGCGTTTCTACGGAAGTATCCAAAACCACTTCAAAAATACAACCGGTATAATAACTCAAACCTCTGGCAAGTGTGATATCAAATGCTACTTTATTGCTCGGTTTGTAAGTATCAAAATAACGGTGAAAGGCTTCCAGTTCTGCAATCCCCTTCATACCTGTTTCACTGTCTTTTAAAATAGCCTTCAAAGGTGCCAGGCTATCAGTCGATAAAACCGATTCAATTTTTGCAATAGCTGTATCAGAAATTCCACGACCTGACAATTCCTTACGCACCCCTTCCATTCCCACTTTATCCAGCTTATCAATCGCCACGGTCATATCTATAAACTGATCCGCAATTCCTGCCGCCTCAGCAATTCCTTCCAGCACTTTTCTGTTGTTGATTTTGATAATCGTTTTCATACCCAGTGCGGCAAACACTTCATCGTAAATCTGCACCAACTCTGCTTCATACATCAGTGAGTTGGAACCCACCACATCCACATCGCACTGATAGAATTCCTGGTAACGACCTTTCTGTGGTCGGTCTGCCCGCCAAACAGGTTGTATTTGATAACGCTTAAATGGAAAGGCAATCAGGTTTTGATGCATCACGACAAAGCGCGCGAAAGGAACGGTGAGGTCGTAACGCAGACCACGTTTGGAGATAGAACTAGTGAGCTTTTTGGAATCACCCGCTTCAAGCGCTGTCTTATCTGCTTTCGCTAAATAATCGCCATTGTTGAGGACTTTGAAAAGTAACTTATCCCCTTCTTCACCATACTTACCCGTGAGGGTAGAGAGGCTTTCCATGACCGGCGTTTCCAGTGGCTGATAACCGTATTTGATGAAGGTACGTCGGATGGTATCAAAGATGTAATTTCGTTTGATTACTTCTTCGGGTGCGAAGTCGCGGGTACCTTTGGGTATGCTTGGTTTCATAATAAATTTTATTGCTGCGCGATAAAAATTTATCAATGGCAATCGCAATTGCAATCGCAATTTCAATGCCCTTGATTTGTATTCCCTTTATCGTGTTTTTTTTAACGAAGCGCTTAGCTTAATTAAATTTCAATTGCTAAACTAAAAACGCATTGCGATTGCAATTGCCATTCTGAAACAGTTTACTTACGATTTTAAATCGCAGAAGTAAACTGTTTCAGAAAGCGTACATCGTTTTCGAAAAGTAAGCGAATGTCCGTGATTTTATAAAGCATCATTGCCTGACGTTCGACCCCCATACCGAATGCAAATCCTGTATATTTTTCAGAATCGATTTCACAGTTTTCCAATACTTTTGGATCAACCATTCCACAACCCATTATTTCTACCCAACCGGTGTACTTACATACGGTGCAACCCTTGGTATCACAGATAAAACAAGAGACATCCATTTCTGCACTCGGCTCTGTAAAGGGGAAGTAAGAGGGACGCAATCGAATTTTAGTTTTCGGACCGTACATTTCCTGGGCGAAGTAAAGCAGCGTTTGCTTCATGTCGGCAAAGGATACATTTTCATCTACGTACAAACCTTCCACCTGATGGAATTGACAATGGGCGCGTGCTGAAATAGTTTCATTTCGATAAACGCGACCAGGTGCGATAATTCGAATCGGCGGTTTTTGGTATTTCATGGTACGCGCCTGCACCGATGAGGTGTGCGTTCGCAACAACATAGAAGTACTGTCCTTTAAATAAAAGGTATCCTGCATATCACGGGCCGGATGATCTTCCGGTGTGTTCATGGCGGAGAAGTTGTGCCAGTCGTCTTCGATCTCGCGATCCTCTGCCACTTTGAATCCGATTTTTCCAAAAATATCGATGATTCGATTTTGAGTAACGCTGATCGGGTGGCGGCTACCCAGTTCTTCCACCACAGCAGGAGCCGTGAGGTCAAGGTCGCTAGCCGATGCCTCGTCCGCCGCAGCCTCTGCCCCTTCCTTTAAGGTATTGTATTTTGCTTCAGCAACACCCTTTGCTTGATTGACCAATTGGCCAAAAGCCTTCTTATCTTCGTTGGGAATATTGCGCATTTCGCCCATGAGCGGCTTCACCACATTCTTTGTTCCCAAATAGCGAATACGGAAGGCTTCTACCTCCTCCGTTGTCTGTGGAGTTGCTGTCTCAATTTCTGCTATAAGCTGCTTTACTTTTTCAAATATTTCTGCTGACATAATTTCTTATTTTAAGGAAGCTGCAAAGGTAATAAAAAAGAAGTTTCCGTTCCAGTTTGGCCTTGAACTAAGTTTAGGCTCTTTGAGACCGCTTCGCTACGAGACCGCTGCGTGAGAGACCGTCGTAGGCTTCGCCTTGACTGAGGGACCGCTTCGCTGCGGGACTTCTCTCGATTATACACTCGGAGCGCGTTAGTGGGAAATCCCGCAGCGAAGCGATTTCTTAGTCATGCCAGAGGCATGGACGGTATCCGCAGGCATAGGAAATAACTTTAAACAACTTCATTGAAGCTACGGATGTCCGCAGCGAGCTAAATAAACCTTATTAATCCGCACTTAGTTGTAACCGAATTACTATATTTTGACTTTAGTTCTCTCATTTGTTTGAGAAGCGGTATTTTTATCACGAAGTTATTTATCACTCAAGTTTAACCTCCCTGGTATTAAGGAGCAAAACCACTATTATGAAAAGAGTACTACCCATTATTTTTCTGTTCACAATTTTAAGCACCTTTATATTTGCGCAACAGAGCACGTCCAATATCTGGACCATTCAAGATGCCAACCCATTCAGTCAGGACGAACTGCGAATTCCCGTTAGTCAATCTGAAGTATATCAATTGGACATTCCGGGTCTACAATCTGTTCTAGCTCAAACTTTACCGAAAAGTGCGATCCAAAGTAAAGCAGATTATGTAGAAATAGAGATTCCGGTTTTCGGAAACGAACTTCAAAAATTCGGCCTTTTTGAAACTCCTGTCATGGAAGCTGGCCTACAAGCCAAGTATCCGGAAATCAGAACCTACACCGGACAAGGTATTGATAATCCAAGGCAGATTATCAAATTAGATATTGGCCCAAAGGGATTTCACGCCATGGTCTTTTCTACTAAGCAAACCTTCGTAATTGAACCTGCTTATGAAAATGACCTGAATCAATATATGGTTTTCCGAAAAGGGGATGTGATGGTAGGTGAAGAACACGCCTTTACCTGCGGCGTTACCGAAACCAGCAGCGGACTGCTCAACGACGACGATACGACAACCGACGCTTTCACTCCAACAGGAGAGGAACTTCGAACTTACCGTTTGGCACTAGCTACTACCGGAGAATACAGTAACTTCCACGGTGGAACCAAACCGCTGGTTTTAGCAGCAATGGCAACTGTAATGAACCGTGTCAACGGCATCTACGAAAAAGATCTGACTATCACCATGATCATGATCGACAATACAGATACACTTATTTACCTGAACCCTTCCACTGATCCATATACCAATAATAACGGAGGTCAAATGCTCGGTCAAAACGTTAATACCTGCAACAGTATAATCGGTTCTGAAAATTATGATATTGGCCACGTATTCAGTACTGGTGGTGGTGGTATTGCCGGGCTTGGAGTTGTTTGTGCCAATAATAAAGCAAGAGGGGTAACAGGACTGAACTCCCCGATAGGAGATGTGTTTTCTGTTGATTACGTTTCACACGAAATGGGTCATCAATTTGATAGCAATCACACCTTCAATAGTTGTGGTGGTCAGGGACCAGAACCCTATGAACCAGGAAGTGGCGTCACTGTGATGGCCTATGCCGGCATATGTGGTAACACCAATATTGCGGATAATTCTATCGATCAGTTTCACGTGGCTAGTTATGATGAGATTATTAATTTTTCTCACAACGATAGTGGTAACAATTGTGCTGCAATAACCCCTACGGGAAACACACCACCAACTGTTGAAGCTGGAGAGGGTGGCTTTTTCATCCCTTTCCAAACACCGTTTGAGTTGACTGGATCTGCAACCGATCTGGAGGGTGATTCATTGACTTATTGCTGGGAACAATATGACTTGGGGCCCAATACCCATCCCAATACGGCACAAAGCACAGCACCATTATTCCGAACCTGGACTCCGGAACCACACCCTACCCGCATCTTTCCGAGAATATCAGATTTGGTTGACAATACAACCGTCATCGGTGAATTACTTCCGCAGTTTGGGCGCGTCATGAATTTCAGAATGATGGTACGCGACAACGTTGCTGGTGGTGGAGGTGTTGATTACGATCAAATAACCTTTAACGTAGCAGATGCTTCTGGTCCTTTTCAAGTCAACTATCCAAATGGCGGACAATCTTGGTTTAGCGGATACACCGAAACAGTTACCTGGGATGTTGCCAACTCTGACCTTGCACCGGTTAACTGTGCGGAGGTCAACATCTTTTTATCTGAAGATGGTGGTTTCACTTATCCACATTTGGTGGCTTCTAACATGCCTAACACAGGAAGCGCGACCATTCAGGTTCCAGATGTTATTGGCGATCAAATCAGGATGAAAATAAAGGGCGCGGATAATATTTTCTTTGATATTTCCAATCAGAACTTTAGCATTGCTCTTGGTGTACCGGATTTTCTGTTTGCAACAACTACGCCTTCACAGACTATGTGTAACAATGATACCGTGGTTTATGAAATTGCGATTGACACTGCTTTAGGATATAGTGCACTTGTCAATCTTTCTATGACAGATAACCCTGCTGGTACCTCCATCGCATTTAGTGACAACGATATTACTCCTCCGGGCGATATAGCTTTATCCGTTGCGGCCTCTGCTGCGGTTGGACCCGGCAGTTATGACATTACTGTTTTACTGACAAGTGATGGCGTTGTTAAAGAACTTCCACTTACTTTAATCATTGGTGAAAACACTCCAGACCCAGCGGCATTGAGTGATCCGATTGACGGAGCTATGGATGTGGCATTGAATAGTGTTTTAGTTTGGGAAGGACTTCCTAATGTCGACTCTTATATCATTGAAGTTTCGACAACTGCAGATTTCAACAACATTGTATATACGGAATCTGATGTCGCCGTAACTTCTTTTGATCCAAATCCAAATCTGGAATACGGCACGGATTACTTCTGGCGTGTCAGAGGAGAAATTGCAACTTGTGCTTTGATTGGCGACTGGTCTCCTGTTTATTCTTTCCAAACGCTTCCTGCTCCTGTTCCAAGCATTGATTTGACGGACGGAGAAGTAATTTCCGGAGACACGCTACTCATAGGAACCAACAATATCAATGGTGACTGTAGTGGTACGACCACGGATTTGGAATATACGCTCACAGTATTACCGACTAGTGGTACTTTGTACCTGAACAATTCTCCAATGATGGTTGGCAACACATTTACACAAGCTGATATTGATGGTGGCTTATTAACTTACGTTAATGACGGAGTTGATTTGGATCCTGATCAGTTTGAGTTTACGTTGACGTGCGCAGATGGAATTTTTGTAGAATTGGTTTTCGATATTTCCGTACTAGTGACTACGAATGAGATCGCTACTTTGGATTTTTCTTTGTTTCCGAATCCTGTTGATGCGTTTTTTGAAGTTCGTTTGAATGAAACTTTGGGAGCAGATTACAGCATCAAAATTGTAGATATGCTGGGCCGTGTGATTCAGGAACAAGCCATTTCAATTGGTCTGAACCGGGTAACAACGGAGCGTCTTTCTCCTGGTGTTTATTCTTGTCAGATGGTGTTGGATGGTGCGATGTTGGGAGAGGAGAAGTTTGTGGTGATGCGATAATTGAATTGGAATTGGAATGCGAATTGGAATTTGAATGCCCGCTGACTTGTGGGAGATTCGTATTCTGATTCGCATTTTAATTTAACTTAAGTTGCCCGCTAATTCAGTTTTTCACCACGGAGGCACGAAGGGTATGAAGAGCCCGCTAACGTAAAGTGATGGTAGAATACACGGAGTTTATTTTAGCTTAAGCTAAAATTCCCGACCTCCGTGTACTCTATCCCAACTCACATTAGAAGAGTCTACGATCTAACTCCATTTCCTCCATGTCTCCGTGGTAAAATCCGCAGTCGAGTGAAAAATTCCTATTCCAATTCCTATTCGTTCGTCATAAACTCAGCCTGCAAAATCTCCACTATTTTCGCAAAGTCTCCGAAGTCCGGGATATCGGGATAGTCGCTTGCGTAAATCATTGGATTCGACATAGCGTATTCCCGTTGTTTGTCTCCCACTCTGATTTTAATGGTGTAGGAATTCCCGTCTGCGACCGTTGATTTGTAGTCGATAGACTTAGCATCTCTGATGGTGTGGATGTTGTTTTCGGTCAGCATTTTCATTAGTGGCAACCAACCTGATTTTGGTGTTAGGTTGTTGAGCTTAGCGTCTGATCCGTTGTCTCCTCCTTTTCCTGACATGCCTTTTGAAGTATAGCTACCCGTCCATTTTTTCAGGGTTTTGTTGTAGGTCATTTTCGTTTCCTTTTGCCGACCTGTCATGTTTCCATTCTTTAATGAAATCACGATATACCTGCTTGGGGAAGGAGCCCCTAACGTTTCAAAATCTGACAATCCGGGATGATCCATTAATAATTTTGCGGCAGCCTCTGCGTTGTTAACTGATTTCGTTCCTTTTGTGGTTGTACAGCTACTGATCAAGAATATGGACAGGACTACTGCTACACAAATTGTTATTTTAATTCCTTTTAGTAACATTGGTTTGTATTTTATATTTGAAGTTGTTTAAAAAAGTTACAGTTTGTATTTGAGATTCGCTGGTGATTTAAAAAAGACGGAAGACGGAAGTTTCACTTGATTGCGGGCTCCGCATTTTTTTCACAGCTCAGCCATCCCTTTGCTTCGCGAAAAGTGCTTACCGATCTTTATGACACACGTTATTGGGAAACTTCCGTCTTCGGTATCCCGTCTTTGGTCTTCTCTTCAGCTTTTCTTACCAAGTCCATTGCAAGCATCACAGCGATTGCGTTCGCCGCGAGTGCCTTCCCAATAGCCTGTTCCTTTACAGCTTTGACAATTGTTTGCTGTAAGCAAAGCAATGAACGCGTACCTCATCAGATAAAGGAGTCCAAAAACAACGACGATGGTAATAATGATACGAGGAGACATTTGAAATATTTTAATTATTGTTGTGAAGTTGTTTAAAAATCTAAGATATAACAAAAAAATCAGGTCTAATATTTGATTAACAGCAATTTTTGAGCTAAGTTTCTTAACGAATCCGGACAGTGGTTTCGCTAGGCTCTAATCTACTTACAAGTAGTTCGTTGGTGATCCTGTCAAATAAATCTGCCGGATACGTTCCAGTTGCTGGCCAGCCTGTGTAGCCAAACAGCGTCTCAGCTCAGCAATCACTGGCCGTTCCGGCGAAGTGCTTACCGGCCTTTTAAAACGTGGTGAATTTTACTTCCCGCTTCCTGACTCCCAAGGCAAGCATCTTCCATCTATTTCGTATCTTTCCACTATATTTAAGTTTGACACAAAAATGGACTATGCCGGAGCATTCCGAAAAACAAACACTGAAACAATACAACCAATCTTTTGCCAAAGAGCTGGCGCGGCTCAATGAGGGGCAACGCGAAGCGGTAGAGCAAATTGAAGGACCTGTACTCGTCATTGCCGGACCCGGTACTGGTAAGACGCATATCCTCACGGCGCGGATTGGACGTATCCTCATGGAAACGGATGCAAAGGCTGCCAATATTCTTTGCCTTACGTTCACAGATGCCGGAGTGATTGCCATGCGCGAACGGTTGTTGCAATTCATCGGACCGGAGGCACATCGGGTACACATCTATACTTTCCACTCTTTTTGCAATACAGTTATAAAAGACAACCTTGAACTTTTTGGTCGCTACGATCTGGAGCCAATTAGTGATCTGGAGCGAGTTGAACTGGTGCGAACATTACTGGACGACTTGCCCGGAAATCATTTGTTGCGACAAAAAACATCTGATCCTTATTTTTATGAAAAGCATTTACATGATCTGTTTAAGCGAATGAAGGCGGAGGATTGGACGCCTGAATACATCGTAGAAAACATGGAGACTTATCTAAAAGAGCTCCCCCTCCGGGAAGATTACATCTATAAAGTCAACCGAAAAGAAATAAAAAAAGGCGACCTCAAACAATGGAAAATTGATGAGGCGCAGCAAAAAATGGATCGCCTAAAAGCTGCGGTTGAGTTGTTTCCGGTTTACACCAAAATGATGGAAGCCGCGCAGCGCTATGATTTTGAAGATATGATCCTTTGGGTACTCCGGGCTTTTGAAAACAACGAAGCCTTGCTCCTCAACTATCAGGAAAAATACCAATATTTTTTAGTGGACGAATATCAGGACACCAACGGCGCGCAAAACCGCATTATAAAAAACCTAATCAGCTACTGGGAAAGCCCCAACGTATTTATTGTAGGGGACGACGATCAGTCCATTTACGAATTTCAGGGTGCGCGACTAAAAAGTTTGGTGGACTTCCACAACGATCATCAACCTGATTTACGCCTCGTTGTTTTAAAAGATAATTACCGTTCGTCTCAGCATATACTCGACGCTTCGCGTGTTGTCATTGACCACAATGAAAAACGAATTGTCAGTAGCCTTGACGGAATCGAAAAAATACTGACGGCTCAGAATGATGTCTTTGCCGCTTCTACAATCAAACCCGCTATTGTCGCTTACCCGAATCGGATGCATGAGGATGTTGACATTGTTTTACAAATCGAAAAATTGCAGAAGGAAGGTTTCCCTTTACAGGAAATCGCCATCATTTATGCCAAACATAAACAGATTATCAACCTGACCACGCTTTTAGAAAAGAAAGGTATTCCTTACAATACTAAAAGACAGGTCAACATTTTGGATTTGCCGCTGGTTCGGAATTTCAGGACTATGCTTCAGTACCTGCAACTTGAATATGCACGTCCTTTTAGTGGCGAACATTTGTTGTACAAAATACTGCACTTTAATTTTCTGCGCATTGAACAGAGCGATTTGACTAAGCTGAGTTTGCACGTAGTCAGCAAAGGCTTTAAAGACAAAGTTTACTGGCGCAATTTAATTGGCGATGAAGAAGCGCTCTCGAAGTTGAACTTAAAAAATCCGACATCCGTCCTTCAGTGCGCTGATTTACTGAACCAACTTATTGGTGATTTTCCCAATTATTCGCTACCTGCATTTATCGAAAGATTAAGCAATCGAAGTGGCCTGCTCGCACACATCATGAAGCAGGACGACAAGCTTTGGTATTTGCAGATACTAACGACGATCAGTAATTTCATCAAAAATGAAACGATCAAAAATCCGCGACTTACGCTGAAGCGTTTGCTGGAATTACTGAGTAGCATGGATTCAAATCGTTTGCCGATTGGTCTTCAAAAAAGTATACGGGTAACCGATGGTGTGCATCTCGTCACCGCGCATAGCTCCAAAGGCTTGGAGTTTCAACATGTGTTTATTCTCGATGCGGTGAAGGACCAGTGGGAGCCGACGAGAAGCAGGGGCGGGAGTCGTTTTCCGTTTCCGGATACGCTTACGCTATCGGGTGAAGAGGATGAATTGGAAGCACGTCGCCGACTTTTTTATGTGGCGATTACGCGGGCAAAAGAAACGCTTTCTATTTCTTATGCCAATAGAAGTCCGGAAAACAAACCGCTGCAACGCTCCGTTTTTGTAGATGAAATTTTGGAAGAAACGGACATAGTGATTGAGGAGCGAGAGATGGAAACGGAAGTTGTTTTGGAGGCGCAATATTTGGCGCTTACAGAAAGTGCAGCACCTGTAATTCCGGAAGCGGACAAAGCTATGATATCAGGTATTTTAGAAAATTTCACTTTAAGTATCAGTAGTCTCAATCGCTTTTTAAAGTGTCCGCTTAGTTTTTATTACGAAGTTGTTTTGCGGGTGCCGACGGTACAGAGTGAGGCTGCTTCATATGGAACGGCCATGCACTTTGCACTGATGCGCATTTTTGAGCGCATGCAGGCGAGTGAGGATCAGTCATTTCCGGAAGTCAGCAATTTAATCACCTACTTTGAGGAGGAGATGCGGCGGCAACGTGCTTTTTTCTCCAAGAAGGAATACGAACGACGTTTGGAAATTGGCCGGAACAATCTGACTGCTTTCTACGAACAACAAGTTGCTTCCTGGCCAAGGCGTGTAAAGCTGGAACACGAAGTTCGCAACGTAGAATTAGATGGCGTTCCACTCAACGGAACGATTGACCGAATCGATTATCTGGAAGACAACAAGGTGCATATCGCTGATTACAAAACCGGCCGAATTGATAGTAAGCGTACTCAAGCACCTACTGAAAAATATCCATTAGGTGGTACTTACTGGCGGCAACTGCATTTTTATAAAATCTTGTTTGAGGCTTCTCAACAGGATAAATTTGCCCGCTCCGGTGGCATCTCTTATCTGGAGTTAAACAATAAAAATACTTATCCAATTAAGAACATCACATTTGAAGCGAAACAGGTGCAATTGGTAAAAGATATGATTAAAGATAGCTGGAAGAAAATTCAGGCGCATGAGTTTTATGAGGGCTGTGGGGAGAAGGATTGTCATTGGTGTAATTTCTTGAAGGACAATCAGGTGCTTGACGCTTTGGTGAATGTGGAGGTGGAGGAGTTGGATGACTAGAACGATTAGGAGGGTGGGGAATTTTACATGTAAAAGTTTGCCTTCTAACGTTTTTTTTTTACCACGAAGGCATGGAGGTCCTGGAGGTCCCGCTATCGTGAAATCAACGTAGAGTACACGAAGCGTTTTTTAGCTGAAGCTAAAAATAAAAAACGCACCCAAGATACAATTCAAAT
>Ga0114957_1001466_pt1 | contig 25721 bp, 26 predicted proteins | sample BantaG_FD_87175 | JGI IMG/M metagenome (GOLD analysis project Ga0114957, IMG submission 87175) | Marine algal microbial communities from Bantry Bay, Ireland - BantryBay_4 metaG | ecosystem: Host-associated > Algae > Red algae > Unclassified | place: Bantry Bay, Ireland | collected 2014-11-21
AATGCGGTAGCAAGATCTCTCAACGAGCGTCCCAGAAAGACACTCGAATATGAAACATTGGCCGAACCGCTCGGCCAATGTGTTGCGATGACCGATTGAAACCGCAAGCGATTTAAGGACGCTGCCATTCTTGATTAAATATATTATTTGACTTTGGCAGCCTGTTAACTTAACAGCTTAGATTATCATAATCTTGCGGGCGCAAGTGTATCTATATGCGGGGGCGCAATGTTATTACATTCACGGGCTGAATCTAGCTCAGAATTTTTCATAGAAGATATAAAGGTGGTATCTGGCCCCGAAGAGGGCATTTCAACAGATGGCGATATCGTAGAAATTTGCGAAAGTCTATGTGCTGGTTTAGCGGAAGGAGTTGTTGAGACCCTAGTGCTGACGTATTCAATAGTAGGTATTTTAGGTTGGGAATTACCAAAAACAGCGGTTTTTACGATCTCAAACACGAAAAATAGCCCATTTGTTTCCAGCACTTTGAGGGGCACAACTTTTATTAAAGGTGGAGCCTTTTGTTTCGACTTGTCTTCTGACTACAGAAATAGGAGCATGAGCCGACGCTAATTTACGATAAGTGATCGGCTTATCCTGGACGACAATGGCCTTTCGATCACAAACATTACCAGCAGCCGTAACGGAGCGGTTTAGGACGCTCAGACTTTTTCGACTTAAGGGCTGGTTAGTAATTCCCGCTTCTAAAGTTGCATATCCGCTATAATCGAGAAGGTGGCAGTATAGTTTTTAGTCATTATGCTATTTGTCACATTGACACAATTAATATTGAAAGACGGCTGAGACTATTAGGCTAGAAAAATATGCAACCCTTTAGAACACTTAATAACTCAAAAATTGGTTTCAGAAGCGCGTTCATATTATGAGTTTTATCGCTAAGTTTACCTCTAAAAATACGTCGAGTAGGGCTTTAGGTAGAACCCCCGATGCAGCGTGTGCTTATGTGATTGGTGATGTGCACGGATGTTTAGCGAAGCTTAAATCCCTAATATCAAAAATAGAGCTTCATGCTCTAGACCAAAACAATATTGAGCATGTAAAAATAATTTTTTTGGGCGACTTAATTGACCGCGGACCTTCATCTTACGAAGTCATTGAGTTTTTAATGAATGAAAAACTCGATTTCGCGGAAATTATTTTCCTAATGGGTAACCATGAAGAGATCTTTCTTGAGGTACTCAACGGCAACTCAAATAAAATAGCTCCATGGTTTGAGCATGGCGGCATGGAAACTGCTAGGAGCTATGGGATCGAGAATTTAGGAGAAGTTTTTTCGAATCCTGAAAGATTACTTGCCCGGATCCAGCAAAAAGTCCCATCACCCCACATTGATTTCATATCAAACTTTCAGGACTATTATATTTTGGGAGGCTACCTTTGTGTACACGCTGGGCTTAGACCCCGCAAACCTCTACGAAAACAGAAATCGCGGGATATGCATTGGATACGGGAGCCCTTCTTATCCTTTCAAGGAAACTTCTCTCACAAAGTAATCCATGGTCACTCAATCGTCAAGCAACCTCAAATTTTACACAACCGTATTGCTATAGATACCGGGGCGTATACAGGATCAGCACTTACGGCTGCGTATTTAGATGGAAGCAGAGTATCCTTCCTTCAATCGGGAACCTAAATACATTATGTCATGTGCAAACCCGGGGCGATTCAGTTTAAAAAAAAGCTCGAGTTTTGAGGTCTCAATTACTAAAATTGTACGTAATTATGATTTCTTGCATAACGCCACCCGATTGGATGGCGTGCCAATTTTAGAACTGGAAAATAGAGAATCAGGGCGCACATATCTCCCTAGTCTTAGGGCCCCGGAAGACTTACTTAGCATCTTGATCGGGGCAAAAAGGTGATTCGCAACTCGACTTTCAGCCCATTGTAAGGTAATTAGGCTTTATCCAAATATTTCTTTGGGTTTAAAATATAAAGTGACGAGGTAAGCTATTTGAGGTTGTAAGGTGACTTACGCGGCTTGTGAGAGCCAAGCAAATTTAACCGGGGGCGGCGATAATGTTCGTATTAAATGGCGTGGTGCCTGATAATCTAGAGGTTTTTTCGAGTGGCGACCCTGTTGTCTTAAGTGTTAGGCAACAGCAGGTTTTAGACCTAATCGCAGTTGGTGATTCTTACAAAATGATAGGATATAAGCTCGGTATTAGCATAAATACTGTCGCGTACCATGTGAGTGTGATTAAGGCGAAATTGAATTGCGCCAACAGCCGGGGGATAATCCCGGCTGCATTGAGGGCCGGTATTAGTTTTAATGACGCTTACTAATAATTCTTTGGGTATTGCCTGTTGAGAATTTGAAGTATCTTTGAACCAACAGAGCATTTGTTAATTTTGTAAGGTAGGAGAAAGTTATGAAGAAAATTATCGGAATAATTGCCATGGTGTCGACTGGCTGCGCGTCCTTCAGTTCAGCTGCTGCGCAAACGTCGGGCGGGTCAATTGTCGGAGAAGTTGTCGATACAACAGGTAAGGTGCAGATCGAGCGTAGCGGGACAAGCTATCAGTCTGTTGATGGCGCGACTTTAGTGCGTGGAGACACAGTCACTGTCCCTAAGGGGCAACGCGTTGAGGTCCAGTTGGACGGCTGCAGTGGTGATTTAAAAGGCCCTGTGACCGTAACTCTGGATGGCCCTGATCTTTGTTCTAGCTTGGCGAAAGCCGTTAATGTTGGTGCTGCTGCCAGTGCGGCGGGGACGGTTGGAACTGGAACGATAATTGCTGGTGCCGCAGGGGCAGGGCTCTTTGCCCTCGCGGTGTTTGACAAAGGCTCTGACGGTGCAAGTCCATAATTTGGGCGCATCAGTTAAGAATGGTCACTTCGTTTAGAGGTGGCCTTTTTTTTTGACCCTCAGGTTAAAGAGTTGACTATTGTTGATTTGGCTGAAGGTATGTTTTAGTATTTTGAAGACAATTGTATAGATGGGGCATCTGACATGGGCGCGCGAGGCAATAAGACTTTTCACCGGGAGGCTTCCCGAGCACTTGTGTGCCTTCTCGCATTGTGCTTTTCTGGCTGCGCCATGTTGCCTGGTGGGCCCAGCAATAATGGTCAGCAGAGTGTCCAAGATACCAGTTTCGTGACTCGCTTGGCACCGCAAGATCTTGAGGCTGTATCTAAAAAATCAAAACAAGATGTTTTTAATAATCAAGACATCGCTCTTATCCAAGTTTACAATGTTGAAAAACTATCGGGTGAATTTACGGTTGACGGTTTAGGTAATATCCATCTTCCCTTAATTGGAAGAATGCCGGTGAAAGGCGTTACAACCGCATCTTTGCAACAGACATTGGAGCAAAGATACGGGGAGCGATATTTGCAAAATCCAAGCATTTCGGTTTCTATAGAAAAAAAGGAAATCGGCAAGATCGTCGTTGATGGAGCCGTCGAAGCGCCCGGGGTATTTGAAGTCACCGAAACCGTTTACCTCTCTGAGGCTATCGCATTGGCAGGCGGTGTGTCTGATGTTGCTGATTTGCGTGATCTATATGTTGCACGTGAAATAAATGGAAAAAGAAACATTCAGAGTGTGAATTTGAAAGACATTCGCCAAAACGGGGCTGAAGATGTCATTCTTTATCCATATGATATTGTATTTGTTCAAGATAGTAACTTGAGAGTCACATATAATGAGTTTCTAAAAACGGTTCCAATAGTAAGCGCAATAATATTGGCTTCCACACGTTAGAGAGCTGCGACTATGAGTCGTTTTTATCCTTCTAATTGAATTGAATAAAGTTGGGTCTGAAAGTATAGTAATTGTGTTTTTTCAACTAATTTTTTGTTGAAAAAGGGCGCTAAGTAACTGTTTTTATTTCAAATTTAACTATTTGATGAAGGCAGAGTTGGGCGAAGATAAATGTTACATCGAAATTTTCCGGAGCCATTAGGCGGTTCTATCGAGCGTTTGAGTGGATATCAAAACCCAAGAAATCAGGGTGAAGGACCTTGGGGCGATGACGTTGAAAGTTTGATTGATTTTTGGCAAATCTTCGATGTGCTTCGAAAGTGGTGGTGGTTGATTTTAGTGCTGATAATCGCATTAACGTCTATCACAGCTTTGGTGCTTTTTCGTATGACGCCGGTTTTTAAAGCAACCGCCACACTTGAGGTAAAGCAGCAAGAGAGACAAATTATTGATGTTTCAGGAATTGAGAGTGTAATAGCGGATGATGAGTTTTTAATAACTCAGGTCGAGCTTTTTAGAAGTGATTCATTAATCACTGATGTCATTGAAAATCTAAACCTAATGGCAGATGAGGACATCCTACCTTCAAGTGACGATCTGAATGCATTGTCAAGAAATCGCCGGCTTGCGTTGACGGTCGAAGAGGTTTCTGAGCGCATGAATGTAACTCTTGTGGACGGTAGTCGTCTCATTACGGTGAGCTTCGATCATGAAGATCCTGCGCGGGCCGCGAGAATAGCTAACGCCTTAACGGATATATTTATTGAAAATTCGCTCTCACGGAAATTTGAATCGACTAAAGAGGCAGGTCAATTTCTCAATGAAAGGCTTGCAATCGTCAAGCAGTCACTAGAACGTTCCGAGCGCGAACTTGTTGAATATGCTGCTGACAATAAGCTCGTTATCATCAATGATGGGCAACAAGATGCTACTGTGTCTTTAGATACTGACGCGCTTATTATTTCAAATCAGGAATTAGCGGCAGCCAAAACAGAACGTGTTGTTGCCGAAAGTGCTTATCAGCAAATGCTTGAGTCAGGTGCTTCAATTGATGTCCTTGAAAATTCGGCAATTTCTGAATTGAAGGCTGAACGAATTTTATTAAATTCTAAATATTTGGAAAAATTGAAAGACTTTAAGCCTGATTACCCAGACATGATCGAACTGAAATCACGAATGGATCTTTTTGACGCCCAAGTGAAGACTGAGACTGAAGCTTTAGTCGGCGCCGAATTGACTGAGTTTGCGCAAAATTTCAATTTAGCAAAGGCCAAAGAGGATAGCTTGTTTAGGCGTGTTGAACAATTGAAGCGTTCAATCACTTACATTCAAGAAAAAAGTGTTGATTATAATATATTGAAGCGTCAGCTGGAAACTGAGAGGACGCAATATGACGGACTTTTACAGCGTCTGCGTGAAGTAAGTGTCTCTGATGAAATAGGGGCTAACCTTGTTCAGATTGTTGATCGCGCCGCCTCGCCGCTAGAGCCTTATAAGCCGAATAAAACGCTGTCTATTGCTTTAGCGTTAATCGTGAGCTCACTTATTGGGTTAGGAACAGCTTTTGGAATTGAAGTTATTGATGACCGTGTCAAAAGACCTGACGACGTAACGAAAAAACTAAGCAGTACGGTTATGGGCGTTATTCCACGGTTTAAAACAAGCGCGAATTCCGTTGAATTGCTACAAGACCCTAAATCAATGACCGCCGAAGCTTATGCATCCGTGAGGACAAATTTGCAATTTTCTGGCGCTGACGGAGGCCCGCGGGTCATACAAATTACGAGTACGCGGCCAGGAGAGGGGAAGTCTGTTTCGTCCTTGGGTGTTGCTATGCGTTATGCAGGCGTAGGTAAAAGCGTCTTACTGATTGATGCTGACCTGAGACTCCCGACATTTTTGGGCGGAATTGGGGACAGTATTGGATTGTCGGGCCTCTTGACGACACGTGAGAAGCTAGAAGATAATATTCAGACTTCAGACTTTGAAAATCTTTCTCTCCTGCCTAGTGGTGCGATTGTCCCCAACCCTTCTGAAATTTTATCAGGTGAGCGTATGGTTGAATTATTGACTGTTGCTAAGGCGAGCTATGATTACGTCATCGTCGATTCTCCACCAGTTTTAGGAATTGCTGACGCTTTGATCTTAGGTGCCTTAGTGGATGCTAGCCTGCTTGTCGTTGAAGGCAAAGGAGTCCGAACACCGGCGATAAGGTCTACGATGGAGCGATTGCAAAAAAGTGGCTCTAAAATACTCGGTGTTATTCTCACAAAGTATGATGTCTCCGGGCAAGGGTATTTCGATTATTACAAATATAGCTACGGTGCGGCTGCGGGTAATTACGGACAAAACAATAACGGCAAAAAATCTAAGGCTGCTAAAAAGAAGCGTAAGCTTGAGATAAGCTAAATGCTGAGCCCAAGACTTCTCGTTTTAAATCTATTTATATGGGTTGTGGCTATTGCATTATGTTGTCAGGTTTTTCTGATTTTTAGTGGTCAGAGCAGGGCCCCAGACATCTTCGCTGAAGGGACCATAGACCCGAGCCTCTCGGGCTCTGCGAAACCGATTATGCCAGGAGATTCTGGTCTCGAGGATAGTAGGCTTCGTCAAAATGTAGCTGATATATTGAAATCCAAACCTATTGATGAGGACGTGTTTTTTCAATTGGCATATGCCTCCTATTTGAAAACGGGTAACTGGGATCGATTAGACCTGTTACGGCTAGGTCATGAGCGTAACCCCAGAAACCGAAAAATATTAGGAGCTTTAGGCGATGCTTACCTTAAAAAAGGAGATGTGCCTGGTGCTGTTTCGATACTAGACTTACTGCTGCGGCTTGATCCAGAGAACCGCTCAACCTATTACTCTATCCTATCCGATATTTATCAAACAAAGGTTGGCGCTAAGGAGATTGACACCTTCCTCATCGATACGCCGGTTTGGGGTCAGGCCTTTCTAAACCACGAAATTGATACGGCCAGCCTTGATAATATCGATGCGATTTCTCTCTCATTAAAACAGTTTTCGCAAAGCAGTAACGACATAGATAAATTTTCCCAAATTTGGGAGCGCCTCATAAAGATGTACGTAAAATTAGGAGAATTTCAGATAGCTTATGATATTTGGCTGTCGCGAAGTGATGATAGCGTTAACTTAAACAATGTTCAAAATACAAGGGGTGTCTATGACCCTAGTTTTGAAAAATCCAAAGCCCCTCAGCCTTTTAACTGGGCTCTAAATAGTGGTCCGTCTCATCTATCGGAACGTAACGATTCTGGTGGTTTGTTCGCCTCTTATAATGATGTGAAACCCAAGAAAATCGCTTGGCAGATTTTTCCTTTAAACGCCGATCCTTCCCAAGTGTTATCAAGCCAAGCCTCATGGAACTACGACGGTGACCACGGCCATTTTGAGTGGCGATTCATATGTCGTGGCTCAAAAAAAGTTTTAGGAAGGATTTTATTTGATGACATGAGTCAAAGAGATTCCAAAATAAAAACCCCCATTAATATTAGCGATGCTGACTGTCTTTTTGCGGAGCTGCAATTATGGGGAGTTCCCGGCACATATTCAAACAGAATTTCCATAGATGTGGCTTCGGTCTTCGTAACCAGCTTGGATCCGGAAAGCGGAAGGTGATGTCCTTTGACGACGGCAAAATACGCTGGAACTCGTCGCTGTGATGTCCCTGTTTAAAAGAGCTCGCTTAGGTATATTCTTAGTTTTGTGCACTATATTTGGCGGAACCAGTCAAAATATATTAGACTATAAACTTATCCTTTATATCGCCTCGATTTTAATAATTGGATGGGTGCTCACTGACGGGACCCGGAAACCACTTTCGCGTTTGAATGTCGTCCCAATGTGGATTTTAGGCGCTTTTTGTGCCATTTATGGCCTCTACCTAATACCGCTCCCGCCTGAAATTTGGACGTCATTACCTGGCCGCAGTATCGTCAAGGAGGGGTTTGACATTCTGTCCTTACCCTTGCCCTATTTGCCGGCCTCTCTGACACCAGAAATGAGCTTTCTCTCTATGCTTCATCTTTTGCCGTCGCTTGCTGTATTGATGATAACCTTGCTTTGCGGGAGACAAGCGGAACTGAAATGGGCGTTTTACGCGGTTCTTGGCCTTGCTGTGGGGACAATAATACTCGGCCTGTTACAGCTTTTAAGGGGGGGCTCAGACTTTTATATATATGTATATTCTCATTTCGGTCTTGCTGCAGGTTTTTTCTCTAATGCTAATCATCAGGCCAGTTTCTTGGTTATGGTTTTACCTTTTGCGGTTTTTATGGCTTTGCCCACCCGTTCAACGAGCAGTTTAAATATTCTTTTTCCTCAGCAAACAGCCATCGGCATTAGTTTAATTGTTCTCATCATGGTCGGCGTTGTTTTGACGGGATCGATAGCGGGTTATATGCTCGCATTTATTACATTCATATCTAGTGCGTTTGTAATGAGCCGGGGGAGACGGATAAATTATTCAATGGTGATTGCTTGTGTTGCCGTATTTAGCGGCGCTCTACTTTTTGATTTCTTGGTACTTGGTAACTATACGCAAGAGTTTATTGGAGAGTTTGAAGCACGGCATGGCACCTCGCGAGCGGTGATGTTTGAGACGAGTATTGAAACCGGTAAGGCTTATTTCCCATTCGGCGCAGGGCCCGGCAGTTTCGAAGCCGTTTATCAACTCCACGAAGATAAAGCTGCCCTATGGCGAAAGTTCGCTAACAATGCTCATAATGACTATATCCAATTGTTTCTGGAATTTGGCATTTTGGGTATTGTTGTCTGTGCGGCCGCACTTGGGGTCCTTGCGAGGCTTTTTTACCGTTATGTTGTTCGCGCTCCGAAAAAAGGAAAATTGATCTATGGCTTATGCACAATATCTTTACTGGCCGTGGCGTTCCACAGTCTCGCGGACTATCCTTTAAGAACGCCGGCGGTCTCAGTGCTGGCCATGTTTTTAGTGGGGGTAATTTGGCGTTCCAGTGGGGAGGGCCCTAGTACTCACTAAGCATATATTCGTGTCTAACGCGCTATATGCTGAACCGCCCTGGGTTTGCCGAATGTGCCCCTAATTTTATAGACACTTTGTTTGGTGAAGCTGTAAATAAAGAGAGTGTCTTATCGGCGGTTGTGTTAAGTGTACCGAATTATTCTAAATTCGAAAACCCAAACACGGTAAGGATCATTTGTTACCGGTCGAATTTGCGATGGCAACAAGATGATAAAGTTTGGCTTTTCGGGTCGTCGATGGTTTTAGTATCTATATGATGGCTAAGATAATGCCTCATAGACTTGGTTGTTTTCGCCCCCAGATTCTTAGAAGAATACATTGTTTCGACCGCATACCTTCCCATCTAGACGTGGAAATGAAAATGTGCAATCTCGCAAAATAGTACCTGGGGTGAGGGTTGATCCAGGGAAAGCAATCACATCATTTACTCTATAAGTTGCTGTATTTTCACGACATTTGACAAACCCAATTCTCGCCAAAAATAGTTATTTTAAATTGGCTAACCTTTTTTCAACTTTATAATATTTGCGCAACCTCTACGGTAACATAGTTTTTTGAAAATCAAATCGACTAAAACCAATAGTTTAAAGGCAATTGAGAGTTTTAATAAAATCTTTATTCTTCCGGCTTCACAGACCAGGCCAAAAACCAAGTCGTTTTTTAACCATGAAAGCCCCGAAGACATTTTGCGAAACTATAGCACATGCCGTCATTATCACTGTTCCATTGCCACCTATAACTTTAGTCGCAATTACGATTAAAGGCACAAAAGCAAGTGCAATGCCCATAGTTATATTTCTGTAATCTTTCTCAAAACCACTCATAGTTAACAGCTGACCAACAGAACCTGTTGCAACATTGACCAATTGTGCAAACGACAAGACAATTAAATATAATGCCCCTCTTTCAAACCCCGCCCCAAACAAGCCCATAATTTCTTCGCTGAACATCAAGATCAAAAGCATCAATGGGGAGACTATCACCAACATTGCAATTGTAGCCCTTTGAGCGAATAGCCGCATTGTTGTTAAATCTTGTTTTGCATATAATGACGCATATCGCGGAGCCATAACTACGTCGCATACCAAAAGAGAGAAGCAGATAACCAATGCGAGCCGTTGAGCTGTACTCAGGAATGCAATTTGTTCTGCCTCTAAAAAAACACCGCAAGCGATTACACCTGACCAAGCAATACCTAAGGTACTTAAATTTGCCAACCAGAGTTGCCCGCCTGATGAGAACAACTCTTTATCAATAAGGTCGGAAATAGAAATGCTCAGAAAATTCCTTCTGCACCAAGAGATAAAGGCATATAACCAAGTAAGACTTATACTTGCCAAAACTACACATGCGGTAGTCCTCGAATTCAGAGACTGCGGATAAAGTTTATTAACTACCAATAGGCCAACTGTGGCGAATGATAAATACGCCATATTTTGTAAAAATATGGCGTTGAATATTTTTTTCTGTCCTTGATAAGCGAATGATAAAAGCTGAAATGTTGCCATCAAAGGTATGGCGATTACTATTAACCCTAAAACGTCTGAAAAACCTACCTTATGAAATATATCGGCTGAAATGTCGTTTCTGAAAATATATAGCCCAATGCATATAGGCACAGAGATAATAGAAATCCACGCGAGAGCGACATTCGTAATATTGAATGCAGAAAGGCCATCCACCTGCCTTCCAAATTCACGAAGTACTATGGCCTCAAAGCCAAGCCTAAAAATAGCCCCCCCCAAAGTCAAAACAGTCATGGCGAGGAAAACCAATCCAGCTTCAGATGCCCCTAACAGTCTAGCGACGACAAACGTAAAGATGACTGATAAAATGGAGGCATAAGCTTTTAAGCCCGCAGCTAACAGTGTCGCTCTAAAGATAGGAAACTTATTCCAGATCATTTTAAACCCCTTAGAGCTTCTATTGAGAGGGCAAGCCAATATGCTCTATGACTTTTGAAACTACACGCTTGGTAGATTTAGCATCTGAATATTTAAAAAATATATCTCTCGCAAACTCATACTTTTCAGCATCATATCCTTCTGAATTCATTCTTTTAACTAGGTCTTGGGTCAAGTCTTCGAATGTGACATTCAATTGACCTGGGAACACTAAATTTAAATCATACAGCATTGCTCTTTCAGTAACATATCGTTCATGGTCATAAACGAATCCAACAATTGGTCGCTCTGTCAATAAGAAGTCAGTCCATATGCTTGAATAATCGGTAATTAATATACTCGTATGTTTCAGAACTGTTTGTGGATTTGAAAATATTTTATTTCCACAATACAACAAATCATCATGGTAGTTAAACGCTAGAGAGTCATCTAATGGATGGGCTCGAAGGCCCAGAACAAAACCATGTTCCTTGGCAATTGCTATTAACGCATTGAGATTTGACGGGTTTGAGATTGGATTCTCATTATCTAGCCATTCCCGAAAGGTCGGTGCATATAACAATAGTTTTCTTTTCCCTAACACTGCCAAAAGGTTTTCTTCATCCTTCTGTACATCCGACCTAGGCACTTGCGACTGAACCAAACAATCATTTCTGGGTAGTCCTGTAACCCAAACATTATTGAAGTTATGCATCATACTTGAACTCATAGCGAGACGGTCAATATCTGAACTTGAAATTAAATAAGAGCACTGATTATAAAAGGGATTAAGCACTTTCCGTTGAAGGTCTCTGTGCTTTGGTTGAGCTAATGCTATAGTTTTGATGGGAATACCATGCCAGAGGTTAACAATGACGTGTCTAACATGTGGTAACAGCATAGAATATAGATCTTTATTTGTATAAGAAATAAAAATAACTTTTGATCTTAAGTAATATATAATTCCTCTAAAACTATACCGTTTGACAATCACACATTCATCATTCTGATAAATTAAACTCAACTGTTCCTTTAACATACGGTCGTTCACCAGCAGGATTGGGGTAATTCTTTTGTCCTCTAGTGTATGCTCAAAAACACTACGAATGCTATCGCACCATGGATACCCTGGATGGGTAGCAAACATCCAATAATTATTCTTTTTTGGCGTCAGAAGGTCAATTGGCATGACGAGTAAAAAGAATATTTCTCGAATTATTTGAATGATAGTGGTTTTTATCATCGCTTTTCTCCACAAGGGCCATTTTTAATGGCTGTGTTTTTCTAATTCAACTAGGTGATGACTAAACTATCGCTTAAATAAATTCTGATAAGATTAACCTTAAAATATCGAATTGTCTTTTCATGTCCTCTGGCTTGATATCAAACTCCTCCTGAAGTTTTTTCTTCAAATCCGTTGAAGAAATGTTTTCCGTTCGTTCAAGGTAACGTACATCACAATATTGTTTCAACCCGTCAAACTTACCAACCCAGTCATTACCCATTGCAAATATATCAACGTCGTACTTAATAATATCATCTGCTTTTTGTCCCCAATCTTCTTCTTCAAAAATAGAATCGACACAGGCTAAAGAACCAACAATTTCGGCTCTATGCGCATATGGAATCACGCTGGATTTCCCCTTTTTCAAGTTGAAATCATCTGTAGATACCCCAACTATCAACTTTTCACCGAGTAGACTCAATCGTTGCAATAAACGCAGATGACCTACATGAAATAAGTCAAACGTTCCATATGTTATCACCACTTTGCCATTATTGTTATTGTTAATCATTTGGCGTCCTCCAATATTTTCATTTATGATTATTAGGCGTCTGTATTAGGTTATTATTGCGCCGAAGTCGGTCATAAGACGGTTTGCCCAGTGGTCTTCGACCAGGTATTTGATCACGAGCTTTCATGGACAAACAAAAACCTAAGGATATTGAGATAGACAAAATCAAATGTCGCCAATGGTGCGTGTAGATTAACGAAGATAATAAGAAATGCGCCAATAGGGACGAAAAGAGACACAAACTAACTTTGTCACGAAATTTCAAGTAATGCTGCAATGACCATTTTAAAGCTAATAAAAATACAGCTAAAGTAATAAGGGTTGGAACATAACCAACATCAGTAAGCTTACCAAGAAATAGATTATGGGGATTATTACCGTAAAGGGTTGCAAAATGGCCTGGACCTATTCCAAAAGGGTTTGTTAGGCCCTCCTGAATAGCAAACTTCAAGTGACTAAACCGTTCTTGATCATAATCTTGCAGCCGCAATCTACTTTGCAAATAGCCCTCAGTATGAATTGAACTATTAAGCCCCAAATTTCCCAGCGAAATCAAAATTAATATTGCGCCAAACATACCAGACAAGAAGAATGCCCTTATAACAAAGTGCCTATTAAGAGATGTCAAAAACAGTGACGTAAAGACCGCGAATGCATACGCAGCAGCGGCCCCTCTACTATAAGTTAGAGCCATCAAGGCCATCATCGTTATTCCGCCAAATATCTTGAATGGGATAGAAAATGTTTTAAAATAAAATAGTGCCAACAGCGGAAGAATTAAGAACGGGCCTAAAACATTAGGGTCTTCAAAAAACCCTTTTAAACGAATTTTGAAAACATCTCGATAAATCACGTCCGGGTCTATCGTATATTTTAATGCGATAACTAACGCCGAGGACATCACAGCCATTATAGTCATATATTTTATAAAAAGCTCCGCGTAGTGCGGTCTTGCAAGCATCACCTTCATCACAACACAAAACAACATTGTTAAATAAATTTGTGTCGCTAAATACTTAGCAGGGTATCCTGATAAGTTATTATTTAATGAGAACAACATGACTGAAAACACGACAAAACAGATATAAGCCAAAGCTAGCAGTTGAGTTTTAGGAGTGCTTTTAGGATATTTTCTAATGCCAAAATAAAGAATCCCAAGTAAGGCTAGCAAGTCAAATGGTGCTGGCTCCACAAATACGAATGGCGACAGGCATGCCATAAGTATCAAAAATGTTCGATCGAGTGCTCCCGCAGTAAGGGTTAAATTTTTCTGCATATTATGACAGCTTCCTAGAGTTGCTATTCAGAATACGCCGCATCTTGTTGTTTTTGTCCGGTGTAGGTTTATGCGCAAGCAAGGATGAAGTAAACGCAAGTAAATGATGTCCATTTAAACACCGACGATGACGCAATATTTTTTTTTCATTAGTTAAAAAACATGAGAGATTAACCTCATATATATTGAATGCGGCATGCCTAGTTTTTACAAAAGCGAGGAACTTTATAGAGCATACAACAATCAAAATTAAAGTTACAAAGTAGCTTTTTGCTCTATGAAAATTAGATAATATTAAACAAAGGGTCATAGTAAATAGAGCCTGTTATTATCTATATACATTGATAGTATGATCCACCATTTTGGCGATCGTATACTTTGCTGATAATGTTAGGGAGTAACTCGAGAAATGATTATCACTGTCTTTTTCAAGATAAGTGTTTCTAATCGTGGAGGCGAGTAATTCTGCAGTAGCATTTACGGGTAATACATATCCATTATTACCCCTGTGAATTGTTTCTTCAACCCCACCGACATTCGTCGAAATTATAGGTAAGCCAGCAGCCAATGCTTCTAATAAAGTATATGGCATGGCTTCGTATGCACTTGTCATTACATAGATATCAAAGGCAGAAAAATATTCTACTGCATTTTTCCAGCCTAGAAACATACAATTTTGGGATAGATTAATTGCTTTTAATTCACCACTAAGTTCGCCATCACCTATGATAATCGCAACAACTTTCGATGACTTATTTGGCGCCAAGTTCATTGCTTGAACAAACAATTTAGGATTTTTCTGTTCGGAAAGACGGCCTACAAACCCTACCACATAAGTATCTTTAGCTATGTCTAATGAGGTTCTAACTTGGTCGCGATTTGATCTTATGGAGTCAACACCGTTAACGATGACCTTTAATTGTCTGTCTTCAATTCCGATTGATAACGCATGCTGGCGCTCATATTCGCTAACGGCTATAATTACATCGCCTTTTTTAGCCATCCATTTTTCTAAAGTGGAGTATATTTTAGATTTAAACTCTCCTAAATTGGGGTCCATCGTTCTGAATGCGTGCGGGGTATACACTCGCTTACCAGGAACGGATTTGGCGGTTAATCTAACTAACGCTCCGGCCTTTGAACTATGTCCATGCAATATGTCATATGGTCCGGATTGCTTAAGGATGTTGCCTAGCTCAGAAAGACTTTTAAGATCATGTAAGCTCACCGCCCTTTTCATTTTCAAACTATACTGCTTGATGTTAGGTAACGATTCGAGTTGTTCAATCCATGACGTTTCAGCTCTGATAGGAGACCAAATAACGGTTACATCGTGACCACGCGCTAATAACTCTTTGCACAGATCGATAACATGACGGCCTGAACCTCCTCCGCAGGTTTCTATGACCATGCAGATCTTAAGACCGCCCTCCTTTACTGGCTCTATCATGATGGCAGTATTTTTTCATGCCAGTTCCATGCATCTGTGATAATTGTGTTTAGGTCGCGCCGTGGTTTCCAGCCCAGCCCGGCGGAAGCATTGCTGTTTTCCGCGACGAGGGCTGGACTGTCGCCGGAGCGAGGCGATGCCATGGTGACTTTGAATTTTTGATTGGCGACTTTTTTGATATTGTTGACCAATTCAATTACGCTTGTTCCGGTGCCCGTCCCTAAATTGAAAGGTCGACCAGGGTTTCCATCAAGCAAATAATTTAGGGCTTTAAGGTGGGCATCTGCCAGGTCCGTGACGTGAATATAGTCACGGATACAGCTTCCGTCTCTTGTGTCATAGTCAGACCCGAATACTTTAAAACCATCTCGTTTCCCCATTGCGGCTTCAATGGCTATTGGGATGGCGTGTGTTTCCGGATCGTGTTTTTCGCCTATACGGCCTTCTGCATCGGCGCCAGCTGCATTGAAATACCTCAGAGGGATTGATTGAAACCCACAATAGGTTTGCAGATCTGATAGGTACTTTTCAACGATAAGCTTCGTGTTGCCATAGGGGTTGATCGGGTTTTGGGGATGCATCTCATCTATCGGGCTATAGTGAGGCTCACCATATGTTGCGCATGTGGAAGAAAAGACAAAGGCTTTCGTGCCTGCGTCCATGGCCGCGTTGATCAGATTGATAGAGCCACAAACATTATTGTCGTAGAACGCTGCGGGATTTTGGACTGAAAACCCAACTTCAATCAGGGCGGCAAAATGCATCACGCCAATAGGTTCGTAAAGATCAAAGGCGGCCTTCAGGGCATCTTTATCTCGAATATCGCCCTCGACATAGGAACCCCATTGGACGAAGTCTTTATGCCCGTTTGAAAAATTATCAAACACGATAGGCGTGAAGCCATTCTCTGCTAATGCCAGGCAAGCATGGGAACCCACATACCCTGCGCCACCAGCGACTAAAATTGTTTTCGTCACTTTGCTTTCCTAAGCATTAGAAATCAGCTCGTATGACCTAAACAAGTACAAGATTAATATGCACCTTTAGATAGCAATACGGCCGGCAAAGTTTTTAGCAAAATTTTTGTATCATTTAGAAAGGAGTATGTTTTCGCATAGGTTACATCGTACTGAACACGCTCGTCATAAGTCGTATTGTTGCGCCCATTGATTTGCCATAACCCACTTATACCAGGCTTTACTGATGAGTAATATTTGAAAAATGAGCCGTACTTCGGAATCTCATTTTCAATGATCGGGCGAGGCCCAACTAATGACATCTCACCCTTAATTATATTCCAGAGTTGAGGAAGCTCATCTAAACTTGTTTTTCTTAGAAACTGCCCAACTTTTGTGATGCGGGGATCGTTCTTCAGCTTTTGATCTTTCTCCCATTCTGCCGCGGCTATCGGGTCACTTTTTAGAACTGCATCAAGGCGTTTCTGCGCATCAACCACCATTGTACGGAATTTATAACAATTGAATTCACGGCCATTTAGGCCAATTCGAGTTTGAACAAAAAAGGGAAATCCTCCATCGTGCTTCCGAATTAAATACATCACAATTAGCATGATTGGAGATAGGATTATAAAGGCGGGGATAACGAGCATAAGATCCAAGGCGCGTTTAATTTTAAAGTAGCTTTTCTTATGTGCTGGAGGGTGGAGCAGTCTAAAATCTGGTGAAACTGCAGACACATTTATGCTGTCGAAATTGCTGTGGAAATTCATTTAAACGCCCGATTTTATTCAAAATAGCCTTCGGTTTAAATGAAGGCCTGAAGAAAGAAATATGTTTAATGATATATTAAACGCCCAGAATTCGAATGAATAATTTCGTCGGTATTCTCAATCCCAATAATTGTTTGGAGTTCCGATCATGGCTTTCGGGAAGGTGCCTTAATTGGGTGCGCCGGCGTTATGTTTGTTCTCACGGCGGATCGAAATCCTGCTGTAAGTTCGCGAGAATTTGCAGCTAAAGAGCCCAGTCATCATATGAAAACGAAATTTTTTAGCAGCTCATTCCGTTTGATCACTATTGGTTCGCCATCTCCGCCCTAAGACTAGTTCGTGCCAGCCCTGGTATCTGCTCAAAAGTCAGGGAACTGGCTGATTACGTTCGGACAAGCTTGATAGAAATTGGTCTCGAGGCCCCAGAATCACCAACAGCTATTGTCTCGTTTAGCCATGGAAGTTTCTCTGATATGCGGGCAATTCAAGAATGGTTGTTCAATAAAAAGATATACGTGCTGCATTCAAATTATATTGCGAATTGAGCCTCTGGGTCCGGAGGCTCAATTCTTCTGAGTGTATTTGCAGATCACTCGATTGAAGATTTGAAACGGGTCGTGGAGGCAATCCGAGCCGCCATTTAATTCGGTAGATGTTTGAACAAGATTTGCCTGCGGCGACCCAAATTCACTAAAATGCAGATATTTTTGCTGATGTCCGGTTTGAGGATCTTCGCGACGTTCAGCTCAGGGCGCTAATCTCAAACATTACCAGCGGCGGTTATGGAGCGACTTTGGACGCTCAGATTTATGGGTTTTAGACAAGAATTGCTACGAAAGATCTTCAAAAACCGACGTTCTGTTTCATACTATAAACATCGCTGTCTCCAAAAATAAAATGGTCAAACAAGAGAACGTCAATTGCATCTAGAGACCTCTCCAATCTTCTTGTAACCGCAATATCCTCACCGTTGGGACAGGCGTTACCGCTGGGATGATTATGCGCTATTATCATGCTAGAGGCGTCCAACATAATCGCGCGTCTAGATATTTCGCGGGGATAGATATTTACTCTGTCGATAGACCCCTCCCAAATGTCGTCGCCTATCATGCGGTTCGTAGCGTTAAGGTAGACCACGGCAAGAGCCTCGTTTCTGCGCCCATTCAGGAGTGCTGCAAAATGAACCTTAGCGGCATCAACAGTGCTAACGTATGTCCCAGCCCTCCTGATTTTTTCCCGCGTTATTGACGCTACTGCTTTGGGAATTGTTCTCAACAACCGCGCGCCATTGTCACTTATCATCTCGGCAAGTATCGCGTGATCAGCTCGGGTTGCCTCGTGAAAGGTATCGAAGGTTCCCAATATCCTCACTGCATAGGTTTCCGGATTTGTCGATACCGCACTTAAGAGCGATACCAATATGCTTTGATCAACATCGTTAAAGCGGAAGTCACAATTCCTCATTCCTGACATATCAGTATCCCCAAGCCCAAATCCCAAGACCGTCACATATTGGGAATTAGTAAAAATTGTAGAAGAATCTATGCAATTAATGCGAGAAATGGTTAAGTTGATATAAATTTGTCGATCCTCCAGCGCCATCCAAATGGTCGCAGAGATTCTAAAGCTGAAATTCACTAGGGTCTAATTTTGGGCGTTTTAAGCCGCTCAAATGCTGCTCGGTTTCGAATAAATCCCGTACGATCATTTCTCTTTATCGATACACAAATTCAGACCGAATTTGCATAACAAATGACTTGCGGGCGTTTCTAAGTCATTGTAAAGGTTCATTTATCAAGTGAAACCTAACTCTTTTCACCCGCACCATTATTTATATTTTATTTCATATTAAGTTGTTGAAATTGTTAGATAATATTTCCATATCCATCTCAGATCTCGTATCCTCTTGGATTTTTGGGTATCAAAGTGGGTATCAAAATGGGCGTAAAAGTGCTATCAAGCGCATATGAGAGCTTTGGAAAAGTATATTAAATTACGTGGCGGCACCTATTATTAGAGACGTGTCCCTATTAAATATCAGGATTTCGATAATCGTCTCTACGTGAAGAAATCACTAAAAACTAAATCTCTCGAAGTTGCCTGTGCTAGGCGCGACTCACTGGTAGAATCAGATAACCTCTTTACGGCGCTGCCGCTATCGCCATTCTCAGCCATATTAGAATCATTATAAGATTGGGCGTACGGAAATTGCCCAGTGAATTTATAAACGCCATTCTTGTGTACTCTTATATTTGCTGAACCTCGGAAGAAACCGCAGGTATCCTGAGTTTTTCCGCCCAATTTACATATAATGTCGTATTCCTTTAGCCCTGCAATAAAAAGAACACCGTGAACCTCAGTGTAGGTATATGCATTTGTTGTAGGGTAGGGCATTTTCGTCGGGTATGTATCGCTTGGGTTTTGGAGAAAACGAACATCTGCACCTTTTCCTTCTGGTATAGCGCCGTATTTCGATGCGCCTGGGAAGGTTTTTTGATTGCTACCGCGAACGTTCATTACAGATGGACAATGGGCCGCCGTCAATGTCCCCTGAACAGACCCCTTTGTCTCAGAAAAGGCAGTGCTACACTTCCCGATGGATTGAGCCTCAGGTAAATTTACGGCACTGAATTTTCCGAGTTAAACACGGAGTTTTTCAAAACTATCGGGGCAAACCGGGCGTTAGCGGACTGCCCTAAATGCTGCGCTGGGAGGTTCTAAACAATTTATTTGCCTAGCTTGGACGCGAGACTCAGTCTCTGTCGTAGGGCGCTGCCAATACAAAAAGTGATGCGATTATGTTAGAAACAGCTTACATGTGTTCGGTCTGCGCGTGCCTCAGAGTTCCGACATCGCTGATGCCGCTTGCGAAGCACACGATACGAAGCTGGTGAATAATTGTGTAAAAATAGTCGACCACAGCATCTGGAGATTGGAGCGCCGCATCCAGTACGCCGCCGGAAATGGAGACGATGTCTGCGCCCAGATGCAAGGCTTTGGCGGTCTGGACACCGTTCCGAATACCACCGGAGCCAATTAGCGGGATATCCGGACATGCGCTTCGACAACCCCGAATAGCGTCCGCCGTAGGCAAGCCCCAATCCGCGAAAGTGTCAGCATAAAACTTGGCATGAGCATCTTGACGTTGGCTCTCTATCCATGCCCAACTTGTCCCGCCTGACCCTGCCGCGTCGATTGCTGAGACGCCGGCATTGACCAATTTTTTCGCAACGTTTCCGCTAATACCGTTTCCGACCTCTTTCACAACGACTGGAACTGGGCTTAAAGCGCATAGTGTTTCTATGGCTGACAGAACGCCCCGCCAGTCTGTATCGCCATCGGGTTGCAGGGCCTCTTGCAAGGGGTTGAGATGAATGAGAATCGCATTCGCCTCAATTGCCTCTATGGCTCGGAGTGCAAGGTCTTGTCCGCCCTCTGCGGCGAGCTGAACACCGCCAATGTTGCTGACCAAAAAAACGTTCGGCGCGTGGCGGCGCAGCGTTATATTAATCCCGCCTGCACCCGCATTTTCCAAAGCTACGCGCTGGGATCCGACACCCATGGCTATACCGAGCTCTTCCGCGGCTAGTGCAAGGTTACGGTTAATCTGAGCCGCGCGGGAGGGCCCGCCTGTCATTGATCCAATCATGAAGGGCGCACTCAACGCTTTGCCAAGAAATGTGGTCTTTAGGGTAACGTCATCCAACGCCATCTCCGGCAATGCGCAATGCACGAAACGAAATGTCTCGAAACCGGTTTCCCCCTTGCCCTCTCGGCGCTCATCCTTGGCGGCTAAATCAAGATGCTCTTCTTTGCGTTGTAGAATACCAATCTTGGACCCGCTCGTTTCTGATGACGGTGTGGCGCTTGATGACATGAAGTTCCTTAGTTTTGCGTGGGTTTCAGGCTTGCTACGTTTGATGTTATCGTACAGTCTAGCCCTAAGCCAGAAAGGATTTCGTCTAGGCTTCTTGGTAACTATAAGTCTAATTTAGGGGTTTTACAAAGGTATGGACAAGGTACGGTCAACAGACACGGATTTATCAGATCAAAGCCTAACATCGATTAACGAAGGTGATGACGATCTTCTAGGCGCTGCGACTAAAGACCCTGATAAGTCTATTTCCTGGACACGGGCCATAATTGACCGGCGCTTACGGCGGATCACCCCCGCGATTCAAACCGCGCCCTCGCGCTTGCATCAAGCGATGTCGCATACGCTCCTGATGCCCGGGAAGCGCTATCGTCCCCTCTTAACAGTTTTAGTTTCGCAAGCTTATGGGGTAGACAACGCGTCCGTCTATGATGTGGCGTGCACCGCGGAGCTGGTGCATGTCGCCTCACTCATACTAGATGATCTCCCATGTATGGACGATGCGGAATTGCGCCGAAATGCACCGTGCACCCACACGCATTTCGATGAGAGCACGGCTATTCTTGCGGCGACTGCCCTCTTGAATTTGGCCTACGGTATTATAGCCGAAGCTAAGGATTTGACCGCGGAACAACGGATTGAGCTTTGCCGCTTATTGTCCTTCCATGTGGGATCGAACGGCCTAATTGCGGGGCAGATGATGGACTTAATGAATACTGAGAGCACGGCGTCTATAAAAACCGTAGAAACCCTAAACCGTTTAAAGACCGGTGCTTTGCTTAGTTACTCTGTCGAGGCGGCTTGCGTCGTTGCGAGCGTTCCGCCTGAGGAGCACACGCACCTAGCCGCCTTTGCAAACGAGGTCGGTCTTGCCTACCAACTAATGGATGACGTTATGGATCAGCATTCAACCCAGGAGGAAGCGCAGAAAGACAGAGGCCAGGACGCGGGTAAAAGTACGATATTGAATATACGCGGTCTGCCATATGTGCGCAAAAAAGTCGGCGCCCATATTGATGCCGCAAAAGACTCCCTAAAAAAGGCCGGACTTGGAACGGACATGCGACTCGCCCTTTTGTTGGACAGACAGTTCGCGGTGTCTCAAGAAATGCAAATTTGATTTACAATGGCAGCGCCGACCTTGATGAACAGAGCCGCCCACGCTATAATCCCACAATTGGTTATTGAGAATGTTTGCGTCACTTTCGATGACTTAGAGGCTCTTAAAGACCTGTCATTCTCCGTCAACCGCGGTGAATTGGTGGGCATAATCGGGCCGAACGGCGCGGGGAAATCAACTCTCGTTAACTCCATTTGCGGGCACCAGACCATAGACAGCGGACGCATAGTTGTGGGGCAGGATTCCGTATCCCCCCTCAATATTGTCCCCGGCCTTGTCGGCCTGGTCCCTCAGGAAATCGCGTTATATGAGTCTCTGACTGCGGAAGAAAATTTAATTTTTTTTGCCCGTGCCGCGGGCTTTGGTAAAGCTGATGCGAAGCTAGCTACGGAACAGGCTTTGGCGTCTGTGCAGCTGACCACTCATAAGGAAAAACTCATCAACACGCTATCTGGAGGGATGAAACGGCGCGTTAATTTCGCCGCGGCAATTCTCACCCGGCCCGCACTTTTAATTTTGGATGAACCGACTGCCGGCGTTGACGCTGCAGCGCGCGATGAGGTTATGGCCCTAGCGGCAGAGCATGCCCGCCAGGGTATGACGATTTTATTGATCAGTCATGAATTAGACCAGATTGAAAGGTATTGTGACCGGGTGCTCGTGCTAAACGGCGGACGGTGTCAACATTTCGCAGCGCCTCAAGACGTTCTACGCACAGTCTTTGGCACGGCTCAGGAACTACGGTTCCAAACTGAGCATTTGGCAGATGCCGCGCTTCACAAGAGAATGATAAAATCAAACCTAGTTCATCATCCCGCCGATCAGTGCTGGACAGGGTTTTGCAGAACTGATCCCACAGCGGTCTCCCAATCGATTTACGCTATGGTATCCGAGCACAATAATGCGGTTCGGGAAATGACCATCCGCAAGCCAGGCTTAGACTTGCTTATTCAGAGTCTCGCGCGGGCAGGCACGCAATGATTAGAGCTATGTTCATGGTCATGTTCCGCCAGCTAACGCGCGATAAAGGCTCGCTAATTTTGACGTTCGCCCTGCCGCCTGTGATTTTCACAGTGCTTGCGGCGATCTTTTCAAATGCGTCCAGTGGCGATTTGGATTTATCGGTAGCGATGGCGACGCAATCTGAAGCGCCGGTAACTCTCAAAGTTGCCGAGGGTCTGAGCAATAGTGAGGCTTTTGAATTGCTTGACTTTGGCGACAATGCCGAAGGGGTTTTTTCCGCGGTTAAGACCGGAGACGCTGACGCAGGCGTGATTTTTTTAAACGATTTGGCCGATACGCAGAATGCGCAAATAAACATTGTTGTCGAACCATCCCGTGATGTGGCGAGCCTTGTTCTCGCGGGCGCTGTGCAGGAGCAGTTAGCAGAGCATTTCCCGCAAAAAGGACTTGTTGAAACTGTCGAGTCCATGCGGAAGATGGTGGGCGGATTTTCACCGGGGCAACAGGCCAGAATAGACGCGGCGCTCGCCGGCCTCAGCGGGGCAGAAAAAACTGATACGAATGCAATAATTGAGCGCGTATCAGCGCTCGGCGACGCGGGCGGCCCCGTCCTAGACCCGGCCACGACCTATTATACGGGTGCAACAGCAATCCTGTTTTTACTCTTCTCCAGCATGCATAGCGCCTCAATTCTGCTCACGGAACGGGCTCAGCGCATTCCGCATAGGCTATTTCTGAAAGGATGGCGCACCTTCAAATTTAGCGCCGGTAAGTTCGCTTTTCTCACAGCTCAAGGCACACTCCAAAGTCTTGTGATTTTTGCTATTGCGGAACTCTTATTTGACGTTCCGGTCCTCGCAAACCTCCTACTCATTATTCTCGCTAGCGGGGCCATGGCCGCTTGCGCCTCGGGCCTGGCCCTGTTTGTAACAAGTGCCTGTCAATCCGAGGCCCAGGCCCGCACAGCTTCTACCTTCTTGGTCTTGATTAGTTCGGCGGTAGGCGGGTCTATGGTGCCACGGTTTATGATGCCAGACTGGCTGCAATCCGCCGGGTTCCTCACGCCGAATGCGTGGGCGATCGAGACTGTTTATAGTATTTTGGCCAGGGGCCAAGGACTGCGTGACCTTTTGCCGGGGTTTGGAATTCTCTTTGGGTCAGGTATGGTGGCCTTGCTTCTAGCGACATGGATTTCCAGCGCCAAGCTCAAGAAGGCATAAAACACGATGACAACGGCCAAAAGCAATTCGCGCATTCCGGATATAAGTCAGTCTATAATTGGACTGGGTTTGTTCGTGCTCATCGCTGGAGCCCTCGTAGCTTTGTTTGCGTGGGCCATCTTCTACTTCAAAATCACGCTTGCGACGATATGGCTTGCGCCCTTGATTATTGCGATTGAGTGCTGGCTGCTCACCGGTGTTTTCATCGTCGCCCATGACGCCATGCACGGCACGCTCTCGCCGCGCTGGCCAACTGTTAATAATGCGGTCGGCGCCATTATCTTATTCTTGTACGCCGGATTTGTCTGGACTCATTTTAGAGCCGCCCATCTTGCGCACCACATCTCCCCGGGCGGGTCGGATGACCCCGACTTTAACCCTGATAATCCGGTAAGTTTCTGGCCATGGTATGTACGATTTTTCAAAGCCTATTTCGGATTGAAGTCTGTGGTTTTTGTGACAGTCGTCGTTTGGGGATTCATCCTTTTTTTAAACGCGCCCATCCTAAACGTCATCTTGTTTTACGGCGCGGCGTCCATTCTATCTTCGGCGCAGCTTTTCTATTTCGGCACCTATCTTCCCCATAGGCACAGCGGCGCATTCCTTGACGCGCACAAAGCGCGATCCAATGATTACCCGGCGTGGTTATCTCTGCTCACATGCTATCATTTTGGGTATCATCATGAACACCATCTCGCGCCCAATGTGCCGTGGTGGCAACTCCCGCGCGAGAGACGGAAACGGCGCACGCAGGCGGGCCTCGCATGATTGTCAATACTCTGATTGTAATCGGCAGTGTGTTGTTCATGGAAGGCTTTGCTTGGTGGGTTCACAGATATATCATGCACGGCCCGGGATGGGGTTGGCACGTGAGCCATCATGTCACCCACGATAATATGTTGGAAAAGAACGACCTTTATGCCGTGGTTTTTTCCGTAATTGCTTGCGGGTTGTTCCTTATTGGCGGCGCATTCTGGCAGCCGCTTTGGTTCATCGCGCTTGGCTTTACAATTTATGGCGTGCTCTATGGATTCGTCCACGACGGCTTGGTACATCAACGCTGGCCTTTAGAGTATTTTCCAAAATCTAGATATCTGAAACGCCTCGTTCAAGCCCACAAACTACATCATGCTGTGCAGACTAAAGACGGGGCTGTCTCGTTCGGGTTTATACTGCCGCCGGAACCCAAACGCCTCAAGGCTATGCTTAAGCAGATGAAGATGGAGCGGCAAGAGGGCTTGGACTCATAGTCTGGCTCGTCAGGACAATGGCCGTACGTAAAGGTTCTCACGGGCAGTGACTCGAACTTGCCCCCTCGCGAGTGCGGGGAGCACACTGCTCAAGGCCAGCCAAGTTTTTCGACCTTTCGATGTATGGATGCGCGAAGACCAAGCCTCAGGCCCATCGGCGTGCAGTTTTCCGCCAATCTCGCGGTAGACCTTAGACGCCGCTGATATAGCCCAAGCGCAGCGAAACGGAAGGCTTTTAATACCGATATTAGCGGACGCATAATAGGCATCAGCGACATCAAGCAGCGGTCGCGTCGACTTATAAACATTTTGCCAATTTTTGCGTTTAGCTATTTCAGCAGCATCTGTCGGAGCGCGGGACTCTTCTAGCAGATTCAGCGGAAGATAAACCCGGCCAGCTTTG
>Ga0114957_1001472_pt1 | contig 25655 bp, 21 predicted proteins | sample BantaG_FD_87175 | JGI IMG/M metagenome (GOLD analysis project Ga0114957, IMG submission 87175) | Marine algal microbial communities from Bantry Bay, Ireland - BantryBay_4 metaG | ecosystem: Host-associated > Algae > Red algae > Unclassified | place: Bantry Bay, Ireland | collected 2014-11-21
AGACGGAGACAAATATGACATTAACCATTCAAAGGGAAGGAGGCTTTTGCCTTCTTTCTTTTGAAAAATATTTATCATATCTCTATCTTTAAAAAGTTGCATTTGTGACTTGAATCTTAGAATTGCTCAATCCCTTATAAAATAACTGAAATTAATCAATGTGAAGATTACTGACTTAATTATACAAGACGCAATTGAGTTTGAACTTTAAAACTGCTGTCTATTCTGCCTTTAGCAAATAAGTGCTTATACCTTATGACTATGGAAACTTGAAAAAGGCCAACATTCCAGAAGATTGGATTAAAGGAATAGAGAAGCTTGAGAAGACGACATTTTGAAAAGTTCTATTCTCTAAGCTGATCAATAACAGGTTTGATGACTTCAGTCCATCGTTCATAACCACTCGCATTCATGTGTAACATATCTTCGACGAAAATAGACGAATCTGGTACTTCATCCTGAGTCATCATTATCTCAGATACGTCAACATAAGTCATCTGATTGGAAAGAGTACAGACATTCTTGATTAAGGTATTGGCCTCTTCGTACTTAGGCCACAAATGCCATCTCGAAGGTGATGGCTTCATAGATATGTAGATGATCTTGGAATCCGGGACATACTTTTTACACAGGGTTAAAAATTCAACAAAGGCATCAAACGTCTCTCTCACTGTAAAGGTCATGGCTAAATCATTCTCTCCACAGTACAGAAATATTTGAGCTGGTTTGTACTTACTGACAATACGTTCGAAATAATGATTTACTTCTGGTAATGTAGAGCCACCAAAACCTCTATTGAGTACATTGTGAGGGGCTAAATCGTCAGCCATAGTAGACCAAAATCGAATTGATGAACTCCCTACGAACAAAGCCATACCACTAGGATATCGCGTTTTAATGTCTTGTTCTTCAAAAGCTTCGATTTCTGCCTCGAAACGATCAATATCTAATTCTGGATAGACCCGTTCGACATCTGAACGCTCGTTAACTTGCTGCGAAGACCCACAGCAATACAACATAAAAATGGAAAAAGTCAAAAACAAAATCTTCTTCATATCACCTCTATTTAAGGCGACAAAATAAGTGTTTCATTTGACTTATTTTTTGTTATTTATACACCATTTAAAGACCAGTCATAATCAAGGTAACTAACGGAAGCACCTGATGAGACATTTGTAATAGAATACTTATTGATGTAATCGACGATGTTCCCAAAGTCTTCAGCATACCATTCAAATATCTTAGAAATAGCTATTGAATCGGCTGAGATTTTATTAGCTGATGAGTTAATGAATGCTTTTGCAAGTCTGTCTAATTCACCATTTGCATTATCAGCCGTAAACGCTTTCGACGAAATAGGTGGGCAAGATTTTGCTCCACAGTTGACTGCAAAGTGAATTCGGGGATCTTTGAATGTCGGTCGAATAGTATTGTGCTCTATATCGTTCAAAGAATACTTCTTGCCATCAATAGTAACTCTCTTGACATCCCAAGGCTTTCCACCATCTAAATCTTTTATACTCTTCAATGGATAATTGTCTAAAATCAAATTGATGGTGATTGCATTGTACAAATTCATCCAGTAGGCTAAGGATTCATTATTGCTCCAATCGCTTAAAGGTGCATTTGAGGTTAAGCTTGAGATGTAATCACCTAGTTTAGCTTGTGACCCTTTAAATTCTTTATAATTTACAGTACCATTAGATACATAGCTTTGCAATAAGTCATTGAATGCAGTGTGATTTGTCTTTCCACTTGATTTGGTTGTCTTAGCATCTTCAACGTTAACTAATACATTCTCAGGAACAGGTGCAGAAGATTGAACTTTCAGTTTTGTTTCTTCTGATAAAGAATGGTTACCGACAGGTTCAGCTGGTTTTTCAACATCTACCTTAGACAGCTGGGGTTCAGTTTGTGATTGTTTTTTGATAATTTCTTTGGGACTGACTTTAGCTACAGTAGTAGTCTTGACTTCATTGATTTCTTTTGTTGCTGCTTCGTTGCTGTCAGAGACGACTATTTTTGTAGAGGTTTTCGCTTCATTGACCATATTTGATATTGCCTCTTCTGTCGAAACTTCTTCCGCATTTCGATTAAGCGCTTTATTTTCGGCTAAAGTCAAGTTGTCTGATTTGTCATTTATTGTCTTCTCTTCTACCACTACTAGTGGTTTATCAGCTGTGGATGTTTTGCTTTCACTAGCTTGAATACACGAGAAAAGAGGAATAAATATAAAGGCACAAACAAATTTCATATGCGTTGATTTTGTTAGTTAACTTAAGTAGTATAAGATAAGTTGATCACTTGTGATGTCTTAACGCACAATTAACTCTCTTTTCCTAGCTGTCACCTTCATCCATTTCTAGAAGTATAGGTGTTATCATCGGTAAAGTTATTAATTCCTTCTCTTCTTTACTTACTGCGTAAAATCTTAAAATACCACCGGATGCTTTTGCAACATGGTCAGCAAAGGACAAGAACGTTTCATAAAGCTTGACCGCTATTTCATTGTTCAACTTAGGAAAAATCTCATTCAACGTTTTCAATTGCTCAGAAAGAATTGCAGTTCGTTCCTTTACAGAATCCGGCAATTGTGCAATTAGAGTTTTCACATCATGCTCAAAGGTCTCACCAATAGCTGTATAATATGGTTTCAATTCTTCTGCATAAGCGTAAGATCTAATGTGAGTCAATTTTGCTGCCCATTCTAATTCTACAGTATCAACATTACCATCTGCACCAGCAATCAATACTGTGATTTGTGGAATTGCATTTTGCAATGATTTTTGCTCTTCTTCGGTAATCCCTTTAAACATCTGGCTTAACATTTTTATTTTATGCCGCAAAGGTATTAAAGTGTTTACATTAAGAGAAAGTTTTATAAGAATAAGCATTGAGATATAACATATTACTAAAAACACACATATGTGGTACGATAATTGATACTTCTATAGTACATATGAGTTTTGGTTATTAAAATGAGTAATGCCCGTAAATCAATTTACGGGCATTGTTCTTTCTCGTACTAAAAGAACAAACACTAGACTAAAAATAACATTCCCCTATTTTTTACTAACTCTAGTATAAATTTTAAAATTTAATTTGTAAATTGATGCTGTTACAAATGTTCTTTTCATTTTATAAAATCTATTTCATATGAATATAACTTTCGAAGAGCTTCGTCGCATTAAACACAGTCTTCCCACAGGCAGTATTGGTAAAATTGCTGATATTTTACAAATTGAAGAGCAAACAGTACGAAATTACTTTGGTGCGAAAAAGTATGAAAACGGTCAAATCGTTGGTCAACATGTACAACCGGGACCCAATGGTGGGATCATTTCCATCGAAAACAACACAATTTTAGAATTAGCGAAAAAACTTATCGTTGAATCTAATACTACTCAAGTTCTAGAAATGAATTAAAACAGAACATGGAGCGCAGAAATGCGCTCCTTTTTTGTTTTATAGAAAACCGTCCAATAGTTCTTGATAGTTTCTTGAATAACATCCAGGTGTATCCTCAATGACTAATTGGGATATCTCTGCTTTAATTTCTTTCGAGGCTTTATGTGTAAAGCTGATTAATACCCGTTGGATAGTCGAATTTGAGTCTTTTCTTATCTCACATTTTTTGAGAACTTCCAATTTGTAACCAGAAGCTATTTCTGTAAAACGTAAAGAATCTACAAAAGGCAGAATAATTGAGAACTTACCTCCTTCTTTAAGTAATCGAGTAACAGCAAGTAATAACTCTCCGTGAGGCAACTTGACCGTTTGCCTAAATCCTGAAGATGCGTTTTCTGATATGCCTCCTCCTGAGAAAAATGGAGGATTACAAATGATGTGATCAAAGGATTTATTTGACTCTTGTGAAAAATCTTGAATCGATTGCTGAATGATGTTAATCTTGTTACTGACTTTGGTCTCTTCAATATTGTGAGATGCTTCTATGCATGATAATTCATCAATATCTATGGCATCTATTTCAGCATCATTGTTTCTTTTGGCTACAATAATAGCAATGACACCAGTACCTGTACCTATGTCAAGAATTGATTTATCCGATTCTACATCTACCCAAGTACTAAGCAAAATACCGTCTTGATTTACTTTTATACTATTATCCTTCTGTCGAATGCTGAATGTCTTAAATTTAAATATATCTTTCAATCTTTTGATCTTTAGTGCTGCAAAAGTAATTATATATCTAAAACATAGCCAATTTGAGTCTTTTATCTCCAATATCACTTAGTCCTGAGTTTAATGGAGCTCTAGATGAAATGGAACAAAGCGATCGGCATCTTTTTATCACAGGAAGAGCTGGTACAGGTAAATCTACCCTGCTCAATCTATTTGTATCTACCACTAAAAAACGTGCCGTTGTGCTTGCACCGACGGGTATAGCAGCTCTTAATGTAAAGGGACAAACCATCCATTCTTTCTTCCGACTTCCCCCCAAAATGTTGGACAAGTCCGAAATCACTAAACGTAAAAACCACCGCATCTATAAAAAGCTTGACACCATTATCATTGATGAAATCTCAATGGTCAGAGCAGATATGTTGGATCTTATTGATTATTTTCTTCAGGTAAATAGAGAGGTGGCAAAACCATTTGGAGGTGTGCAGATGATATTTTTTGGAGACCTTTATCAACTCCCTCCTATAATCGCAAATCCAGTTGAGAGAGAAATCATTACAAGTCGCTATGAGAGTCCCTACTTTTTTTCTTCTCTTGTTTTATCTGATAGGGATTCATATGATATTATAGAACTACAAAAAGTATTTCGGCAAGAAGAGAAACATTTCATTCGGATACTTGACAATATTCGCATGAGAGATTTTGATTACGACGATATGGAAACCCTCAATGAAAGACATCTTCCCGATTCTGCAGAACAAGATTTCTATATTACCATTACTACACGTAATGCCACGGTTAATGAAATTAATACCAAGCGTTTAGCAGAAATAAATATGCCTTCCTTTTACTACGAAGCGAAAACAACTGGTGTCTTCAACCCCAAAATTTATCCGACTGGTTCGATTTTAGAATTCAAAATTGGCTCTCAAGTCATGTTCATAAAAAATGACCCTGAGAAAAATTTTGTGAATGGTACTATTGGTAAAATCATAGATCTGGATCAGGACAGCATTAAAGTAGCGATCCAAACAAGGGAGGAAGAAATAAAATATATTGATGTGGTAAGGCTTGAATGGGAAATGACCAAATATGCCCTTGACGAAAAGAATAATAAAGTCGTATCTGAAAGCATTGGCTCTTTTGTACAATACCCATTGAAGCTAGCGTGGGCAATCACTGTCCATAAATCGCAGGGCCAAACATTTGATCGAGCTATCATTGATATTGGAAAAGGAGCTTTTGAATATGGTCAAACCTATGTTGCACTTAGTCGTTGTCGAACGCTTGACGGAGTCATACTGAAGCGCCCCATAAAACCCTCAGACGTTATCGTCGACGAAAGAGTAACAGAGTTTTATCAACGAAGAAGATAAGGTCTTACACTAATGAAGAGCTGGCTTGATGGCTAATCCTGATATAATTTCACCTTCTTGACCTACCCACCATTCTAAGCGATCATAAACTTGTTGTTCTGGAAAATAATGCAGAGCCATTTTCACAAAAATATGCCCATGTTTGGCCTCAGACACCCATAATTTTTTATAAAATTTTTGCAACTCTACATCCGTCAGATTCTCTGCTACTATCCTAAACCGTTCGGCACCTCGAGTTTCTACGACACTTGCTAATAGTAATCGATCCATAAATCGTTCGAGTCTACCATCGTGGCATTTTTTGACAAGCTGCTTGACATAGAGATCTTCTGGGATCTTATGCCTCAGCTGCACACCTCTAGATTCCATTATCTTATAGACCATCTGGAAGTGCTCCAGCTCCTCTACCCCTGTTTCTATCAATTCAGGGATTATTTCTAATCTGTCTGGGTATTTAGCTACAAGACTCATAGCCATAGATGATGCTTTACGTTCACAATCAGCATGATCTTGCAAGAAGGAGTCAAAGTCAGCCAATACTGTATCAATCCATTCCTGGCTACTAGGAACGGCTATATCTAGATTTAACTTGATGGTAGGAAAATTTAGCTATTCAAAAAATATGCAAATGCAAGAACTACGCAAATAACAGTAATGATCGCTGTCCACATGAAAAAAGCTTTTTCTTGTGCTTTCTCTCGCAATTCTGCTTTTCTTTTCCTTTTTGATTGTGCCATGATAAACTATTTATCCTATTTTAAAACGTCTCGACAATATAACCAAATAAACCAATAGTCCTAAACAGAAGTAATTCATTTTGTGATTACACGTGCAACACCTTAGATCATGATGCATCTCGCCTACATAGACAGATTCAATCTTCGATAAACGCTTAACAATTCATGATGTTCTACGTTTTCATGATTGAATATTTTCAATGCATCTGATGCGAGAGTCAATACATCTTCATCCGCATAAAAATAGTCTCTGACATAATGTAAATATTTCATCAACTGAAATGCATCAAAGAGTTGGTAGAGTGCTTTTTTAAAGGTTTTTTGATTAGTGGTATTGTTTATCAGTTTGGCTATTTTGATGTTTAATTTATACTCATATATAAATTGTAATACTGTCATCGGCAACGTCTTTAAATCTACTTCTAAATCGGCACAGTCATGCATTGAACCAACCATATCAACAAACGACTTTAGATCTAAAAAAGAATGATAGTGGTAACTGTTTAATGACCTGCCTTCTGTTTTCATTTTAAGAACAGCTCTTCCAGTCCCAAAAGGTACTCGGTCAGAAGATCTGGATGAAGGAAACACCGTGATGGTATGTAGTCGATCACAAGCATTGTTTTTAATAAACTTTTGTAGAAAGTAAAAATCCTCTCCTGCCTTTCGCTTATTCATACCGCCTATTCGACGATATCCTCTTAGAGTGCATGCCATACTACTGCCTACTGTGTGATATGCAAAAGGCAATCCAGCAAATGCTTGCATCTGTACAAAGTATCGCAAATGTAATTCGTAAAGGTAGATGGCTTGTTGCTCTTTGCCACCTAATAAATCAGCATCCTTATGTTGGTAGTGTATGCTTACAGCTTCCTTGGAAGAATTGGCAAAGAATGTTTCTAAGCCTGATAAATAATTAGTCGAACAAACAGAATCGGCATCGAAACAAGCAAGTATTTTCAGACTTGAATTCGATGACTCTAACCTTTTAGCGGCTTCATCTAAGGCTAACTTTCTAGCAAGTCCAACTCCAGCAAATTTTACTGGAATCGCTTTTATGTAAAGTGGATGGATTTTTATCCAACTTGGTGTTTTAAATTTCGACGCTAAGAGATAAGATAGTTCATTTTGCTGAGATACCTTATTATTATCGGCATCACTTTCATTGATGAGAACAATTATTTCAATAAAGCTAAGAGGCTTATCGCAAGTAAGTATAGACAATAAGGTTTGTTCTAAATCCGGTTCATTGTAACAAGGTATGCATACTACAATGCCCAATGAATTGCTGATCTTATCTACCAATAACTCCTTAGGAAAATGATGATATGTGTATATGGACATGAAGAACAAATGTAGTGAATCGTTTAGGGACTTGGATTAAATAAATATCCAATTTTTACACCAACTAAGATTGATTAAGACGAGGCATTTTTTGAAGGAATCCTTGTTGGCTTCCTGATAAAAAAAACGATGTATACATCAATTTTAGGCAGTCAAAACGGATAGTTATTTATTCCATGTCCATAAGTCAATTAAGGAAGCGTACCTTTGCCCAAAATAATTATCAAACTAAATTACAATTTAAAAAGGTTTAGACTACTTAGAAAATGAGAGCCATTATAGAAACACAATTTTTAGCTCCTATTTCAGTATTCAGTACGCTTAAAAAATGTGATGAAGTTCTTATAGACGTTCACGAATCTTATCAGAAAAGATCATATCGCAACAAATGTTTCCTTACAGGTCCACAAGGTAAAATTTCCTTTTCGATACCTTTAAAAAAAGGTAAGCACGAGCAGCAATTGATTACGCAAGTAGAGATAGCCTACGATGAAAACTGGATTCGACAATTCAAACAGCTATGTCAAAGTAATTATAGTCGAAGCGCATTTTTGGAACATATCTTTGATGATATCTGCACAATTTTAGACCTGAAGCATCAATATTTGTATGAGCTTAACACTTCATTACATTTATGGATTAATCAATTTCTAGAACTAGAATATAGTCTTAGTGAAACCGATGATTATCATTCGACTTACAATGCAGAAGATTTGACAGATTACCGTCATCATTGGCTACCCAAACATCAATTAAATAATAAATTTTACCCCCAAGTATTTGAAGATAAGAATGGCTTCGTTGCAGGACTGAGTATTCTTGACTTGTTGTTTTGTTGTGGTAAAGAGGCGGAATTATATTTGTAAATTACATTCGAATGATGACTAAATATTATTATATCGTCATAACACTGTAAACCTACTTAATGCTATTTCGAAAGAATAAAAATATAGAAGACATAAAAACTAATGTCGAGCAGATTATCACTGACCTACATCTGATAACGACTGAGATCAAACACCAATCGTTGGCCGATACTGTTGGTGATCTTAAAGATAGAATAACAGAACCTTACATGTTTGTGATTGTGGGTGAAGTCAAAGCAGGTAAAAGTAGTTTTATAAATGCGCTCTTAAAATCAAAGGAAGAAATTTGTAAGGTCGCTGCTCACCCAATGACAGATACGATACAGCAAATTACCTATGGTGAAGTACAACGAGTAGAAAATGTCAATCCATATCTAAAGAAGATTTATCAGCCTTTTGACATTCTCAAAGAAATTGCGATTGTAGATACACCAGGCACAAACACCATCGTAGATCATCATCAGGAAATAACTGAACGATTTATTCCGGCATCAGATTTAATCGTGTTTGTGTTCGAGTCAAAAAACCCTTATCGACAATCTGCTTGGGATTTCTTTGACTACATACAAGATGAATGGAGGAAGAAAATAATTTTCATTCTTCAGCAAAAAGACTTGATGGAACCAGAAGATCTTGTCACCAACATTAATGGTGTGAAAGATTATGCCAAGCAAAAAGGAATTCTGAAACCAAATGTATATGCAGTCTCTGCCAAAATGGAACAAGCAGGAGATGTAGGCAATAGTGGGTTCTTACCACTCCGAGCCTTTATAGAAGAAAAGATAACGAGTGGTCAAGCAGATAAACTGAAATTGAAAAATAACATTTCAACTGCATTGACTATTAATGATAAAATTTTCAAAGGTCTCATTATAAGAAAAGAGCAATACGAAGCGGATGATCGATTTAGAAACGACATCAAAGAGACACTTGAAAATCAGAAGAAGAAGTCTGAAAAGCAAGTTGATATTCTCATTGAAAATTTGGTACACACCTACGATCGGATCACAAAAGAGAAGTACAATGAAATGAAATCCGGCTTAGGGGTGATGCCTATGATAAAAAGATCTTTTAAATCCATTATGGATAAAAAAGCAAGTCCAAAAATGTGGCTAGCTAAATTAGCCAAGGATTTAGAAAACGAACTCAATCTAGAGTTGAAAGAGAAATTGAATGGAGGAGTCATAGATATTGCTGAGAGCATTCAACAAATGGGTAATATTGTTGATCTCAAAATCAGAAACTCAGAAACTATTCTCGAAAGGGATAATGAGATTTTCAGCGAAATAGCAGAGCGTAGATCAAACGTGCTCAAAGACTTACAAGATGCGTTCACACAATTCTTAAAAACTTCTGAGAATTTTTATGACGATTCGCTGGCGACTGATTCCGAAAACATAACACCAAATCTTGCAGCTGGAGGTGGCTTAGCAGTTGTTGGTGTCATCTTAGCAACGGTCACAAATGGCGCTGTGTTTGATATTACAGGTGGATTAGTGACAACAGTTGGATTACTTATCGCTGGTGTAGGTGTCGGCTTAAAAAAGCGAAAAATAATGAAAGGCTTTGAGCTTGAGATTGATAGAGGCCGAACACTCTTAAAAGGAGAAGTAAGCGAGAAACTCAAAGACTACATTGGTAACATTCGAGATAAAATTGACGCTAACTTTATGGAATTGGACCAGCATTTACAATCAGAGAAAGCATCTATAGACAACCTTGAATCGCGAATCAACAACATAGAAAGTCAATTAGATACTTACGACAAGGCCATCCAAGTTAGCTTGTAAGGTATTTTTATCATACATTCGTGGCTATAATAGCAAGAACAATGTCCTTATGCTTTATAAGCACTTAATACTGTAACGTCCTCACTAATTGCATTTTTTTAACCAAACTAACATATAATATGAAAGGGTATATATTCATTCTTTACTTTTTGTGCATTGGTGCTATGCTTAGCGCTCAAGATTGGGAAATTGGTGCTCAAGGAGGGATTTCGCAATACTTTGGCGATATTACTAACAATGATATTTCATTTATTGCCGATGACCTTAAAGGGTACGGAGGTCTTTTCCTTAGGCGATATATAGGCGATGCTTTGGGAGTCAGATTAAACGGAACACGAGCAGGCTACTCAGGTAACGACAGCAACAGAAATATATCATTTGAATCGAAAACTTTTGAACTCTCTGGTCAACTAGAATATCATATTTTAGGAAGAGAAAAGAAATTCACTCCCTATGTTTTCGCAGGTTTAGGTCTTGTGAATGCTAAGCTTGATGAAGATTCTTTTACTATTCCAGCTAATGTAGAAGTAGCATCTGATCCTAGAAATTCAGGACTTATCATACCTCTTGGTGTTGGACTTAATTTCCACCCTATAAAAGATAACTTAACGAGCATTGGAGTAGAATATAGTTTAAGACCGACAACTACAGACTTTTTAGATGGATTCTCTAATGCAAATTCAGATAACAATGACTGGGGCTCTACGCTCGGTTTGGTCGTTGGATTTCCTATTGGAAAAGGAATAGATACAGACGGAGACGGCATAAGTGATAGAAAGGATGAGTGTCCAAATAGCTTTGGCATCAAATTATTCAACGGTTGTCCAGATTCAGATTCTGATGGTATTGTTGACAGTGCAGACAATTGCCCAGATGCTGTAGGTACGTCCGAAAATATGGGTTGTCCTGATAGCGATGGTGATGGCATACTTGATAAAGATGACAACTGCCCCATTATCGCTGGCTTAACTAACATGGCAGGTTGCCCAGATGCTGATGGTGATGGAGTCAGAGATCAGGATGATAACTGTCCTAATACAAAAGGCCCAAGAAACATGTCTGGCTGCCCAGATACCGATCGAGACGGAGTTCCAGATAAGAATGATGATTGTCCAACAGAGAAAGGTTTGAAAACAAATAAAGGTTGTCCAAATCCAGATACGGACAGTGATGGCATTGTCGATGTCAAAGATGATTGTCCTGATGTAGCAGGATCTGCCAAAACTAAAGGCTGTCCTGATTCTGATGGTGACGGCATTGTTGACAAAGATGATTCTTGCCCCACACATGCTGGTACACTTAAAGGCTGCCCTGACTCCGACAAGGATGGTATTGCAGATAAAGATGACAGATGTCCTTCCAAAGGAGGTAACGCCGATACGAATGGTTGCCCTAAAGTAGATGCTAAGACACTTGAGGTTTTCACCAGAGCGATGAATGATGTTCGTTTTGAGACAAACTCAAATAGGATAAAGCAATCTTCTCAGCTTGTGCTAAATGAAGTCGCTGACATCATGAAAGCAAATCCTTCTTATAATGTTAGAATCTCAGGTCATACTGATTCGATAGGCAATGCTGATTCTAATCAAAGTTTATCTGAACGAAGAGCTGCAGCAGTTGTCAAATATCTAGTTGACAAAGGTATTGCTCAAGCGAGATTATCTTCTGTTGGTTTTGGTGAAACATCTCCAATGGCTGATAACAATACAGCTGAAGGTCGTAGACTTAATAGAAGGGTCGAATTGAGAGTAGTAAACTAATTCTATAGATTAAAGATATAATAGCAGTAAAGGGAGGTCGTCATGCGAGTTCCCTTTTTTAATGCTCTGACATAAGGGCAAATCATTCAGCAATATGACATCTGAGTATTTTGTTAATTAGTACTGCTATATACACAAGTTTTGTTATCCTCCTCTAAATAATATGACTTATAATTTAGCGCATTTTTATCCATACAGCCCTTCAAATTTAACAGTTGTAAGCCCTTAAAGTCTATAGGATGACTTTCTGCTTGTAAAGCGATATAACCAGATTTCAAAGACTGTCCATTTTTCTTTTTCCAAACATCTGTATATACTCCAAATTTGGACCAATCATCTTTTTCTTGGGATACAAAGTTATCATCAAGTTGCAGATTAGAATAATGAAGCACTGTGTCACCTTCTATGATGTGATATACATGTTTGTCACCCAAGACGATCAATTCCGCAGATACCCAACCATCACCATCGTAGGTTTTAGATGTTGACGGAATGCAGTGCGCTTCAACTATTTTACCATCTATTTCAATATTCGTCCCTGGTGAACACATATTACCGGTATGTCGTTCTTTACCATCACTCAACCCTCCTAATAATTGCATCTCGACAGATACAGGAAATTGTTGATCATAATCATTACTATTTGCAGATTGAGCGTGAAACATGACACCACTGTTTCTCTCATTCCAAGAAACTGCTCCGAGTGCTTGTTCACCATAAAAGCGATAATCAAATTTCAATTTATAATGTGAGAATTGTTTAAAATAATACAGGTGTGCATACTTGTCATCAAAGCTGGAGTATTCATTGTATTGTATCCGGATGAATCCATCCATCGGTAAAAATGTATTTTTGTAATTGGCATTCAATATTTCGCCAGCAAACTTAATGTCCCATCCATAGAGATTTGTTCCATTATATAAATGCTCCCATTCCTCTACTACCGAAAGGTCTTCACCTATGACAGGTTTTGAAGTAGAGCATGAACAAAATAGGGCTATGCTAACTATACACATACAACTATACCTGAAAAATGATTGTCTGAGGTGATTTATTTTGAGCATTTGTTACAATATATTTTATATGAAAACTTTATCAAAGTACACATTTAAAGATTATTTATATCTACACGTCTAATACTTAGTTACATTTAATCTAAAAATCATTCTTGATTAAAAAAACGATCATATTAGTAGAGGCATTTATGACTGGGTCACACCAGAAATGGGCAGAAAACTTTGCAACTAATAGTGAACATAATATTCACATATTTTCACTTCCTGGAAGGCATTGGAAATGGAGAATGCATGGAGCGGCTATTACATTAGCAGAAAAAATCTTTGCATCAAAAATTAAAGCAGATTTGTTTTTATTGACCGACATGGTTGATGCATCCTTATTCAAAGCATTAATTAGCTGTAAATATCCCAATACTCCCATTGCCATCTATTTTCACGAAAATCAATTGACATATCCCTGGTCAAAAACTGATCAAGATGTACAGTTAAACAGAGATAATCATTATGCATTTATTAATTATTCTTCCGCACTTGTTTGCGATGCTGTGATATTCAATTCTAAATTTCATAAAGAAGACTTCCTCAAATCTCTTCCTACTTTTTTAAAACAATTTCCCGACTATGAAAATCTAACTTCCATACAAATAATAAAAGATAAGTCTTCTGTACTTTATGTTGGATTAGAGTTAAAGCAAATAATAATTAAGAAGGAAAATAACAATAAAGCAAAAACAATCTTATGGAACCATCGATGGGAATATGATAAAAACCCTCAATTATTTTATGAATTAATGCTAAGATTGTCAAAAGAGAATGTAACATTTAATCTTATAATAGCTGGAGAAGCTACTAGCAAATATCCTAAAGTATTTGACAAACTAAAAAAGGAATTAGGCAGCCATATAATTCATTTTGGATATGCAGATAGTACAGATAAATACAACCAGCTATTAATGCAGTCTGACATACTTCCTGTTACATCAATTCAAGAATTTTTTGGCATTAGTATTCTGGAGGCTGTCGCATATGGCGTATTTCCTTTACTACCGAATAGGCTTGTATATCCAGAACACATCCCTTCTGAACATCAAAAAGACCATCTCTATGAAAGCAATGAGGAATTGTATCAAAAATTAAAAAGTCTGTTAGTGGAAGGTGATTTATCGTTTGACAACTCTTGGGTGAAGAAGTATTTTTGGACCGAATTAATATCGCTGTATGACCAACAATTATCTACAATACAACAACTTTAATTGTTTTAGATTTTTGACTAAATACTGCATGTAAAAAATAAATACCTGATGTCAAATTTTCAGTAATGGTAAAGTGTTGTATTTCCCCTATCCCAGATATTGCTTCTTTATATACTGCCTTTCCAGACATGTTTATTAATTCAACTTGTACCATTTCAGCATTGGGTGATGAGAGATCAAATTCCAAATAAGCGCTCACAGGATTAGGATACACATCTATTACTAGTGCATCTAATTGTTGGTCAATCACGGGAATCAATTCAATATCGTATTCGATTGCTTCAATATCAACATATAATTCAGAATTAAGCTGCTTATTTGACAATCGTATAAAATCACTCAACATACCATCTTTTAAAACCTCAAACTCAATCTCAAACAAATCACTGCTTACTTCCTTTTGCTCAAAGGCGTTTATAATTAATTTGCCATTATCTGAATAGATATTCTGCTGAGATATATTAAAATAATCAGAATTCACTTTCTTAAAATCCAGATGTGATAAATCAAATTCCATTTGTATACCTGTAAAAGGTAAATCAGAATCAACACTAAAAACAACAGTTAGACTCTCCCCTTTTCGAAGCTTTTCATCATCATATGTAAGAGAAAGCCTTGATCTATTTTCAGTTTCAATAGCGCCATTGATTGATACCGAATTATTTACATCTCCAATTTTGTATGCAACTATATCTTCATCAATTGAAGTTGACAAATTAGAATATTCAAAGACATTGATTGAAGGCCATGGGAGTAATGTGGTCGTTCTTAATTCTTCAGCTGTGATAAATCTCCAAATATCATTAGTAGGAAAGGTCTCTTGTAAACCAATAATGACATTCTGTAATAAAACCAAATCTGAAGCACTTAATGCTTCGTCATTATTAACATCTGCGGCTAGTACGTCTACTTGAGAATCAAACACCTGTATGCCTAAAATATGATTTCTTATTCTGACCAAATCTGCGGTAGATAGACCATTTGTAATAAAATCATCAATCTCAAGATCCAATGAGTAGTCTATGCGTCCATCCAACGGATCAAAATCAAAACGACCAGATTCATCGCTCAATTGTTGTTTTGGAAATTCTGACAAAGGAGCATTCAAGGTTATTAAAACATTTTGCAGCGGAATACCAGTTGGACTTGCAACACTACCTTCGATCGAAAAGGCCCCTTGAGCACAAACAGGATCATTCCTTACTGTCACACTGAAGGCACACTCAGACTCATTACCACAAATATCTGAAGCTATAAATTTTATTTCAGTAACACCGATAGGAAAATCAGAACCACTCGTTAGAATTTCCTCAGACGGATCAAAGTCCTGTCTTAGTCGCACGTCTCCATTACAATCTTCTGCCATTGGTATATCAAATAAAAAATTAGTCGTACAATCCTGATTCATGACGTCCAAAACAACATTTACCGGACAATTCAAAAATACTGGTGCTAAGTCATCAGAATTAATGGTTAACAAACTCGATGCAGTACTAGTCGAACCACAGGTATCTCTTAGCACCCATATAACTTGTTGAGTAGAACCACATATATCAACTCCATCTGAATCAAAATTATTGAACACTGTAAAACTGTCACATCTAAGGTTTACTGTGAATGCATCGAGCCAAAGTGGAATAAGTGAATCAATAGGTGCTCCACATCTAAGTGTAAGATCTGGCGGCGCTTGTATCGTTGATCGTTCTATTCTAAAGAGGTTGATGGTATCTATCAATCTTGTTTCATTACCACATGCATCTGAAGCCAAAATGTCTACTTGAAATAAATTATCCCCTATTTCACATTCCAGAATTTCAATATCAACACTTGACTGTGCAGTAAAAGCACTACAACTATCAACGACGACTATATCACTCAATAGATCTTCAATTGCAGCTTCTAAATTTTGAATATCACAATCAACGCTTAGACTATCAGGAACAACAACTTCTGGAGGGGTTGTATCCTCAAAAACGAGGCGTGCTCTCGCTGTATTACTTGTGTTTCCACACCGATCTACTGCAGTAAATACAACATCATAGAAACCAACATTTGGCGAACAAGTGTCCGCTTGTCCTTGGAAAGTTGTGGATGTTGGATCAAATGACCAGCTGACATTTGAATCACAATTATTTGTAACATGCGTGTCATTAAAGCCGCCATCTTGAGCCAACCATTCCAAAAAGATTTCTTGGTTTCGGATAACTCCTTCACACTCAATAATTTCATCTGGCAGTCGCGCAACAATAATTTGCGGTCCTACATCATCAGTTATATTTAATCGACCAACGCAAGCTGATTCATTTCTAGAATCATCTGAAGCCACCACTAATAATTCAATCTGTTCATCTGCACCGCAGGTCCCTATGGTATCTAATACTATAGATCTGATCGTTGGACTAGAATCACAATTATCTTCAGCAATCGCTAAATTGAGCCATTCTGCCAAAATTTCTTGATCCAAGGCTTGATCGCATGAAAAGTTCGCTGGACTTGGACAAATAAGTGTAGGTTGTGTACAATCTTCAACAATAACATTAAAACAACAATCCGCTGAACCAGATACATCAACAATGTTATAGCACAGTTTCGATTCACCTAATGGAAAAGTAAAACCAGTTGCATCTCCATCACCATCTTCAAGAGAAGCAGAGCCTACAGTTTGACCAGATGGCAACATGATATCATACGTAATAACAGCTATTTCTGAGCAGTCAAGGAATGATGTTCCTGGCCTTAATTGTTCGCTCTCACTAGAATCCCAACCGCAACCTTCAATATTTGAACAGACACGAATACTCTCGTTTATTGGACAATACAAATTTATTAATGAAGCTGATTCTATAACAATTACATTGAATCGGCAGGTATCTAAATTATCACAATCGTCACTTGCAATAAACACTACTTCTGTATCTCCTACTGGAAAGACATCACCAGAACGATTAATCTCCATAGATGAATTAGGAATTTGCCTTAAATCCATTTCACCGAAGCAGTTTCGAGCGAATGGAGATGGAAAAATGACTTCATTTCCACATGTGTTATTTGTGAAAACTGAGATTTGAGTTGGACACACAGTAAAACCAAATTCAATTAAATCAGTATTTATAGTAAGCACAGCTCCTGCTGAATCAATACCTCCACATTCATCAGTGACTATCCATTTAACAAATTTGGGTTCTCCGCATATATCTGGTAAAGATCCATCAAAGTCATTTATAACTCTAGTACTTCCCGGACAATCCGTTGTGACTTCAAAATCATTTAACCAACTTGTTACTATTGTGAAATCTAAGTTTAAACAATTTAAATCAAGATTATTTGGAGCATCAATCTGAAGAGTACTTTGAGCATTGGTTTTACTGCCCAAAAAGAGCAATAAAATAACATTAAGATAAATACCTCTACACAAGTACCTGATTATGATATTGCTATACATATGCTCTTGGAATTATGTTATAAGCGCAAGAAAATCAAGCACTTATCAATAAGATATTCCGACTAAATATAATAAATATGCACATTATAATCAGTAACTTCTATTAGATTATGCTAAAATGTCTGCATAGTTATATACGATCAAACCTGTAAGTAAAGAATAAAATTAAGGTGATTATTGTATGGTTTGTTTTCAGTTGTTGAGATGTCTTCTATTGTAAAGCTCGCTAAAGAGAAATATTATCTTGCAGCTTTAACGTATGACCAGTTTTCTCCATTCTCTATACGTTTAATCTGCGTAAGTGTTATTCCAAATCTTTTAGCAATCATTGTTCTTCTCGTCTTTCCGGTTTCTAATTGCTTTTTAATAATAGCAACCTTGCCTTCCGTTAATTTATAATTACCAACACCTCTTACGTGCTCTTTTTTATTGTAGCCAAAGGTTATTGCACGTTTCTTATTATGCTCTTTTCTTTCATCCTCAGTGACCCACTTTAAATTCGATATACGATTATTGCTTCTGTTCATATCAACATGAATCACATGCATATGATCATTAGAAGGTTTTGGAATAAAATATTCTGCGATCATCTTGTGGGGATATACTGATTCGCAACCTTCATTCAGTCTGTAAGTTATTTTTGGAAAACCAGTTTTCAGCATAGTTGCTTTCATGACATTTTCTTTTCCACTGATTTTGTCCACAGACTTTGTACGTCCTAGATTAGATATATAGTACTTTTTCCCTTTGGTGGTTCCTTTAAATTCTATTTCCTGCCATAGTTCGCCCAAAAGATTTGGTATTAACAATCCCATATTAAGATATTAATTAAGTAAGAAAATCGGTGTAAATTCAAGATTTTGAATTCGTATGCGTGAATGTATAAAATCTGTTCACATTCATATGAACACTTTTCAAAAAATTCTCAAAATTCTACTTATTCCGTGTAAAGGAAGTAAGATTAGACCGAAAAACTTTCTCCACATCCGCAAGTGCGACTGGCATTGGGGTTATTAAATGAAAAACCAGTTCCATTCAATCCCCCACTAAACTCTAAAGTTGTATTACATAGATAAAGAAAGCTTTTTAAGTCAGTAACAACCTTTACTCCATTATCCTCAAATACTTGATCATTTTCCCTTGATTCATTGTCAAAATCAAGTGTGTAACTCAAGCCTGAGCATCCACCGCTGGTGACGGATACTCTTACGAAATGTTGGGGAGAAAGACTCTCTTTCTCCCACAATTCTAATATTTTGCTCTTGGCACTATCGGCTACAAAAACCATAGATTCAGTTAAAATTAATGTGTTTCCACAGTTTGCGATTCTACTGCAATGTTGTTTTTAGTCTTGTAATCTGAGATAGCACCCTTGATTGCATCTTCAGCTAAGACTGAACAATGAATTTTTACTGGAGGTAAAGCTAATTCCTCAACTATATCCATATTATCAATAGCAAGAGCTTCATCTATACTCTTACCCTTTAGCCATTCTGTAGCTAATGATGATGAAGCAATTGCAGAACCACAACCAAATGTTTTGAACTTTGCATCCTTTATCAAATTGGTTTCTTCATCTACTTCGATTTGAAGTCTCATGACATCTCCACATTCAGGTGCACCAACTAATCCGGTGCCTACATTTTGTTTGCTTTTATCAAGAGTCCCAACATTTTTCGGATGCTGAAAATGATCTAAAACTTTTTTAGAATAAGCCATATTATTTATTTAAATATTTATCTATTAATTAATGTGCTGACCATTCAACAGCATCTAAATCTACACCTTCTTTGTACATTTCCCAGATAGGACTCAAATCTCTCATATGAGTTACTCCTTTGGCAAGAGCCTCAACTGCGTAATCAACATCATCTTCTGTATTAAATCTCCCTAGACTGAATCTTATAGAAGAGTGAGCTAAGTCATCTCCCAAACCTAACGCCATAAGAACATAAGATGGTTCCAACGATGCGGAAGTACACGCAGATCCAGAAGATACAGCAATATTCTGATTAAAAGTCATCATCAAACCTTCTCCTTCTACATGTTTGAATGACAAGTTTGTGACATGAGGCATTCTGTGTTCAACATTTCCATTGATGTAAACTTCTTCAAGTTTACTCATCAAGTTAGTCTCTAGTTTATCTCTCAGTACAGAAAGTCTCGCAGCATCTACATGCATTTCTTTTTGAGCCAATTCAGCAGCCTTACCAAAACCAACAATACCTGGGACATTTAAAGTACCAGAACGCATACCTCTTTCGTGACCACCTCCATCTAGCTGTGCGGTAACTTTAACTCTTGGATTTTTTCTATTCACGTATAAAGCACCTACACCTTTAGGACCGTACATTTTATGTCCTGTAAAAGCCATCAAATGGACACCAACTTCTTTAGGATTCACCGGGATTTTACCAACTGCTTGAGTAGCATCACTCATAAATAATATGCCCTTTTCAGCGCATATGTCTCCTATTTCTTTCATTGGCTGAATAACTCCTGTCTCATTATTTGCCCACATGATTGATATTAGAATAGTCTTATCAGTAATTGCTTCTCTTAATTTATTGAGATCAACAAGACCATCACGTTCTACTTCTAGGTAGGTAACATTACCACCCATTTTCTCAATCTTTTTGCATGAATCAAGAACTGCCTTATGCTCAGTTTGCAATGTGATGATGTGGTCTCCCTTTCTTCTATACATTTCAAAAGCACCTTTCAATGCGAGGTTATCTGCTTCTGTTGCTCCTGATGTGAATATAATCTCACGAGGATCGGCACTGATCAAATTTGCTATTTGTTCTCGTCCATAATCAACAGCTTCCTCAGCTTTCCATCCGAAAGGATGACTCCTAGATGCAGCATTACCTGGAATTTCATAAAAGAATGGAACCATAGTATCAACAACTCTTGGATCAACAGGTGTGGTAGAATTATTGTCTAAGTAAATTTGCCTTACGCTCATTAAGATGAGTTTTATAGAAATTATAGAAGTAATAAATCTCAAATATAACGTATTCGAATGTAAATAGTTCTTTGATATAGCTTTCTATTTACTGATAATTGCGATATGTTATTGGAGTTCTACTTTAGATTATAATTACTAATCTAAATAACCGCTAAATTTCAGTCTAAAAAGGGGCCAACACTGGAGAGAAAGTCAATAATTTACATTTAGTAAATACCAATGCTGGCCTTTCGAGAAAACTAATGATTGAATCTCTTCTATTGTTTGTTAATGTATATGATGTTTTTCCATAATGCGAATTGAGGACTAACAATAACCTGACTTTAGTAAGTGTTAAGTAATTCAGGATGATAATCACAGGTGATTTCCCTCATAATAGCGTTATTTTAAGGAAGGTTAATGAAATCTTAAAAGGTAAATCGCTGTATATTTACACCAATAATCACTCTTTTTGACAATAGCAGAAATCATAAATGGTATTAATAGCGGAAACAGATTTGCTTTAGCAAAGGGTTTGACTATTATCGAAAGCACACGTCCGGAAGACAGGCAAAAATCTACAGAGATCGTTAATGCGTGTTGGCACAACAAGCGCGATTCTAAACGCATAGGCATTACTGGTTCTCCCGGTGTAGGAAAGAGTACATTTATAGACTATTATGGTGAGTTCCTTATAGAAAAAGGACATAAGGTCGCTGTATTAGCAACAGACCCAAGCAGCAGCATTCATAGTGGTAGTATTTTGGGAGATAAAACTAGAATGAATAATTTGTCAACATCACCATCTGCTTTTGTTCGCCCCAGTCCTAATAATAATAAAATGGGCGGCATCCAAGAGCGGACATTTGAGTCGATAATACTTTGTGAATCTGCAGGTTATGATACAATTATTATTGAAACCGTTGGTGTTGGTCAATCTGAATTTTCAGTATCTAATGTCGTAGATTGTTTAGTTCTAATGCTCCTTCCGAATGCTGGGGATGAACTTCAAGGCATTAAGAAAGGAATTATGGAAGTTGCTGATTTATTTGTTTTGCACAAAACGGATACCGTTAGTTCAAATCAACTTACCGATGCACAAAAAAGCTTATCAACTGCATTGCATCTTGCGAACAATACTCCCCTACTGTTTAACGAAATCATTTCGAAGATTTCAAGTCTTGATGGAACTGGAATTGATAGTTTTTACAATACTATAGAAAAATATTTTAGTTTAATCAAAAAAAATAATTCACTTAATCTAAAAAGGCAAATACAAATTGAAGTATACATCAGAAACCTTGTGAAACAAAAGATCATTGAACACTATAAAGTCTCATTAGATAATATCTCAAAATCGAATGAGATTGACTCAAATAAATCACCGCATCTACAGGCAGAAATCCTTTTTAAAAATATACTAAAAGACTAGTAATTAACAATTTATATATAATAATAATTTTACTACTTACCGCGTCAATCGGGTATAGCCAACCTTACCCCGAATATTCAAATCCTATAAAATATCCTATACGATTGTCTGGTAGTTTTGCTGAATTAAGAATAGGTCACTTCCATAGTGGAATCGATATAAAATCTTCAAAAGGAATTATAGGAGATACCATCTTTTCTATTCAAAAAGGTGTAATCAGTAGGTTAAAGATAGAGCCAGGTGGTTATGGAAATTCCATTTACATTGATCACCCTGAAGGTTATACTTCTGTTTATGCACATCTGGATTCATTTAATCCCAAAATTGACTCCATAGTTAAGAAGCATCAATATGCGCAAAGTCAATTCACTGTTGATATCACAGCATTTAATGAACCAATTAAGGTCAACTCTGGGGACTACATCGCATTAATGGGTAATTCTGGAAAATCTTTTGGCCCCCATCTGCATTTTGAGGTCCGAGAAACGGCAACAGACAAATTGATTAATCCATTCTTAATGGGTATTAAACCAACAGATAACCGTTCTCCTACTATAAAGCAAATCGAACTCAAGGAATACGACTCTTATAACTTACCAATAGAAAGTCAACTTCTATCACTAGAAAATACAACTAATTCCAGAGCTGGTAAAAATTATGATTTAGGTGCAATTCAAGTAAACGCAGATAATCAATATAGTTTATCACTATCTCTTTACGATCAAATGAATGGGTCTTCTAATAAAAACGGAATTTACTCCATTGAGTGGTTTGAAAATGATACTCTCCTTCAAGAAATTTGTTTAAATGATTTAGAATTTGAAGATTCTAATGGTATTTATGAAATAATGGATTTTCAGAAAAAACTCAAATCAAATGGCGTAAACTATCTTTTTCATCTCAATCGATTTCATTCTTTTTCTTTCGTTAAAAAACGCCTCAATCTATTTGATAATATTGCTAATCCATCAGATAAATACAAAATGATCTTTTCTGATTTTGAAGGAAACCAGACATCCGTTAACTATCAATTAGTAAAACTTCAGTCTGATAGCATCACATTAAGCCCTTTCTTAAAACCAAACTTCATCATTACATCGAAAAATCAACATATCATCCGGACTAAGAACTTTGACATCTTTATTCCTAAACAACTAAATTTACCCAAACAAGGTATTTACATCAAAGAAGTTAACACAATTGAAGACACATTAGCCTTAATACTAGAACCTAAAGACGTATCTATTACAAATGAATTAACCATTCGATATAAATCAGAATCACCAAGAGATCATATACTTAATTGGGTCTACACAGATGATAAGGGAGAGAAGTATGTGATGGCAACTTGTCCTAAAAACACCGTATGTCAGGTTACTATCAACAAGTTTAGAACAGTCAATTTAGAAGTTGATTCCATTGCTCCGTCTGTAAGTTTAATTGATCACACTCTAAATTCTGGTGAATTAGTGAAACTTAAAATTAGTGATAATTATAAACCTGATAACAAAAATCAATACCTAGATTTTGACGTATTTATAAATAACAAATGGTGTTTATTCAATTATGATTTGAAGAAAGACATCATTTACTCTAATGTTAATAACTGTTTCAATAAAGGGAATAACACAATATCTGTTGTTGTCATTGACAATGCCGGAAATGAAACCTGCACTGATTTTAAAGTAATAATTAAATAAAAAATAATTCTTTGCTTCAACAAACTTAATATTGATTTGTTGTATACTGTATGAGTATGATAAGTCTAGTGGAAGGCACAGAAATTCCAAACTTCGAAACTACAAATGAGCTTGGAGAAGTCGTTTCAAAAGAATCTCTAAAAGGAGAAAAGTATATTTTGTTCTTTTATCCCAAAGATGACTCTCCTGGATGTACAAAAGAAGCCTGTAGTATTAGAGATAATTTCAAGCGCATTAACAAACATGGTTATAAAGTTTTCGGAGTCAGTCCTGATACAGAGAAGAAACATGTAAAGTTTAAGGAAAAATATGAATTTCAATTTTCTTTGTTGTCTGACCCAAGTAAAGAAGTCATACAATCTTTTGGACTATGGGGACCTAAAAAATTTATGGGCAAAGAAATAACTGGCGTTTACAGAACAACATTAATAGTAGATGAATCAAGCAAAATTCAGAAAATAATATCTAAGGTAAAAACCAAGGAACACGGTCAGCAAATTTTGGATGCAATCGCTGAGATTGGTTAAATCTATTTCTTCAGCTGCTATTTATAAAAGATTCATAATCAACATATTACATCTTACTATAATTTATAAGCTGTTTTTTAAAAGACTGGAGTTTATTAAGTATGCTAATAATTCCTATTTTGGCTCTGTAGATCAAGAATCTTACTTGAACACGCTTGCTGCATTATATATTTCACGAATCTAAGTTTTAACTAAGAATATTATTCATTAACTAAATCCTTGCACGATGAAGTATGGTTTAATCCATCAACGTCTTATTAACTTCCATTTACAAAAACTGTCTTTGGCCGTTTTCTTTATGCTAAGTGTATCTATGATATCATATGCACAAATAAAGATAGGTGGTGATCCAGAGACAATTGATGACGGATCCATTTTAGAATTAGAGTCAACCACATCTGCTTTCATTCCTCCAAGAATGACAACGGCTCAGAGGGATGCAATTCCCACTCCTTTAAGAGGAGCCATCATATTTAATATAGAGACTGAATGTCTCGAAATAAATAAAGGAACTGACGAAGTTCCAATATGGGAATGTATTGAAGGTATGACTGGTCCGCAAGGTCCTCAAGGAATCCAAGGTCCGGAAGGTCCACAAGGTGCTCAGGGTACTCCAGGTACTCAAGGCCCAATTGGTCCTGCAGGTATACAAGGTAAAGATGGAATAGCTGGTCCAGTTGGTCCAGCAGGACCGCAAGGATCTACTGGTTCTCAAGGCGCTGCTGGTCCACAAGGTGAACAAGGTGTAAGTGGCCCTGCTGGTCCACAAGGTGCTCAAGGAATAGCTGGGGCCCAAGGTCCAACAGGAGCTACTGGTAGTACTGGTCCAGCTGGTGCTAGAGGTCTACAAGGTGAAACTGGCGCAACTGGCGCTCAAGGTGATACTGGTGCGACAGGCGCAACTGGTCCGCAAGGAGATACTGGTGCTACTGGCCCAATAGGTCCTCAAGGTGATACTGGCGCAACTGGCCCACAAGGTGATACTGGAGCAACTGGTCCACAAGGCGAAACTGGGGCAACAGGTGCTATTGGCCCTCAAGGTCTACAAGGCGATACTGGTGCAACAGGTGCTACGGGTCCGCAAGGTCTCCAAGGTGATACTGGTGCAACAGGTGCTATTGGCCCGCAAGGTCCTCAAGGTGATACTGGTGCAACAGGCCCGCAAGGCGATACTGGTGCAACAGGTGCTACAGGTCCTCAAGGTGATACTGGTGCATCAGGCCCTCAAGGCGAAACTGGCGCAACAGGTGCTACGGGTCCGCAAGGTCTCCAAGGTGATACTGGTGCAACAGGTGCTATTGGCCCGCAAGGTCCTC
>Ga0114957_1001473_pt1 | contig 25634 bp, 20 predicted proteins | sample BantaG_FD_87175 | JGI IMG/M metagenome (GOLD analysis project Ga0114957, IMG submission 87175) | Marine algal microbial communities from Bantry Bay, Ireland - BantryBay_4 metaG | ecosystem: Host-associated > Algae > Red algae > Unclassified | place: Bantry Bay, Ireland | collected 2014-11-21
CGGTAAATGTTCCAGCTGTTGCAGTAAATGACCCATCACCTAATTGAACGGAATCACTAGAGCAAATATTAAAGATGCCCATACTTGTAGCACTAGGCAACGCAACAATATTTAATGTAACAATAGAGTCGCATCCATTAGCTGCTGCATTAACTAGTGTATCAACGTACATACCAGCCATAGTTTCAAACGATCCGTTGCCTCTTTGTGCAGAGTCTCCAACACATAAATTTGCATTAATGGTGTTATTGGCATTGTTTAATAAGCTCAAATTAATTGCAATTACACTATCACATCCATTTAATGCGGCATTGGCTAAAGTGTCTACAAAAATTCCTCCTACACTTACAAATTCACCACTACCTCTTTGAATTGAATCGCCAGGACAAATACTTGCCACAATTACATTGGTAGCATTGGTAAATGCGGTTACATTTAGTGTTACTATACTATCACAACCATTTGCAGCTGTTAAAGTATCTATAAAAGTTCCTGCTATGCTCACAAATTGACTGTTGCCTCTTTGCACCGAGTCCCCAGGGCAAATATTTGCATTAATGGTATTTGATGGTGTGGTTAATAAAGTAACATTTAGGGTAACAACTGAGTCGCATCCATTTGCTGCAGCATTGATTAAAGTATCCACGTACATGCCAGCCATGGTTTCAAACGATCCATTGCCTCTTTGCACAGAATCTCCAGGACAAATGCTTTGATTGATAGTTGCAGATGCATTGCTAAAAGTGTTTACCACAATGGTTACAATGCTATCGCAACCATTAGCTGCACTGTTAGCAAGAGTATCAGTAAATGTACCTGCCATTGTTGTAAACGAACCATCTCCCAATTGTACTGAATCTCCTGGGCAAATAATAAAGTTGCCCATGCTATTAGCATTCGGTAAGGCAACAATATTTAAAGTTACGATTGAATCGCATCCATTGGCAGCTTGGTTAACTAAAGTATCAACATAACTGCCTGCCATCATTTCAAATTGACCATTTCCTCTTTGCGCTGAATCACCTTGACACAAACTGACGTTGAGTGTGGAATCACTATTGGTTAAAAGGATTACGGTTAGATTAACAATAGAATCACAACCATTGGCTGCCATATTTACTAGTGTATCACTAAACGCACCTGTGATGTTTACATAAACTCCGTTTCCTCTTTGCACCGAATCGCCAGGACAAATAATGGCATTGCTTACACTAACTGCATCTGGAATGGATGTAACCGTAAATGTTACAATTGAATCACAGCCATTACCAGCTGTTAAAGTATCCATATAAGTACCTGCTGAAGTTGCAAAACTACCACCAGGTCTTTGTACTGAATCTCCAGGGCACAATAATGCTGAGCCACTTCCTGAAGGTGGCAATAATTCTGTAACATCATAAGTAATTATACTATCACAGCCATTGGCTTGCATTAAACTATCAAACACCATGGTATCGGCTGTAACAATAAATGTATTGCTACCTAAAGTTACCATTGTACCAGAGCAAATTGCTGTGTCAATAGTCATGGTATCAACGGCCAAAATTGTAATGGAAAATGTTGCGCTAGAATCTTTCGTACAGCCCATTGCAGTTGTAGTATAAGTACCAACTGGCATTGGAGTAGCTGCTGTGCCATTATCAGTTTCTCCATCTAAAGCATTTCGTCCTGAATATGTCCAATCGGTTGATGTAAATGTGGTATCAGGGCCTGTATTGTTATTTCTATATGCCCAACCATCTAAATATTCCCAAGGCTCTCCCGTTCCATCCGTATCTCTATCTCCAAAATAATCTACAATCTCTCCATTACAAAACAATTCAATCGCATCATCACCATTTATGGATAGTGCGTTTGAACCAATTTCTACAAAAGTTGCAGAGAAACCAAAGAAGGTAGCGAATGCAGCAGAATCGGAAGTTACCGTTATGTAAGTACCAGCGGTTGCACCAGTTGCTGGAAAGGTATATTCTTGTCCGTCCGTTCCACCACCATTATTGGCAGAACCGAAACCGTATTGACTAATGTTTGGAATATCTGCAACTACATATAATTCAATTGCTTTTGGTAAACCACCAGGCAAAGGACCATCAATTACACCAGTAATTACTAAATTTCCACACGCTCTTACTCTATTAGAAACTACATAGGTGCCAGGTGTAGAATTAACAAAATTTATTTCTCCTGTAAATGAATCTAAAGCAAGAATGCCTGCCCCTGTATATGTATACTCCCCATCATAACCAGTTACATGCGTAGGAATCTCATTTACATTGTTATTGCAAAATGTATCTGCAGAATAAGTGAACTCAGGATCTAAAGAATCACATGGATTTGCACAAGCTGAGGCAAGAAATTGTAATCTAACTGTATCTATGGAAACACAACCACCAGCATCAGTATACTGAACAAAAATTGTTTGTGATGATGTAAATCCACTTACTGTAGTAGGTAGCTCAAAAATTGAAGGGTTTGCTCTTTGAGCATCATTTAGAGAAGAAGGATCAATGCCGAAAAATTGAAAATTTGCCGCTACATATGCAGGTGAATAAACAACGTCTGTTGTTAAATCTATTGATCCTGAACCATCATTACATGTGGCCAAAGGCTGGGTAGTTACACTAATTGATGTGCCACCAGTATTATCAATAACTGTAGCTGAAGCAACCGTTGTGTCGCCCGCACAAGTGCCTTCATCAGTTAAAGAAAATAAATCATAAACACCAGGACAGGCGTTGCTTAATGTTACTGTGTTACCAACACCGCCTAACAACGTAGGCGCTCCACCATCAATTGTATATTCTAAATCGAAAGGGCCATTGCCGGTTAAAGTAAATGTTACCGAACCATCACATGGATTACAAACTGTTGCTGGTGTAACCGCAATGCTAGTTACTGTTGGTTCTGGGCTTATTTTAATACATGACTCTGCATCATTAACTACTCCAGAACATCCATCTATTGGCAATAAACCATTGGTATCTTGCCAAATGCTGTCTAACTGCAGCTTTACTTCACCAGCTGTTGTGCCGGTAATGGTAATTTGAATTGTTTCACTTGCTGCACTTGCCGTAAAAATTTCGGTCATGTTTACTCCACCTAAAGTGTAAAATATTACATAGCTCTGCCCTGTTGTTAAGCTAGAAACGTCAACATCAACAGTTGCTGTTGTTGGTGGTGCACAAAGTGCTATAACTGTGTCGCTCATGAATGCTTCAGGGCAATTAATATTTATTGTAATGATTGCGGAAGCGCTATCAGGTTCATCCGACCCATCAACAGGACAATTTGCACCGTCAAATGGACTAATTATTGCTTGAAAATCTATTGAAGTATTGCAACTATCCAATGGAACAATGTACGATATGCAACCCAATGCGCCACTAAATGGGCCGCCAGCTCCGACAGTTGAACAGCCAGTAAAAGTATGCGTACCAGGAGTAGGAGAAACATTGGTAGTACTCCAATTTGAAGTTAAATCAGTACAAGTTGAAACAGCGGCGCCACATAAATTAGAACCTGCTCCCATTCCGTTGGCAGTTGGGCCAGTTGGCGTACAAGCGGCACTTAATCTATTAATGGTTTTATTTTCAAACCAATTATTATTGTCTCCTGTATTTATTACTGCAACATCAACAACCACTGTGCCATTAAAAAGCACAGCGCCATCTCTCGATTGACCATTATAATTACTCGGTGTGCCTGTAAATGTGAAAGTTGGTGTACCTAGTGGTATGGTTAGGGTGTTTGTAGTTTGTGCTATAACTGCGCAAGCACCTACCGCAAGTGATCCAGAGAGTGTAATGGTTTTATCAGCCGAATTGTTACCAACTAAGACTATAGACCAACCTGTCAAATCTGCAGCACAAGGACCTGAATTGCAAATTTCGGCGAATCTATTGTCTTGCCAACCTGATGAAGGATCAGATAATTCTGTAATCAATACATTTGGTGTGCAGCTTGCTTCAGGAATATTTATTGTATCTACATATACACCATCAGCATACCATGTTAAAATACCACCTGCCGGCAATTCATCACCGCTAAAACACAATTGAATTGTATCTGTAGGGCATACTGATGCACCAGTAGCTACGCTGCTAGCAGTAACATCAAAGTTTTCTGGGCAAACAGGTTGTTGTTCGCAGTTGTTTGCGACATACAAAGTATCTGCTGCAGAACAACCCGTTAAATCAGTAATAATTACTGAATATGCTGGAGTTGGTAAAATTGCGTTTGTATTTAATAAAAAAGCACCCGTTCCGTTTGTATCAATTCTGTTCGCAGCTGTTGGCAAACTATCACTAAACAGCTCAAATGCTATTTGTCCTGCAGTTCCCCCGGTAATAAATGAAGCCACATTTATGGCTCCCGCTGGTGAATCACCAGCATCACAATTAATATAAGTATCGGTAATTGTAATTGGTGCAACCACCTCTACTGTAATATGGGCTGCCTCATAACATTCATTTGGATTACTTTGTAAGCCTGGGTTACCAGAAGTACCGCAACAATTAGAATAATCATCCCAAACTAAATCGAAAGTATAACTTCCAGAACCAGCAGGTAATGTTTGATCATAAGTTAACTCGGTAATGTTGCTTCCTGCAGCAGCAGTATAGGTAGTCCATGTTTGAAGTAAGCCCGCAATAGGATCGTTTACCAAAGAGCCAGTTTGTAAATTGCTTGCTCCAGAACCAGTATCAGTGGCATCAGACACATGCTGATAATTATGTATTCTATAAATAAATTGAATTGGGCCCGCAGAACAAAGCAATGCTTCATCCATTTGATCAATATTAACTGGTAATAATGGTCCGGGTCCATCTAAGTCAATTAGCAATTCCCAAACAATTGTATCATTTTTTAATCCAGGAGTTGGATGGTCAGAATAGGCCCATTCAGCAGCAGGAGTGCCACATGATGATGGAGTGAAAGCACTTGCTGAAAAACTTTCTGCTGTTGAAGTTCCATTTGCTGAGAAACCATCTGTATGAGAAGGGGCACCTTGCGCCCCGCCACCTGAAGTACCAGCATCCAATCTTGCATAAGAAGAATTACATCCACTAAATACTGGACTAGGATTATTGTACCAAAAAGTATTTGCTAAATCAGGGATTGTAAAAGTACCTGGAGCGCCAGGTGTGTTGCACGGGCAACCTGCATCAGTTGGTAAAATAGGAACTGCAGTTGCCGTGTTTCCATCACATCTTCCACCAGCAACTGATGTAGGATTGTCATTTACGATTCCATTGCCATCATTATCGCCTAATGTGTAGGCCATTGTTTGAATAGCACAAAAATCGGTATTGCCACTTGCTCCTCCTCCCCAAAACAAACCGTCATGTGGTGTTCCGTCAGGTAAAAAGAGTGCAACTGCATCACCATCAGTTCCATTGGCATTGTCTAAAGTAAATCCTGTTCCTGCTGGGTCATAAATATTTATTGCATCAGGATCACAAACATCTAAATCTATTTGACCATTGGTTACAGAACCATTGGTTGTCATTGCACAATAAGTTGCGTCATCCATACCATCTAAATTTGGGAAGTCGCATTCATCACATGATAAACCTGAATTATTGCCTACTATACCTACAGCAAAAGAACTGCCACAAGCCGTGCCACAAGCAATTAGATAAGTTCCATCAGCTGGAATGGTTGTTCCTGGTGGAATTAACACTGCCCACTCTGAATTTGACACCACCATACAACCAATTATGGTACCTGGAGGGCCTGCTAACTCGACTATTCCATCATTGCTGCCATCTGATTGAGCAGCATCACCTGAAACTTCACTGATAACTACATTATCATATTGACTTAACGTCATTGAGCATGTTGCATTAACGGGTGTTGGGCATTGTGCAAAGATATTGGCTGATAATCCTATTGCAAATGCAATAGTTAATAGGAAGGATAACTTCATTTAGTTAGATTTTGGCGTTAATTGATTTTAGCTAGCAAAAGCAAAAAACTAATTTATGGAAATCGTATAAAGGGGCTTAATGTTTTCTGTTAATCTTACTAACAAATTAAGCACATTTTAACAAGCGCTAAATGACTGATTAGTTTTGAACTAACCATAAAATCTAAGTTAAGTTTAAGTGAAGATTTATCTTAAACGATCCATTGACTTTACTAGCTTTTCATCTTTCCTGACAAAAAAGTTTCCTAAGGCGGTAAACAATATGATTGCTAGCGGTAAATAAGATCCAATTGTAGGGCTAACATTATTAATATTTGGGATAAGTGTTGTGAACACGGGCAGCCAAATTGCGACCAAAAGTAAAAAGGCAATAATGATAGTAAAGCTGCCCAACTTTAGTTGAGACAAGCGTTTTTTGAACGAAATAATAGTGGTAAGTATAGCTGCTGATAAAATTCCTATTGCAATGGTAAATGGTAAAAACACCATTACACTCATCATCTCGCTTTCCGCGCTAATCCAAGCAGGTACAAATAGCGTTGCCACAGCAGCACATAATGCTAAAAAATACCAAACGGTTTGTATTCTTTGAATCATACCACAAAAATAGTTTTTCGTTGGATTATACCATATTTACTAAGGAAATTAATTGAAAGTGTTGGTATTGAGCTACACCTTCAAGCCGCAACTATGGTTAAAACCATAGGCCAAAGAAAAAATCGTGTTGATGTCACTTCATACTTATTTCAAAAGTAGAAATGGTATTAAGTTTGTCTAAAATTTAGATTAGATGAACACAGCATATATAATTGATGCAGTAAGAACGCCAATTGGCAGATATGGCGGAGCTTTGGGTAGCATACGACCAGATGATTTAGCCGCAATTGCTATTAAAGCATTATTTGATAGAAACCCTAACGTATCAATGCAAGCAGTGGAAGATGTAATTCTTGGTTGTGCTAATCAAGCAGGAGAAGACAATAGAAATGTTGCCCGAATGGCCTTATTGCTGGCAGGTTTACCCATTGAAGTTGGCGGAAATACGGTTAATCGTTTATGCGCTTCAGGCTTGCAAGCAATAATGGATGCTAGCCGAGCGGTAATGCTTGGTGAGGCTGATGTTTATGTTGCTGGCGGTGTTGAAAGTATGAGTCGTGCTCCTTTTAGCGTAGCAAAATCAACCAAGGCTTTTAATCGCGTGCCTGAAATGTACGATACTACTATTGGTTGGAGATACATTAATCCTAAACTATCTGAAAAATTTTATCCTTATGGTATGGGTGAAACTGCTGAAAACGTAGCAGAGAAATGGAAAATTGACAGATCAGCGCAGGATGAATTTGCGTTTAATTCACAGGAAAAATATTGGGCTGCCAAAGAGAAGAATCGTTTTGAAAATGAAATTACTCCTGTTACAATTACTCCTAGAAAAGGAGACCCTTACCATGTTGTGGATGATGAACATCCTAGAAAATCAACTATGGAACAATTGGCAAAACTACGCGCTGTGTTTAGAGATGGTGGTAGTGTAACTGCTGGTAGTTCATCAGGTGTAAATGATGGTGCCGCAATGTTGCTAATTGTATCGGAAAAATATGTGAAAGAAAATGATTTAAAGCCAATGGCCAAAATAAAATCAATGGCAATAGCTGGTGTGCATCCTGATTGCATGGGTGTTGGTCCTGTACCTGCAACTCAAAAAGCTTTACAAAGAGCAGGATTAGCAGTAAGTGACTTAGATTTAATAGAATTGAATGAAGCCTTTGCATCACAATCAATTGCTTGTATACAAGACTTAAAATTGAATAAAGACATTATAAATGTGAATGGTGGCTCTATTGCTTTAGGACATCCGTTGGGTGCCTCAGGTGCTAGAATTGCAACTACACTTTTGCATGAAATGCAAAAAAGAGATAATGTAAAATATGGCTTAGCAACCATGTGTGTTGGAGTTGGACAAGGAGCTGCCATCATTTTCGAAAAAGTTTAATAGGCAGTATGCGCTATTTCCTTCAACTTTCTTATGACGGAAGTAACTATTATGGTTGGCAGTTTCAGCCGAACCACATTTCGGTGCAACAAGAAGTTGAAAATGCAATCTCAACCATTTTAAATACCCCAACAAAAATTGTTGGTTGTGGAAGAACGGATGCTAAAGTGCATGCAAAAAAGTATTTCGCTCATTTTGAATTTGATGGCGAATTACCGGTAAGATTAAAAGATCGGTTGAACAAATATTTACCTGATGATATTGCCGTTCAAAAAATATTTGAGGTAGGAAGTGATGACCATGCTAGATTTGGTGCAACAGAACGAACGTATAAATACATTGTATCTCTAAGAAAAAATCCAATTTTGAAAAATAGGGCTATGATGCAGCCTTTTCCAAAATTGGATATTGAGCTAATGAAAAAAACTGCTTCAATTTTTACAGAGCACACAGACTATTATTGTTTTTGCGCTTCCATAAACACCTATAAACATCATAATTGTAAGGTGGCGAAATCGCAATTAGACTATAATGAAGAAACAGAATTACTTACCTATCATGTTTCGGCCAATAGATTTTTGCATAGTATGGTAAGGCGATTAATGGGAACTTTGCTATTACTTGGCAGAGGAAAGATTGCGGTGGAAGATGTTAAGAATGCATTAGAAAACCGTGAACCATTCAAAATAATTAGAGTTGCTGAACCACAAGGTCTATATTTGGTTGATATAAAATATCCTTTTATAAAGTAACAAAGTGGCTGAAGCGAAATCCAAAAAATTTATTGACTGGAATGTACTTAGTAGAGTGCTAGATTTGGTAACCCCCTACCGCAAAAAGTATTATTCTGCCATTGTACTTTCAATTATCGTAGCCTGTTTAGTGCCGCTGAAACCATATTTTATTGGTGTGGCGGTTGATGATCACATTCTCAATTTTGACTTTAACGGATTGCAAAAGGTTATAATAATCCTTTTCATTCTACTTATTGCTGAAGCTATTTTAAGATATTTTTTAATTTACACCACAAGATTATTGGGACAAACAATTATTAAGGGTTTAAGATTAAAGGTTTTTAATCATTACATGAGGTTTAAGTTGCGTTATTTTGACCGCACACCTATTGGCAATGCTACTACAAGAACGATTACAGACGTTGAGCGAATTAATGACATTTTTGCACAAGGATTGATTAACATAGTTACCGATTTATTGGTAATGACGGCAGTATTGATTGTAATGTTTTATCACAGCTGGCGTTTGACTTTGGTTTGTATCATCCCTTTTCCGCTTATCATTTACTTTACCTACATTTTTAAAGAAAAAATGAAGGGTGCTTTTCGCATTGTTCGCGAATCAGTTTCAAAATTAAACTCGTTTGTGCAAGAGCATGTTACGGGTATGAGTGTGGTGCAAATTTTTAATGCTGAAAAGCAGGAAAAATTAAAGTTCGAAAAAATTAATGCCGAGCACCGAGACGCCAACGTTAAAACAGTGCTTTACTTTTCCATTTTTATACCTCTCATTGAAATTACTTTAAGTATAAGCCTTGGCTTATTGGTTTGGTTTGGTGCAAAAGGTGTAGTGAGCGAATGGGCTACTTTAGGTGTTTTTGTTGCTTTTCCATTGTACCTTAATTTATTGTTTAGACCAATGCGACAGTTGGCAGATAGATTTAATACTTTGCAAAATGGTATGGTAGCTAGTGAACGTGTATTTGATGTTTTAGATCTTACAGAAAGCATACCTGATGAGGGTGTGTTTGCTCCAAGTAAAATTAAAGGAGCGGTAGATTTTGAAAATGTATCTTTTGCATATGACAACAAAAATTTTGTTTTAAATGACATTTCATTTTCTATAAATGCAGGAGAAACCCTGGCCATAGTTGGTGCAACAGGCTCAGGAAAAACATCAATAATTAACTTGTTAAATCGATTTTATCAAATTAATAGAGGTAGCATAAAAATTGATGATAAGCTTTTACAAGAATATTCATTAGAAGCGCTAAGAAGCAATATAGGAATGGTTTTACAAGATGTGTTTTTGTTTTCAGGATCAATAAAAGAAAACATTAACCTTAGAGATGAAACAATTACTGATGAGCAAATTTTTAATGCTGCCAAGTTGGTAGGTGCGTATGACTTTATAATGAAGTTACCAGGTGGCTTTGAATATGATGTAATGGAAAGAGGCGCAACCCTATCTATGGGACAAAGACAAATAATATCATTTATTAGAGCCTTAGTTTATGACCCTTCAATTTTAATTTTAGATGAAGCTACATCATCAATTGATACGGAAAGTGAAGAGCTAATACAAAGTGCCATTGAAAAATTAATTACCGGAAGAACATCAATTATTATAGCACATAGATTAAGTACCATACAACATGCAGATAAAATATTGGTGTTGGATGCTGGCCAAATTGTAGAACAAGGGAGCCATGAAGAGTTGTTAGCATTGAATGGGTTTTACAAACGCTTGCACGACATGCAGTTTAAGCCTAAAAAAACTGCTTAATATAATAGCACCTTGGAAATATCTAAATTTCAAATTAGTGTAATAATTGCTTTGTTGGCTGTATCCTTTTTGCTAAACCTTGGGATAAGTCCTCTTTATTTTGAAGAGCCTAGAAGGGCACTGGTAGCCATGGAAATGGTTATGAGTGGTAATTATGTTACCCCTACAATAATGGGTGAATATTATTATAATAAACCTCCAATGTTTAACTGGTTAATTGCGGCAGGCTATAAATTAACCGGTGGGTATAGCGAATGGATATCAAGACTGGTTTCCGTTTTTAGTTTTTGGATAATGGCATTGATTAACTATTTATTTGTTGCCAAAAACTTTAATAAAAAGTTGGCATTATGGTCGAGCTTATTTCTATTAATTAGTGGCAACATTTACTTCTATTTCTCCACCTTGGGTGAAATAGATTTGTTTTATGCCATGATTTCATTTGGCAGCATAGCATCAATTATACATGGTTATTGGCAAAATAAAAATGCTTACCTCTTTGCAGTTTCATACCTGCTTGCTGCTGTTGGATTTTTAACAAAAGGTTTTCCATCACCAATATTTGTAGGTGCAACTTTTGTTGTTTTGGCTGCAGTTAACAAAGATTGGAGGCTGTTGCTCAATTATAGGCATTTATTGGGACTTGCAATTTTTATTGCGCTCGTTGGTAGTTACTTTTTATTGTATAATCATTACAATGATGCCAACATTTTTCTTGACAAAATATTAAGCCAGAGCAGCGATAGAACTGCAGATAAAGGCAGCTTCAAAATTTTTATTAACCATTTTTCTACTTTTCCAATAGATACAATAAAGGATGTTTTGCCTGCTACTGCCTTTAGTTTATTGTTGCTTTTAAAGCCAGTCAGAAGAGCTTTTTTCTCCAACAAAAAACTGATTTTACTGCTGCTTGTTTTCCTATTGAATTATGCAGTTTATTGGATTTCACCAGGCACTAGGGCAAGGTATATTTATATGTTATACCCACTGCTAATTATACCTTTAATTAGCTGTTTTCAAATTTTTGTTGCTGGCAATTTTAAGTTAAAAGTTTATCTGCAAAAAGGTTTAGCTTCCTTAGCTATTTTGGCAGCGATTGCACTTGGAATAGTGTCTTTTGTAATTCCAGAATCTAACAATTTTATCATTGCTATATCTATAATACTTGGCCTTAGTTTACTCATGCTTGGTGTGGTGTTTTGGCAGAAGATGAATCATCAATTAATTTTAATGCTACTAATAGTGGTAGTATTTAGAATATGGTTTAATGTTGTGGTTTTACCAGTACGGGCTAATGAAGGGCCTAGGGCTGATGACAAGGCATTGGCTATGCAATGGGTTGAGTTAATTAATGATAAAAAAATGTATTTATTGTATCCAAAGTACCCTGGAGTTTTCCCTTTGGAATCGGCTTATTACTTTCAAAAGGAAGCCAATCAAATTTTACACGTTAAACCCATAGATTGCGAAAATTATTTTTTAGCTAATGACAATGAGTTAAATAAAATTAAAAAAGGTGAAGTAGAAACCGTGCATACTTTTAGTTGGAGGAATATTCCTTATAAAATTGTTAAATTGAACTGCAATTAATCTATTATGAAATATTTTTTTTTAATGCTGTTATGTACAATTTTGTTTTTGGGTTGCAAAACAAAATCCTCTCAACAGAGTGCTAAATCCACTCAGCAACCAAACCAAAATTTTGTTCCATTAATTAAGGAAATAAACTATACCCAATATCCAGTTTTTACCATTGGCTATCCTGAGGTTTGGGAGAATAACCCATCAAACCACCCTAGCGTTTTGGTATCGTTACGCGACCCTGAAGAAATTACGGATGCAGGTCAATTTTACACGAATTTGTACATTGGAAACATACTATTTGCTGCTAGCACAACTGAAGAGTTAGAGGCCATTTATTTAAATGACTTTAGCAGCCATTTTGAAGATTTAAGTGTGTTGGATAGCGGAACGCAAACTATTAACGGCAAGCAGTTTGTATGGATAGAATTTAACTATACTTGGTTTGGTATTAATATAAAAGGGATAGAGTATTGGATTGAAAACCAAAACAATTCAGGAGAATCGACAATAATTTCGGCTAAAACATTGGCCCCGAGATACGACTACTATAAACCCATATTTTTAGATATGGTTAACTCCTTTAAAGTAGAGTTTTAGTACACCACAATAAAATAAATTAGGCTTATTTACCTGGGTAATCTCTCAATTTTTCGCCAATATAAATTTGTCTTGGACGGCCAATTGGTTGATTGTCTATTCTCATTTCTCTCCATTGCGCAATCCAACCTGGTAAACGACCTAGCGCAAATAAAACCGTAAACATATCCATTGGAAAGCCTAAAGCTCTGTAAATTATACCGCTATAAAAATCAACATTTGGGAACAGTTTACGAGAAACAAAATAATCATCACTCAAAGCAGTTTCTTCCAATCCTTTTGCTATATCTAAAATGGGATCATTAACTTTTAGCGCAGCTAAAACATCATCAGCTGACTTTTTAATAATCTTAGCTCGTGGGTCAAAGTTTTTGTAGACTCTATGACCAAAACCCATTAAACGAAACGGGTCATTTTTATCTTTTGCTTTAGCAATGTACTTGGTCACATCACCACCATCAGCTTTAATGCTTTCTAACATTTCAATAACCTTTTGGTTAGCACCGCCATGCCTTGGGCCCCACAAAGCGCATATACCTGCACATATGGAAGCATACAAATTTGCGTGAGATGAACCAACAACTCTTACAGTTGCCGCTGAGCAATTTTGCTCATGATCTGCATGCAAAATCAACAACTTGTCCATAGCATCAGCTACAACGGGATCAACTTCATAATCACCATTGGCATCACCAAATGTCATGGCTAAATAATTTTCTACATATCCTAGTTCTTTTTTAGGATATAAGAATGGATGATCTAATCTTTTCTTATGAATCCAAGAGGCAATAATTGGAATTTTAGCAATCAAACGTGCAATGGTAATGTCAATCTCTTCAGCAGTTTGATTTGGATTTAATGACTCAGGATAAAAAGAAGACAATGAGTTAATCATTGATGACAACATACCCATTGGGTGCGCTGTTGGCGGGTAGCCATCTAAAAACTTTTTCATGTTTTCATGAATCAAGTTATGCTCTCCAATTCTTTCTTTAAAAGTGCTTAGCTCACTTTCAGTTGGCAACTCTTTGTAAATGCATAAGTAAGCAACTTCTAAAAAATCTGCCTTTTCAGCTAGCTGTTCTATGGGATAACCTCTGTAACGCAAAATACCTTTTTCTCCGTCTATATAAGTAATAGCGCTAGTAGTAGAACCGGTATTTTTAAAACCAACATCTAGTGTTACATGTTTAGTTTCTCCTCTTAATGAGCTAATATCGATACCTTTTTCATTTTCAGTACCTGTAATTACTGGTAATTCGTAGGTGTTGTTACCTAGTGTGAGTTTTGCTGTTTCTGACATTGATTTTTAGAACTTGAATTGCTTATAAAATTTTCGGTGCAAAGCTAAGAAATAAAAGGGTTTTTATCGCTTTTGTATCAACCAAATTTGATGAATTAAATGCACTCAACTAATGACGAGTTACAATTGAAAATGGTTGCATCACATAAAAGATTAACCTTATTTAACGATTATATATTGCCAACTATTATTCATAAAGTGTTAAAATTCAATTAAATACTAAACTTAAAATAATTGCCGTTGAATAATACAATACTACCTCAAAAACCAATTCGTGAACTTTTAAAATTCAAAATGAACTAATTATTTAATCCGTTTGCCAAAGTGCAAACACAAAAAACAAGCCTATGTCTATACCAAAGGAACCCCGACAATTGATGATTAATCTTTTGTACCTAGTATTAATTGCCATGCTCGCATTGAATGTTACCAGTGAAGTGTTGAATGCTTTTAACACCGTAAATGATGGCATTGTAGAAACCAACTTTGTAATTGATGACAAAAACAAAGTAACCTACACCCTACTTGAGCAGTTAAAAGAAAATGCCAATGAAGATGAAGTTGAATACATCAATAGGGCACAGCAAGCCAAGCTACTATCAATTAAATTAGAAAGCACCATTGATAGTATTAAATCTGAAATGATAGAACGTGCCGGTGGCATAGACTCTACAGGGATTATTAAAAACAATAAGAATATTGAAATTGCCGGAAATTTTATGGTCAAAGAAGAAAAGGGCAAAGAGATACAAGAAGAAGTAAACAAAATTAGAAAGCAATTTTTGATGCTTTTTGATGAAGAAGAAAGAGCCGCTTTTGATGAGTTAATGGTTAAAGTTGAAGACCCTGTAAATGACGAATATGATAGAGATTGGGCCACAGCATCATTTGAAAGAGTACCAGTAATTGCTGCCGTTACCATATTAAGTCAGTTACAAAGTGACATTAAAACAACAGAAGCGACTGTGGTAAATTACTTGCTTGATCAAGTACGATTAGGTGGCTTTAAGTTTGACCAAGTGGCTGCGCAAGTGGTAAGTAATAGCAGCTATGTGTTGGCTGGCGAAACTTACAAAGCAAATATTTTCCCCGCTATGTTTGATAGCAGCCAAACACCAAACGTATATTTTGGTTCGCTAGACAGAAGCAAATTGAAAACCGACCCCAGTGGTAAGTTTTTAGAACTGAGAGAAAACCCCATTCGCAGCGTTACCAAACAAATGAAAGCTAAAAATGGCATGGTTGAATATGCCGCATTAACTAGCTCGCCTGGCAATAAATATTTTGAAGGAGTGATTGAAATATTTGACCAAAAAGGTAAAGCTAAATACTACCCTTTTAAAAACAGTTATACCGTTGGCACTAGCAGTGCAGTTGTATCGCCAACAAAAATGAATGTGCTTTACACCAAGGTTAAAAATCCTGTTGAAATATCTGCACCAGGCATACGGTCTGATAGGATAAAAGCAAGCATTGACAATGGCACAATTACAGATTTAGGAGGTGGCAAATATGAAATTACTGCCTCTAGAACTGGTGAAGCCACCGTTACCGTACGAGCCACTTTAGAAAATGGCCAAACCAAAACCTTTGGAACTCAAAAATTTAGGGTTAAAAACATACCGTGGCCAGATGCGCACATTGGACAGTTGACTAGCTCTTCAACCACACGACAAAGATTAGCTGCACACCCTGGAATTAGCTTAGACAAAAGAGGTTTTGATTTTGCCTACAACTTTAGTGTTAAGGGTTACAAAGTGATGATTGTTGATGGTAAGGATATTGTTTTTGATGAGGTGATTGGAGGAGGTGATTTTCCAAAAAAATTGAAAGATGCAATTAAACGAGCCAAAAAAGGTAGCAACATATTTTTTGATGATATTGTAGTTGTTGGCCAACAAGGTGAGCGCAAAAAGGAGCCTACCATTGCTTATAAATTGAACTAATGTTTTTTGCCAACCTATTTAATGCGATACAATCGCCAAGCTCACTAACGCGCGACAGAGTTGAGCGCCATGCTTAAATATTTCTTTTATGATGCTGACAGTCTTGTTATATGCCAAAGGCTGTCAGTTTTTATTTATAATATTCTAGCATTAAAATCTTAACCCCCAACTCAACATTGCCATTGTCTAACTCAGTTTTTGCCAATTGATGGAGGTTGTTTAAATCATATTTATTAGCGATAACACCTACTTCATCTTTTGATGGCAAGGCTTCTAAATTGCCAAGCTGACCTAAATTATTTCCTGTTAAAGTTGTGCTATTGCGAATTGCTTCTGGCAACTGATCAACTCCCATGCCTTTATTTCTTATTGGTTTTTCAATTTCAAACAAACCTTTTGATGAACGTGAATACCAATTGCCACCCATGCGTGCAATGGAGTCTAATTTATGTTGATCGATAAATTGCTCATCATTTAAAACATCATTGCTAATATGCATTAGTACTATTTCGCAAATTACCATTTGACCTGACCCTGGATTATCGCCAAAGCTCTTAACCTCCCTAACCTTGCACTCCATTTGCACCGGACTTTCTTTTACTCGAAACGGCTTTACCATTTCAGATTCAATTGGAGTTAAACCAGCTTTTACAAATTCACTCACACCTTTATCGTAAGCAGTACTAGCTAGCGATTGTTGTTGCACCATGGCGTAATTAACAATGTTAACAACACATTCTGGCACTTCTAAAACATTATCTAACGTATGCTTAGTTGAATTATCTCGTCCACTGCGGGCTGGTGAAAAAGCGATAATGGCAGGGTCGGCACTAAAGGCACCAAAGTAGCTAAAGGGCGCCAGGTTTGGATTGCCGTTGGCATCAACTGTGCTTGCAAAACTAATTGGCCTTGGAGTAACCGCACCTAACATGTATTGATGGAATCTTCCTAATGAAAGTTCTTTGGGATTAATCTTTAACATTCAACAAACATAAAAAAAGAAAGCTTTTGAAAACAAAAAAAGGTTGACCGTAGCCAACCCCTTGCATTTAATAAAGTAACTTTCACACTACATATTTATTTTTCTTATAGATTTTATGGGAATAAATTCTCCGCCTTTAAGTACAACATTATTTTCTGTAACAGCCCAAACGATAGCATTAATTACCTTATCGCCATCTGTTGTGGCAACATCAATGTCTACTTTGGCCCTATAAGAATTACCTAAAATCATTGCTCTATAAAGCAACTTCTTAAGATTTACTTTGTCTTCAATTTTTCTTAATACAGTAATAAAAGTGTAAGAAACGTGAGCTATGGGAGAAGTAGATTCATTTTTAAAAGCACCTGAAATCATGTTATTTGTTTTGAGTTTTTACAAGGTGCTACAACTTGGATATTACTCGATTCTCCTATTGTTACGGAGGTAATTTTATTTTGTTACGTTTTAGTAAATAAATTATTTGTTTTTAGCCTAACGCATATTTTATTTAACTTACAAGTAAGCATCATGCTAAAGCATAAAACAAGTTCGCTCAATTCTGTATTGTCAAGAATACCGTTGGTGCGTTTAATTGCACCTTTTATCCTTGGAATAGCAATGTATATGCATGTAATAGGCTTTGTAAAAAGCATAAACATAGTTTTAGCCTTTGTTATAATGGTTTACTTGTTTGTAGTTACTTACAAACCGATTTACACTAGCTATAAATTTAGATGGCTGGCTGGTTTATTTGCTTATCTGGTTATGTTTCTATTGGGGTTTTCCTTGTGCCAAACAAGAACGAGTATTAATAGAGCAAACTACTTTGAAAATGTAAATGGTAGTTATTTAAAAATACAATTGCTTGAGCCAGTTGTTCAAAAAACGAATTCGCTAAAAGCTGAAGTAAAAGTTATTGAAGTACTTAACAATGAGTTTACCACAATAGGCGCAACCGTTGGAAGAGGCTTGGTTTATTTTGAGAACAGTGACAGCTTACGTAAACTTAATTTTGGTGATCAATTACTGGTTCCAAATAATTTTAAAGCGGTTGATGAACCAAAAAATCCAAGTCAATTTAACTACAAACGTTATTTATCATACAACCACATGCGCACCCAAGCGTACTTTACAAAGCAGCAAGTAATTAACTTAGGTAGCAACCAAGGCAGTGGCTTTAAACATTTTACCTATAAACTGCGGGCAAGCTTTTTAGCAACACTCAATCAACACATAACCGGCAATGATGAGTTTGCTGTGGCTTCAGCTCTATTATTGGGTTATAAAGACGATTTAGATGATAAAATAATTAAAGCATATAGTAGCACAGGTGCAATGCATGTTTTAGCCGTTTCGGGTTTGCATGTTGGTATAATTTACATTTTGCTCCATTTATTACTCAGCTTTCTAAACCGGGGACAATTACGCTACCTAAAAGCCATTATAATTCTTGTAATTATTTGGTTTTATGCAGTGCTTACAGGCTTATCACCATCAGTTTTTAGGGCTGCAACCATGTTTAGCTTCATAACTTTAGGCACGCTATTTATAAGGCACATAAACATCTTTAATATTTTAGCAGCCTCTGCATTTGTAATACTTTGGGTAGACCCTTACACCATAATGGCAGTAGGTTTTCAAATGTCGTATTTAGCAGTAATTGGCATAGTGTTGCTACAAAAAAAGCTTTACAGCATGTGGTCTCCTAACAATATTGTGCTCGATTGGGTTTGGAAAATCACCTCCGTTTCTATAGCTGCGCAGGCGGTTACATTTCCTTTAGGTATGTACTACTTCCATCAATTTCCAACTTACTTTCCTATATCCAATTTAATAGTTATACCTGCAGCCAGTTTTATCCTTTACTTGGGCATGGCTTTGTTTGCATTTTCATCAATTCCCGTATTATCAGATTTAATTGGCCATGCACTAAACTTTGTTTTAAAAGTGCTTAACCAAGGCATTTACTTTGTACAGTCTTTTCCTTACTCTTTAATATTCGGCATTGATATTTCATTGCTTGAAACATTCTTAATTTTTATTTGTGTGTTTGCTTTGGCAACTTACTTTTTATTAAAAACCAAGCCTGCGTTAATTGTTGGTTTAAGCATTTGTCTTTTAATTGTTGCCTACAACTTTATTGAAAGCATACAGCAAGCAAAACAAAAAACTATAACTATTTATAGCATAAACAAAACCAGTGGCATTGAGTTTGCCATTGGAAGAAACCGATACTTAATAGCCGATACTACCCTTACCAATGATGAAAGCAAAATGTTGTTTTATATAAAACACAATTGGTGGAAGACAGGTGCTAAAAACAAGTATTTTGTAAACGCTAACCAGTTATTACCTGAAGGGTTAAACATTTACCACAACCACAATTATATAAACTTTAATGGCATTAAGTTGCTCTTAATAGATGAACAGTTTAACATAAGCAAGGTGCCAATTGGTGAAAAATTTAACTATGCAATTGTAAAAAACAACACCCAAATTAACCTAGCCAAACTTTACGAAAAAACTTATTTTGATGAATTAATCATAGATGCATCTAATAACTACTATACCATAAAGCACTACCAAGCGTTCAGTAAAGAATTACCTATTAAGTTATATATTACCAAAGATTTAGGCGCAAAAGTTATTGAACTATGAGGCAATTATTGCTTTGCATATTTATGTTATTGATTTCACATATAGCATTTACACAATCCATCAATTTTGTAAATCTGCATTGGATATTTAAACCTGGGTTACAACTAGAAGGTGAATACCTTTTCCCAAAAACCAAGGGCGCTGAAAGTTCACTTAGATTTAATTATTATAACCTAAAAGCAACTGCTTTGATCCCTATAAAAGGCAACGTAGGGTTAAAACTAACCAACGATAAGGGTTTGCTACAAGTACCAATTATTAAAAAAGGTGTTGATGTTAGAGCACACCAAATTTTTTGGCGAATTGGTGGTGGAGTTAGTCAATACAATGACTTAACACCGTTAACAATCCCGAATGACTATGTACTTATAACCACGGGGTTAACAGGAATACACTACATCCAAAAGTTTAGGTTTGTTTTTTACAACGCCAATTTGAGTATTACCGAAAGCAAATCATCTGTTGAATTTCCACCAATTAGGGCCGATTTAAGTTGTGGGTTTGCTAAAGTTTATAGCCCCACTTTCATTTATTTTTATGGCTTATCGCTAAACTATAATGATGGTTTGTTTTTACCAATTCCATTTGTGGGCTTTACTGGAAAAATTTCTAAAAAAGTAAATGCTACCGTTATTCTTCCTTTGGAAGCAAATCTTTCATCTAAAATTACCAAAGGATTTAGGCAAACAGCTTTTATCAAGTTAAAGGGAGCTAGGAATGGATATTATCACAATCAACCTTTGGCATTAGGCCCCAACTTTAGAAGCAATTTTAACTTTTATCATTTAAGATATGGGACATCCAGTAATTTAAAACTCTCAAAAAAACTACAAATGAGTGCCTCCGTAGCATATACCTCACGCACCAATGTTGAAGTTGATTACGACAATGACTACAAAGAAAATATTGAAATAAAATTCCCAAACACTTTTGTAGCAGAAGGAAAACTCAATTACACCTTTGGAAAATCATTATTAAATAATGCGTTGGGAAAAAGTATCATCAATTTCTAACTGAATTATATATTTGCAGTAAATATATTTTACCCATGAGTTATACTGAAAATTTGTCTGCAAGCGAAAAAATGATTTTACATGAGGCACCTGTTTTGGTTACCATTTTAATTGCAGGTGCAGATGGCGAAATTGACAAGGCCGAGAAAGAAGAAGCCGACCATTTAATAAAATATAGAGCAGGAGTTACTGGCAACCCCCTTTTAGAAAGCTACTATGCAGAGGTGCAACGCAACTTTAACTCATTGTATACTTCATTTGTTTCCAAACTACCTGAAGGTACAGAAGAAAGAAGCACAACCATAAGCAATCGTTTGGAAATGCTCAACAATATTTTACCTAAAACTAGCCCAAAGTTTGCCAAAGCATTGTATGACGATTTAAAGGATTTTGCCAAGCACATTGCAGAAGCAAGTGGAGGTATTAAATGGATGAATTTTGCTACCGTAAGTGAAGAAGAGCAAATGTGGATAGGCTTGGAGATGTTGGTTGATCCTGGGGCAGCAAGTTAATGATAAGCTAACCCACCACTGATTTTGCTACTCAATCAAATTGCCAAAAGCAATTAATGATTGCTTCAAAATCTTCTCCTCCTAGGAGAAGAAATTCAACTACAACCTTTCCTCATCTTCACCAGCATCTTTAAAGGCATCTTTGTAAAACTCCCGTGTTTTAACCCTTTGTATTTGGCGTTCAATAATTAATTCTGCCACTACTTTGCAAGAGTCATCAATTGCATGGTCGCCTAGAGCGGCTTTAACTTTGGGTTCCGAAACATCCATGCGGTATAACGTCCAAATAAAACGCTCAGGGTCTTTACTTACCAGCTGATCAACTATGCTTGCAATTTTCTCTACCAATCTATCATACGATAAATCCATTGGCAATTGACTATCATCAGCAAAATCGAATTGCTCATTTAACATTTTTATAGCATCTGTATAGCTCATACAAATTTCTCTTTTTCTATAACTCCAATACCATGTTTCAACCTCTTTAGCCAAAAAGCGAAAAGCTTAAAATAATTGGTTATCCCTTTTTAAATTTTTCCATTACTCCTATACCAAATAGTGCGTAATCATATTTTACAGGATCATTAGCATCAAATTTTTTAAGATTTTCGGTTAACTCTAAAACTGTGAGCCAATCGGTTTGTTTGCGTGTAATTAGCCCTAATTCTCTGCCAATTCTATCTACATGCACATCTAAAGGGCATAACAACTGATACGTTTTTATTTTTTTCCACAAGCCAAAATCTACCCCTTTATCATCTTCTCTAACCATCCAGCGTAAAAACATATTTAATCTCTTGCAAGTGCTTTTACTCATTGGTGATGCAACATGTTTATAGGTTCTAAAAGGATGATCGGGTAAACTAAAAAAATCGTCTTTAAAACCTATTAACGCATTTTCTACTGTAGCATCAGTTTTCTTTAAGTGTCGTGAAAATGCACTTTCTAAGCTGTTATTTTTCTTATAAAAATTTCTTAAAGTCCTAATAAAATATTTAGCATCTATGCCATTAAAAGTGCGGTGTTTAAATTTTTCGATAGGTTTTAATTCTGTTGGGTCATGATGCATTACAAAATTGTAAGGATCATTATCCATAAGCCTTAGCAATCTTTTTGTTTTATTTATAATAGTAGCTCGTTGGCCCCATGCAAATGTAGCGGCAAAAAATGCTGCAATTTCAACATCTTGCAGTTTACTAAAACTATGAGGCACTTGTATTGGGTCGGTCTCAATAAATTGCAAATTATTGTAGGCAGCAACTTTTCGTTCTAATAATTTGAATAGTTGCTTTTGGTCATTCATCAATATCTAAGTTATAATTTTTTTCTTGTTTAGGTTCTATTTGGTTTGGCGGAGCTTTCCAAATTGGTGCATCTTTTTTCCAAGGTGATACTCTAGGTTCTAGCACTTCAAAAGCTGCCTTGTCAACTATATTTCCAGGTTTAAATGGACTGGCTTCTTGGTGCATTTTTATAGCTTTTAATGAATACCGTATGCCCAAACCCAAGGCAACGAAAGCCAGTAGTGCCAATGCCGGATAGTTTTGTTGAAACAAGAAAAAGTCATAACCACCGTGTAATGCAATTGCACCTAACAAACCCGTTAATTTATATTGAAACTGCTTTTTCTTATTAAACTTTGCTAAGCCAAAGTAGTAGCCCATAATTACTCCAAATGCAGCATGGGCAGGCACTGCAGTTAATGCGCGCGCAATGGCATTGCCAAAACCATTTTGTAAAACATAGGCAATATTTTCAAAAACGGCAAAGCCCATCCCTATCATTACTGAGTAAACAATACCATCAAAAGGCTCATTGAACTCTTTTCTTTTAAAAGCATAGAAATTTAGAAACAAATATTTGCTCCATTCCTCACTAAAACCTACTACGCCAAAGGCAAAAAAGAAGGTGATAAAAATGTTATCACTAATGCCAATGCCGGCAAACTCAGCCATGCCTTCTAAAAATAAGGCAGGTATTATGCTAAAAACACCCATTAAAAAACACCAAAGCAATAATTTTTTGGGTTCTTTCTCGTACTTATCTTTACTGTAGATAAACCATATTATGGCTGCTCCCGGAGCAATGGCCATAGCAATGAGTATTAGTGGGCTCATGGCTTAAAGATAGTTAGAAGTATTTGAGTTTTTTCTACCTCAAATGGAATAACTACATCTTTTAATTAAACTAACTTTCCATTATCTTGCCAAATCAATGGCACACTTTTTACATCAAATATTTAGACAAGAAAATTTTAAGCCAGATGAATTAGCATTGGTGTTAAAGCAGTTTCACAGAGTTGATTTTAAGAAAAATGACTATCTAATACCTGAAGGCAAAACTGCCAATTACTACTATTTTATTGAAGAAGGGTTTGCTAGATCATACGCTATTGATCTTGAAGGTAATGCGGTAACAACTAAATTTTTCACTCCTAAAGACATTGTTATTGATTGGCGTTCTTACTTTTTAAAAACACCTACACGAGAATACATACAAGCCATTACCCCTTGCATTTGCTGGCAAATTACATTTGATAATTTTATGAAATTGTTTAGCATTGAAGCTTTTAGAGAAGTAGGCAGAACCAAATTAGTAACAAACTATTTTGAATTAAAAAACCACAGTACATCATTAATTGCTGACCAAGCGAAAGACCGCTATTTAGCCCTAGTGAATCAACAACCAGAAGTGGTTCAGAACGTGCCTCTAAAACTGATTGCTTCCTATTTAGGCATAACCGATACTTCATTAAGTCGCATACGTAAAGATATTTTTGATCAAAAATAAATTGATGTTCGAAAACATATTCTTATCCGAAATACCCAAATGGTTCTCTTTACTATTTACAATAGCATTTAATATACCACCTCTCTTAGTGGCGTTAGTTATAAAAAAAGGCGCTGAAAATTCAGTTTATAAGACTAAAGCAAATACCATTTTTATTACATTGCTTGCCATTTCCTTTGTTTACCTAATATTGGTAGCAATAGGCTCCATAAACGGATTATTTGAAAAGGTAACCTTCCCACCCAAAATATTGTGGTTTACCATGTTTCCTATGCTAGCAATTTTGTTTGGCTTGGTTTTAAACTCCAAAAAGTTCAAGGTAATTTTAGATGGTATACCGTTGCACAATTTGGTGCGTGTGCACATATTTAGATTAATTGGCTCTACTTTTTTAGTGTTGTACTTTTTTAACCAACTGCCTAAAGTAATTGGCATGGTTGCTGGCATTGGTGATGTACTTACTGCAATTACCTGTGTATTTGTGGCATACTTAATCAAGAATAGAAAGCCCAACTACAAAAAAATTACTTGGGTTTGGAACACTTTTGGTTTTGTAGATATTATTGCCACTTCTGCTTTGGCTCTTATTTTAACTCGCTTACAAATTGTAAATGGCAGCCAAGGTGTTGAAGCGTTGGCCGCTTTTCCGTTTTGTTTTATTCCTGCATTTGCACCTGCTATTATTATGTTTTTGCACATGTGCATTTATAAAAAGTTGAAGGTTGAAAATTAACTCCACCCCCTGCCACCGCCATCCCGAAAGCTTTCGGGAGGGGATAAATTCTCGAGTTTGTAATCAATCGATTTTGTTACCAAACAATACTAAAAAACCTATAAGTCACCCTGGACTTGATTCAGGGTCTCATTAGTTAAGATGCTGAATCAAGTTCAGCATGACAATTTTAATTTATTTCCTCCTCACCTGCCAGTAGGTGTGCAGGCTTAATCCTTTCCTGCTGAGTAGAGGAAAAATCTTTGATTTTCATTTCTTGTCATATGGCAAGACAATCCGTTTTAGCCCACCTCACCTTTGTGTTATCAATTTATTAAACCAGTCTTACGGACACAAAAATTATAACCATGAGTAACACAAAAGAATTTATGATGATTTTCAGTTTCACACCTGATTTTAGTAACCAGCCAAGCCAAGAAGAGTTAGACCAAATGCAACAATCTTGGGGCAAATTTATTGGCAACCTTGCTGTAAGTGAAAAATTAGTTAGCACACACCAGTTAAGTTTTAATGGTGTGCAAATAGCTGCCGACCATAGCACAACTGACGGCATTAACGTTGCAGATGGCAAAACAATGGGAGGCAATATGATTGTTAAAGCAGCCACTATGGATGAAGCCGTTGAACTGGCTAAGCAAAGCCCAATTTTATACGCGCCAGGCGGAAACGTTGAAGTACGCGAAATCACTCCAATGGGATAAAAATACTGTCGGGTGTTTCCACCCGACAAACCACCATCTCGCTCGACTCTGTCGAGTGAGGCTGGGCAATGCGATTGTATCGTAACTTAAAGTAAAAACACTAATCACTAAACCTTTAAAAACCAAAAAATGAAAAACATAATAATTATAGCAGTAGTCCTTTTAACCGCACTAATATCATCAGCATTCACAGTGTCTACTACAAATGGACAAACACAAAACAAAACTAAAAAAGAAACCAACCCCGATAGAATCTTGATTCCGTATGTTATGGTATAAAAAAACCGCAACTATCTGAATAACTTGATGTTGCGGTTAAGTGTTTAACACCTATTTTGGTGCTGCACAAAACACAAATATGAAGGTAGCATTTTCA
>Ga0114957_1001478_pt1 | contig 25558 bp, 20 predicted proteins | sample BantaG_FD_87175 | JGI IMG/M metagenome (GOLD analysis project Ga0114957, IMG submission 87175) | Marine algal microbial communities from Bantry Bay, Ireland - BantryBay_4 metaG | ecosystem: Host-associated > Algae > Red algae > Unclassified | place: Bantry Bay, Ireland | collected 2014-11-21
TCGAAATAGGGTTTTTCTTATGTGGCATTGTCGATGAACCTTTTTGACCAGCACTAAAGCCTTCAAAGACCTCACCTACATCTGAGTGTTGTAAATGCCTAACTTCAACCGCAAACCTTTCGAGTGTCCCAGCAGCCACTGCTATAATTGATGTTAAGCTTGCAAAGTAATCTCTCGAAATAACCTGAGTACTGACAGGCTCAACCTTAAGCCCTAAAATATCTGCTGCTTTTTTTTCTATTTCATGGCTTAAAACAGTATAGTTTCCTACCGCTCCAGAAAATTGAGCTTTTAAATTCTCATCTCTAAATTTTTTAAGTTCTTCGAAGGAACGAAAGAGTTCAGCATAGATACTTAAAAACTTTTGAGCAAAAATCATCGGCTCGGCATAAACTCCGTGAGATCTTCCTAAGCAAAGAATTTCCTCCGTCTCATCAACTTTCTCTTTTAATGAGTGAAGTAACGCTTTGAAAGAATGAAAGATTAAGTCTAAAGATTTTCTTACCTGAAGGTTAGTTGCTGTGTCGATTATGTCAGATGAAGTGACTCCATAATGAAAAAACCTTGCGGTTTCAGCATCAACTTGTTCAGTAATTGAAGAGCAAAATGCAATAACATCATGATGGACCTTTGCTTCAATCTCTTTAATTCTTTCTATATTAATCTTAACTGATTCTCGAATTTTTCGTGCTTGTCCTTTTTGCGCATAGTCACAAAGTTCTAATGCTTCAAGCAAGGCCAATTCAACCTGTAAATAAAATGAAAACTTTTGTTGGTCTGACCAGATTGAAGATAACTCTTTCTGATCATACCGAGAGATCATTATTTGACCCAACTTGTAATGTTAAGATAGGAATTCGTACCCAAAAAAATGAGTAACCATCGATAATTTAAGATTGTGTTAATAACTAACATTCAATACTCACTTCATAAGAATTATGAGATAACTTACGCCTAAAGTAAAGAACTCACGGGAGGATCATTCATGGAATCAATGGCAATTATAGGGGCCCAATGGGGCGATGAAGGTAAAGGAAAGATAACAGACTTTCTTGCTCGCGACTTTGACTATGTTGTACGTTTCCAAGGTGGGAATAACGCTGGTCATACAATCATTGTTAATGGAAAAAAAACAGTTCTCCATCTTGTCCCTTCAGGAATCTTACAGCCAAACGTTCATTCCATTATCTCTCACGGTGTAGTCATTGATCCTGAAGTGTTACTAGGAGAGATTGATAATCTTCACAAAGCCGGAGTTGAAGTCACTCCTCAAAACTTTTCAATTTCGATTCACGCGAACCTCATTACTAAATACCACCAAATACTGGACTTAAGTAGAGACTCTCAAGGTTCAAAAAAAATAGGAACGACAGGTAGAGGAATTGGGCCTACCTATGAAGATCGCTCATCAAGACGTGGAATCAAGTTGATAGATATTTTTGATGCACAAGTTTTAGAACAAAAACTAAAAAATATTTTAGAAGAAAAGGAAATCCTTTTTAAGACACTTTATAAAGTAGAGTACCCAAGCCTAGAAGAAGAGCTAGAGCGGCTCTTAAGTCTTGCTAAAAAAATTAAACCTTACACTCGTGATACATTTCTTTTACTCCAAAATGCATTTATGGAAAAAAAGTCTGTTCTCTATGAGGGAGCTCAAGGAGTTTTACTAGATATTGACTTTGGAACTTACCCCTACGTAACCTCTTCCAACACAGGTATTGGTGGTGTGTATACAGGCGCTCTAACTTCAGGAGCTTCAATAGAAGGAGTTCTTGGGATTGTGAAAGCCTATACTACAAGAGTTGGTGAAGGTCCCTTCCCTACTGAGCTTTTTGATGAAACTGGAATATTTATTCAAAAGCAAGGAAATGAGTTTGGAGCCACAACGGGCAGAAGAAGACGAGTCGGCTGGCTTGACCTTCCCCTCTTAAGATATGCCATTAACACATCAAAAATTAATCAACTTGCTCTTACAAAAATTGATGTTTTAGAAGGTCTTGATGAAATAAAAGTTTGTACTCACTACGAGTATGAAGGCAAAAAGCTATTATCAAGCTACCCTGGCTTAGACCATGAGAAAGTAAAACCTATATTTGAAACAAGACCTGGTATCTCTTGCGTTCTTGATGGAGATAAACTTTCAAGTGAGTCATTTGCTTATATTGACTATATTGAAAAAGAAACAAAAACCCCGATTAAATTTGTTGCTTATGGTCCTGAAAGACATGAGTTACTAGTAAGGTAGAAAAACATGAAAACTTTTATTCTTTTATTTACCCTTAGCTTTTCAAACCTTTTTGCTAATAAGTATGATTGCCCTTCAAGTCGTGAGTTAAGAGTGGGTAAAAAGTGTTATGCACAACTACATAGACTGCATCCAACTCAATTTGCAGTAGGAATGTTTAGTGTTCAACAGAAATTGGCCGAGATTAAATCCATTTATGTTTCAGGTCAGTTCCTAGATTTTCTCAAAAAGAAAGTCATTCCTGTTTGGATAGGACCTGATCAAAGGCTCTATTTACTTGACCGTCACCATACGACCCTTGCTATCTCAAAGCTAAATATTCCTAAATCAGAAAAGAGAATAATAGTGGAAGTAGTTCAAGATTTTTCTGACTTATCACGCTCTCAATTCTATGAAAAACTAGAAAAAGTAGCTTATTTAAGCATGACTGGAAGAGGCCGCTTGCCAGTTGAAGATTTACCTCAAAGTCTAGACCAGTTACGAAATGACCCTTACCGGTCTTTAAGCACATTTGCCAGAGAGTCTAAGTGTTATAAAAAAGTTAAAGTAAATTACCTCGAGTTTATTTGGGCAAATTACTTTTATCGACAAGGAGTTAAGCTTAAGCCCACAAGCGAATTAGTTGATTACCGCAAAAACCTTAAATTTGCTTTAACGAGATGTCATATAAAAGAGGCTTCAAACTTACCTGGTTTTTATATACCAAAAGAGAATTAACGAGTCGTTTGTAGGAAGCCTAGCTTTCGCTTAAGAAAGTTAATTACATTTTTAGAAATTTTCCTCTTTCCTTTTCCTTTGTTCGAGCGCGCTTGTCCTTGAACTGCTGCTGACACTATGTCTTCTTTAATCATCATAGCTTTATCTATATCAGAAAATAGTTGATTGATGATACTAGTCATAGGCCTCTTTATCTTAATAGTTAAGAGCATATCTAACGCATTTTCCTTTAAACTTCTTTTTGTGAAAATTTCCTCCACTGCTGCCTTTGAAGTTCCTTCCAAATTATCTAACTCTTTCATCCATAACGAATAGACTTCATCTAAAGATTTTCCTTGAAAAGATCCTTTTGAAATCCGGTCAATAAAATTAAAACTTACTTTCTTTGCCTCTGCTAGAGCTGTTACTTTTTCAAACAGATTTCCAGAGAAAATGTGTTCATATTTTTTGAAAGATTTTGCAAGCTTTTTACTTGGAGCACTTGCATAATACTTAGCTTCAAGTTTATCTAAGTATTCAACATACTTTTTAAAGTCTTTCATATAGTCTTCACTATAATTGGCCCCAATTTTATAAGGATTAGCCTTCCCAAGTTCTTTTCTCTTTGACTTAGTCAATTGAGACAAAGAGTCTAATGTCTCTGCAAGTTCATCTAATATCTTCAGATCTGCTTGATCTAAATCCGATCGCCTCAGTTCTTTAGAAATTTTCTTACCTAGCTTCACTAACTTTTGCGGGTCTATATTTTGTGTTTGACGTAGATTCAACCCTAACTTTAAATTTCTTCTTTTTGATGCCTTCGCAATATTCACATCAAGCCTTCGATTGACTTCATGCAACAGTAAATAAAATGATTGATGTTCTTTTTCAATTTTTGAAACATCAAATTCTTTTGCTATAAGTTTAACATCAACTTTGTTTAAACCTTTTTTAACTGCTAAGTACACTGCATTTTCTATAACTTCTTCGCCCACAGGCAAAACTGTTTTATTTGATGTTGCCGTAAATAAAATTTTCAAATCATCTTTTAAATTTTGGATTCTTGTATTTTTAGCTCTTTCTTTAAGAAGCCTTTTTTGTAATTCAGCAACTTCACCTATATCAAGAGTTTTTGCCAAAAACTCAATATGCCCTCTGGCAAGCTTAATCTTAGCCGCCCTTCCGACATACTTGAATCCTCCGATAGTTAAAGGAGAAAAAGCAGCTATAAATTTTACTTCAGTATTATATTCTTGTTGAACTGCATCTAAATTCTCGTATGACTCAAGTGAGTACACCTCCCGAGGGTGTCTAAATTTAGATTTTCGCAAAAAGTGACCATCTAGTAATCTTTTTTGGAAGTTCATTTTCTGTGGGACTGTATTTAAAGCATAGTTGATATCATAAAGGTCCATTCCAAGAAAAAAAAGCTCTAATGATAAGGCAAAACTAAAGACTTGCAACAAAGCCAATGTTCCTGGAAAAAAGATTGATCCTACAATTATTGCAAATAAGAATCCAAATCCAATCCACATTTGTGCTTCTCTATACACATACCTCCAAGTATTAACTCCATACTCAAGATCATCCTCTTTATCTGTTAACTCCGGGTACTTTGCAACTAACTTTTTTCGAATATGTTTTGTCGCATTATAAAGCACTTTGAAGTCTTTATTACCGCCATCATGATCTTTATAGTCTCTATAGTCGGCTTCACAAAAGTTTTTAAGAAGTTCTCCCTTATTTAAAGGAACTGATGCGAGGTTAATTGTTTTATTTAATAGTTCTTTTACATGGTTTTTTGAAAAGCCTTCTTTTCCATGAACATCTTCAACTAGTAAGTCTGAAAATTTCAATTCTTTCGTTTTAACCTCTTTGACATTCATATAGTCAGGACGCTTAGGATCACCGCTTATATTTTTCCGGACAGTTACTGTATATTTTTCTTCAAAACGAGTTTTAAGAAAAGGTTCTAAATTCTCGAGTTGCTCTATCCAGTCTTTCGCTAATATTAATTGTGTATCCCATTTCCTTAAAGTACTTCTTTCCATGTTAAACAAAGCAGATTTTCCTTGCTTCATAACTGTAGAGTCTAAGTCAAAAACTTTTAATATACGGTATAGAACAAACTTATAGTCATAGGGTGATTTATACTTTTTTGGCAAAATATTAACTTTAAACTTAGGTTGAACAGGCTCTTCTTTGCACTCATCATCCATACCCAAAATATCTTGAGAGCACTCTGCTTGCACTGCTGGTTCTTGAACTAATTCGAAGTCAAAGTGGTTGGTTGGAAGATCTACATAAGTATTATCTATTTTCTCGACTTGATTGCCTATAAGGCTCATATACCGATAGTAATCAGTATCTTCAGTAGGATTTTGTTCAAACTCTTTAGCAAAGACTCTTATAAAAGATTTCCAAACTTCTGCTTCTTTATCTTCTTCTGTTAAACTTTCTTGCTTTTTAGGATCCGTTTTTAAGTAATCGAAAAATTTTTTATAATCATCAGAAACCGCTTTGATCAAATCGCTATACTTTTTCGATATTCTATCATCTTCAGTAATAGAAGAATAAAAATCATAATCTCCCTTATTACTAAAATTACTTAAAAGTGTTTTCTTAATAACGGTATCTAGTAATGAAACTGAACTCATGGGAACATTTTCACTCTCAATTTTCTCTTTATTATCACTTGCATTGATTACTTTTAAAGAATCTATAACATAATGATAGTTCACGAATTCATGAATATTATTAAGCTTGCTACTTTTTGTTTTCTTCGCCAATGATTTAAAAGATGGAGTAATTTCTTTTAAAACTTCTTTGTACATAACCTTTGTCCAATGCATGGCAAAGAAATCAAGCTTGGCGGAAAAATACCTTTCTATTTCCTCTAAGTCTTTATCAGGGATTGGAAGTCCCATAGAGAAGTGTTTAATATAAAAGTCAATAAGACCTTGCTTTCTAGCACTGTAAGTATTTAAAACAATAAAAGAAGCAATTGACTCAGGAGAGATTTCATCATAGTAATTAAAAGTTTGAAAATACTTTTTTGTTAAAAAGAAAGCAAGATATCTAGACTCACCTCTTTTTGCCGTAATATGATACTCATCGTACGCTAGCTCATCGACGATATCTCCATAGCTCATTTTTTCGTCATAGACATAACCATAGCCCATTGAAAGAAATTCTTTTAGTTTCTCCGGAACATTTTCAATGTCTAATATAGTCGAAGCTAAGATGTGCGTGTAGTTTCCATCAGTATTTTCATTTGGAGAAAGTGATTCATCAATTTCTAACAAGGACCCTAAGGTCTTTTTTGATGCAACAGCTATACCTTTTTCATAAATATCTCTTAAATTATTAAAATAGAAATCAGCGCGCCAAAGATCTTGCATGTACTGACTATTGGAAGAACTTTTATTTTTATTTGAAAACTTAAAATTCAGTGCACCTTTTGCACAATCTTTTAAGCTGACATTATATTTTTGAGTCAAACGTTCAATTCCCCAAGAATTTACCATCAGCTCTCTTACGCCCAAAAATTGATTAAGTTTTGCAAGTTGAATTTTAGTCTTAGGTGCATCTAGAACTTTATATTCCAAAATAAATTTTTCCTCTTGTCCTACATGGATCGCTTTGAGATTTGGAATAAAAAAACTTTGTTCATAATTGATTTTTGAAACAACTTCACTCAGACTAGAATCTATTTCTTTGTAATAACTCAAAGCACCAGATAAGTGCTTTTTCAACTCTTTATCGCCATTAGATCCAAAAAGCCTTAATAACCCATTTGCTCCTGATTCGGAAAACTGATGCAAAACAGAGGGAGTAACATGTTGTGCAGGGGTAAGTGTTTTTGAGTTCTCACCGGTTAAGCTTAAATTTACAGCAATGTCAGTTAGTGAACTATGAGTGACCAATGCCAAGCCGTCTAAGACACTCCAATCTTTACTGTAAATACTACCCTTCGTGGCCTCTTCCTCCATGTGAGCAACTAAGATATATAAATATGATACTGCTCCCAAAGCATCTAGATAAAGGCCTTGATTCTTTAAAAGATCGCTGTCTTGAATTTCTTCAATTCGTTTTTGAGCTTCTTGACTGCTATTTAAAGTTTCTATTGAATTTAGGTATAAAATATTTTCTTTTACTTCTTTTAAAAAACCAACCTTTGAAATAAATAATTGATGCATTTGTTCATTGAGGACTGATTTCAGTTCAGGGAGTTTTTTCTCTATTTTGGTCAAAGGTAGATACTCTTTATCTTTCTTTATAATTGGTATGACTGCGTTGAGAACACTTTTAATTTGATCTGAAAGACTAAGCTTTGAATATGGGTGCGAGCTTGAAGCAAGGCTGCGATAAAAAGTTTCTTTGATTTTTGCTTGAGGATAAGGATAATGGTTGCTCTGAATGTAAGCGCAACCATTAACAAATAAAAACAAAAGAATTAAAAGTGAAAAACACTTTTTATTTCTCATTTAAAATCCTATCTGATTTTAGAAAAACATTTATTGCAAGGTACTGTTGTTAAGCCTATATCGCTCTCACTTGCGTGAGTTCTAATTCTTTTTGCTTCATCAACATCTGCATCTGCCAGTGACTTTTTATACACCCCAACAGAAAACCCTTCTTCATATGCTTCAAAAACTCTTTTTCCTTGGTCCATTTCACTTTTCATTACATCTGTAATCTTTGCAACTACTGCTAGTTTATCAGCAGCCTTACCAACAAGACCAGAACCTGCTCTCATAACATTATGACTCTCTAGTAAAGCAAGGTTGGCACCGAAGACAGCTCTTACATCTGCTGTCTGACTTGGATTAGTTCTGGCAAACCTTTTAAAGGTTCGGGACATTTCCGTGACTGCTGCAGTCATGTCAGGGTTGTTTTTCTTTAAGATAGCAGTAATCAATGCTAGGTGTGGGTCATCGCCTGCTTTAGAAGCCGGACCTAGAGTGATTTTTCCATGTTCTGCAACATTTGCATAACTTCTATGTTCATCAAATTGCTTTAATTTATTTTTTAAGAAATTATTTTGTTCCGCTGCGCTTCTCATTGCTTGATCAAAGTCAATTCCTGCAATGAATGACTTTGGCTTAAACATGATTCTATTTAAGATATCATCTGCAACAACTTCATTTTTATTAATTAGCTCATCTATTGAACTTGCTTTGATTCCGAATATATCATCAACTCTTCTTAAAACTTGATCCTCAATATTTGATTTACCAGTTGCTTTTACAGCACTCTTGATAATATTTTTCAATCCATGCCTAACACCATTCCCAGGGCCACTTGCTGGATCTCTTGATTTATCAACTGTGAAATATGGTGAGTATGCAATCCCATCAACAACTGGGACACTGCTTTGTTTAAAACTAGCACAACTGGCCAAAAACAAAATTAATAAAATCTTAGATATCTGTGTCATAAAAAAATCTCCTTAAGATTCACGAAAAATCACTCTCTCAAATTATACTCAATAAAAGGTGGAAGTTTGTAAAATGAAAAACTTGCCTAGTTAGCTTAGGAACTCTCTCACAACACTCTTAGTGATGCCCTGAAACTGAAACTCTGACTTTAAAAATAACTGATCAACTTTTCCATTGCTTAGAAAAATAAAGCCACAAAAGAAGTCTTTTAACTTGATAATCCTGATCAAGCCTTTATCCATAGAAAAGAGCTCTATCTGTTCTTTTTGCTCGTTAATCTCTTCTAAAAGCCTTAAAGCAATATTTTGAGACTTTTTATGGCCTTGAGCCTCCAAAATTTGATTCATTTCTTCAAGGTATGAGTCGTCATAATCACTAATATTGAGACCAATGGTCTTGACTGTATGCCCGTAAGGACAATGAAGACAACTTGAGCGACAACAGGCTCCTTTTTTCAAAAGGTGCTCTGACGTCCAAATCCTTAATCCATCATTTGTTATATAAGAGTCACTCATCTATCCAACTTAACAAGTTTGAGCTAGATTGTGGAGTATGTTTAATTCAAATTACTATCAAGAGCTTAAAAACGAACTCCACCACGATTACCAAAACTATATTCAGGAACTTCGAGTACAGTTAGATGAAATCTCCAAAGAAACACTTCTGAGCCATGAATTCATGAATTTCCTCAATAGTGCACTTTTACAATCACAGTTAAATGAATTTACGCCTGAGAACTTCTACTTCGTAAACCTCCTAGAGGACCTTTCGTTTGTCATAGAATCACTACATACACAAGATGCCTTAGCACTCATTGATTTTTTTACACAATCACAATACGCTCAAAAATTTCTTGAAAAACCCGAGTCACCACTTGAGTCTGCAGAAAACCTCCTTGATCAACTAGAGCAGCAAGTCATGGGATTTTTCTATCTCAAAATCACAGGTAATATTGAACAAAGTTTTAATTTTCAACCCATCTTTGAAATGGGAGATTGTGAGGAAAGAATTTATCTCACAAAGTTTTCTTCATATTTCGATAAGTCTGAGATCTCTAAGCAAGATAAACCTGCTTTTTGCAATTCAAAGAAATTAAATGATGTTTTTGTTGTGTCTCGAGATAATCATGATGAACTCACCATTGATCAGCAAGCCTCAAAAATAGAGAATGCCCTCAGTATGATATCGAATCATTCTCCTGCTTGCTATGAAGCTTTCACTCAGTTTACAAAAGTTATCATTCCAATTGATGAACCAGGTGTTGTCAGCTATTCAACACAAGAACTTCCAGGCTACTCATGTATCAACATGTTTGAACGAGATGATATTGATTTAATGGACGATCTTATTCATGAAAATGGACACCATTTTCTAAACTATCACCTCAATACGGCTGAACTTATTATTGAGGATGATGATCCATGTTTTTACAGTCCATGGCGAGAAACTCAACGCCCTATTCGAGGCATCTATCATGCTTACCTTACATTTTTCTGGGCCTACCAGTTATTTGCAGACTTAAGCCTTTCAGTTATTAATGGCAAACTTAATCTTAACCAGGCTCAAAAAAAGAAAATTTTATCGCGCTTTACACAAGAGAAGGAAATGCTTGAACGGTGTGCCATTGAACTTGAGAAGGCGCAAAAGATGGGCAAAATTCACAAAGAAGGTTCTGAGCTGATAAAGAAGTTTGAAAAGCACTTTTTACTGAGTGATGAAAATCTCGATAAGATATTACTTTATATTTCCAAGTAGGTGCGCTTTCATACTATCGCTCATTGGCTTTTCTCCAAGCCATGGTAAAAAGATGCTATCCATTATATCTTTACTTTTTGCTAGCGCTTCTAGCTTTCCATTAATATAAAATCTCACGTCATTTCTATTTTTTACAAATTGAAAGCAATCTCCATTTAACGCGTCTTTATTAATACTTTCTATCCAATTAAAAACTTTCAAAAATGTTTTTTCATCTTTAATATTATTTTTTAATCCACTCTCCCAACCCTGTCTTGTATACTTAGTAGCAAGATTTCGCAAATACGAAATATTTATCTGTTCAAGATTTTTTGTCTTGTAGTAACTTGCGTTATAAATCGTCATGAGAAGATAAGTAAATGTGAAAGGTTCTAACTCTTTTTCAGCTACTTTATGGCAAGGATAGTCGTTAGAAAAAGAAAACTGAATAAAAATAAAAAAAGCCAAAAGGATTTTCATAAAGTTATTTTAACAAAGATTCTCTTAATTCCAACACAGCCCTTTGGTCGGGTATTCATTGCGTTAATTTAACTCCAAAGGGGCGCCATGCCTCATGGTATTAACCGCAAAAGAGTTCAAATTTGAAAGGGCATTTAAATAATCCTCATCACTAAACAACTGTAAACTTTGACTCCAGATACAGTGAATTAATGAGTTGTGTTTCTCGCCTGGAAAGTAGGCTTCAAACTTACGGTAAAAGCCTTCCCCACCATCAACTAAAATAAGATCATAATCTTGTTCATTTAAAGCCTTGAGGTAATTACGAGATACTTTTTCAACATCAACTCCCATCTCCTTTGCTAAAGATATAATCTTGGATGATTCTAAGCTTAACTTTTCTCCCTCTTGAAGTAGTATTACTTTCTCAAAGTAGTTCTCAACACTGCTAGAATTGACTTGACCGGGGATATCTACATTACTCCAATTTTTTTGAAGCGAAACAGATTTTCCAATAAACTGAGTTTTAATTTGAAAAGCAGCTAAGTAGTTTATTCCACCGGCTTTTGGTCCTGAGCCAGACATTTTAAAGCCTCCAAAAGGTTCTATCCCTACTCTTGCCCCAGTACATGCTCGATTCACATAAATATTTCCAGCTTCAACCCTTTTTTCTAAAAATTCAATCTCGCTGAAAGATTGAGAAAATATTCCTGCTGTCAAAGCGTATTCACTTCCATTCACCTCTTTTAAAAGTTCTTCATAACTTGAAAATCCCATCACATGAACAATCGGTGCAAAGTACTCTTGCAAGAAGATCTCTTGTTGGTGATTAATTGTCGTTTCAAAAATAAAAGGCCCCACTAAACTCTCATGCTCACTTTCAAGGCTTCTATCAATAACGATAGCTCCTTTAATTTTCAAGAGAGTCGATTTAATATTTTCAATTTGCTTAAGCACTCGATTTTTCTCGTCACTGCTGATCAAAGGGTTAACAAAACTAGAGAGTTTATCCGATCTTTCAAGCACTAGCTCTTTCACTGCACTTTTCAAGCGATTGAGAAATTTTTCTTTAATTTCTTCATGAACAAAAACTCGAGAACATGCACTACATTTTTGTCCTGCATGGGCAAACGCGCTATAGATAACACCCGAAATTGTTTCATCCATCTCACAATTATTACTTATGATAATTGCATTTTTCCCACCCATCTCTGTCACAACTCTTTTCTTTTTTAATTCACCACTCCAAGCATGACGATAAAGCTTATTAGAGTAAGTATTAAAAAGCTCTGTTCCTACTTTTTTTGATCCTGTAAAAACGATATTCCCCACTCGATCATCTGCACACAAAGAAGCTCCAATTTCAGCTCCCTCTCCCGGGGCATGGATAAAAACATTTTTGGGGACCAAACATTCATGTGCAAGCTTTACAAAGTGCTCAACAACGAGTGGAGTCTTTTCTGAGGATTTTAAAATCACACTATTTCCTGAGATTAAAGAGGCAACACTCATCCCACAGGCAATTGCGAGTGGAAAGTTCCAAGGAGCAATAACAATCGAAACTCCCATTGGAATCTTATTATATTTATGCTCTAGTTCATCTTGTTGTCTCACATAAAAATTAATAAAGTCGATGGCCTCATCAACATCCGCGTAACTTTCCGGGAATGTTTTCCCTGATTCGATCACAATTAAAGAAGCAAAGAGATCTCTTCTTTGCTTAAGCTTTTCAGCACACATTAATAATGCCAATGCTCTTTGATTAAAGTCTTTTGCCCAGTCCAAATCACAAAAACTTTGATAGGCAAGATCTATCAAAGCTGTTGCATCCTCTTTGGGGTGAAAGTCAATCTGGCCAATTTGTTCTAATGAGTTTGGAGATTTAACAGTGCAATTACCTTCAGGAAACCAAGAAAGTGTATTTTCGTTCACATCTTGAAAGACTTCAAACATCCGCTGTTTTGTCTTTTTTTCAAATAGGTCTAAGGGAGCTGTATTAAAAAAGTTTGCACTCAACTCACAGTTGTATCCAAGCTCAAAGCTTGTTTCAGAAACTTTACTTTCAATCGTATCTTCTAGTTGTAAATTTTCAATATTTCGAGCCTGAGTTAAAAACCCTACTTGCGATGAGTTTTCCATAATCCTTCGAACGAGATAGCTCATTCCAACGAGAAGATTACCTATAGGAACATAGTTTCTCACACACCACCCTAACTTGCTCATAGAAACAGAGAGTGCCTCATAAGTCATATGTAAGCATTGATGCTCAATAACAAAACTATCAGGGAAATCACTTTCTCTAAGTCCTTGTGCAAAGACATGATCATAAATATTATGAGAAGCAAGACAAAGTCTCGTTGATGGATTCTTTAAAAGAACTTTTACAAGCTGCCTAAAGTGAATATCAGTTTCAACTTTATTAAGAAACTGATAAGAGTTTTTAGAATGGGCCTGTGTTTCTACTACTTCTGCATCCCAATAAGCTCCCTTTACCAATCTGATTGGCATAATACGCTTTTGTTTTTCACAAAATTTTATAATTTCATCTAAGTGATCATAAGCATCTTTTAAGTATGCCTGCACGACAATTCCTGTATCTTGAAAATTTTGAAATTCATCCTCTGAAAGAGTTAAGCGATAAATCTCCCATACAATATCTCTGTAATAAAAGTGCTCAGCATCAATATTCAAAGAAACTTCAAACTTTTGGCATGCCCTAAATATTTCTTGAAGACTTTGATGAATCTGCTCATATGAATATTGAAATTCATTCGCATTAAAATCCCACGCTAATGCAGATATTTTAATTGAAATCTGGGCTTTTAAAATCCCTGCTTGGTTTCTCTCGCCCTTTTCATAAATATGACTTAAACCTTCAATTATTTCTAAAACTTTATTCTTATAATCAAGAGCTTCTGACCTGGTAAGGACAAGCTCTCCTAATTGATCAATTGAGGCCTCTCGCCCACTTAATTTTAGTTCGGTCAAGACACTACGTGCATCATTAATGTCTTCACCAGCTATAAACCTTTTAGCCACCATAGTCGTCGAATATCTAATCAATCTTGCTAATAACTTATAAGGTATAAAGTATGCAAAAATGGAAATTAACCGAATCAAAGCGTTTAACCATAAAGGCAGTTCAACTTCCTCCTTTAAAGCGGCTTTATCGGCGAGAAGTCGATTCAAACTTTCAAGAAAAAGTCGTTTAACCTCGGCTCCCTCTTTGTCATGATCAAGACAAGATAAGACAGCGATAAACTTTAAAATATGCACCCTTATCAAAGAGTAATTTGCTGTTAAACCTAAAAAGAAGTTTGAACCTTTCTCGAAAAGATTATAAGAATATTCACTCATCGAATGAGAAAGCTTATTTAAAGCAAGCTTTCCATCATTATTGATATTTAATTCTTTTAAGCTAAGTTTGCCTTGAAAACTTGTTTCGTAAATTGAGCTTAAAGATTTACTCTTAATCTGCTCAACTCTGAAAATAAACTTATTAAGCTCTTCATCTTTCGTTAACTTGGCTAAAAATATTTCTTGAGATAGTTTTTGTGTTCCAAGGAAGACTTCTTTCTTGTCAGTATCAATCGCTATGCATAAATAATAATTAAGAATCTCTAAGCTTTTAAAGTGTTCTGCTTGAGAAAGGTGAGAACACATTTCAGACATTTCTAAAAAAACACCCTCTAAATGTGTTTTATTATCATTAAAGAAGTCTTGTAATAAATCAGTTAAAAACAGCGTCCACGACTGATTTCCAAATGTTATATCATTTTGATTAACTTTCATTTTCTCAGCTTCTCCCAGCTAAAAAAGATCACTGTCAGCAAATGAGTCTTGACGAGTTAAATCCATTCTCTTTATCCTAAAAGTATGAGACTAAGTTTTAAATCATTTTTCTCTCAGTGCAAATCATTATCTAAAAAGGCGCATTGCGTTATCCTAATCTTTGCACCGCTCTATCTTTATTCTAAAGATATAAACCGAGAGAACTTCGAAGCTTATTATAACTCCCAAGATTACCCTAAGGTTCTAGAGCTTGCCCATGAAACACTCCCCCAAAATAGAGATAAAACATGGCAAAAATATTCTCTCTTGGCCTTAAAAGAAAGTCTTATTCGCTACCCCCATCGTATCCAAACCCCTGTGGTTTTAAATAGACTTATTGAACTCGGCCAAACATCTCCTTTAAATACTAATAAAGAATTTATAAACGCCCTGACTCCTAGTTTGATAGATAGCTTTCAAAAAAATCCTAAGTTGAGAAATGATATCCTAGCTTACTTTGCGTTAATCAGCTCACACTCTAATCAGTATAAATTTGTGGCCATCACTCCATTAGACTCAACCATCATTCAAACTCACTCTTTCACTAGTATTTTAAACTCACTTGCTTCATCGGAGTTTTCAGACATTTATTGTAAAAACCCTCATTTCAACCATTTTTTTGAAAATCAAAAATCTAAAAAAAGTGGCCAATCAAAATGTTGGAAAAGCTTTGCCTCTAAATTTTTACAAAAAGATCACTTACAGGGAAAATCAAAAATTATATCAATGATCATCGCAGACAGAGCATTCCCTCTTGAGGCGAGAATTTTTCTTGCACAAAGATATATTTTAACTAGTACATTAGGTGACTCATCTCAAAGTATTGCAAAGGAAAGTTTCAATAATCTAAGAGACAATAGAGCATTAAGACAAGTAACTTTGAGAAAAATACAAGGACTAAAACATATTCCTGACGAAGCATTTTCAAAGCGGAATTTAAGTAATGTTTCTCTTATCTTACAATATCAACAAAACTTTCCTGAGTTTCTCGATTACTACTTAAAAAGTTGCTATCTTTACTTAAAGGGCTTTAATCAAAATAACAATGGTAACCCAACCAAAGAATGCCTGAATGTTGTAAAGGTAATGAGGCGCTTTAAGGTAAGTTCTCACAAAGGATACCTAACTAAAATTCAAGAAAACTTTCCTTATTTGTTAAAATAAAAAGGGCACCCTTGTTGGATGCCCTATTTTCAATTTATGTTATTTTTTAAGATTTTTTATTGACCAATAACTTCAGAGTAACCTGCATCAACTAGACATGCTCTTCCTATTTCGACTCCCTGAGAGTTTTTCTTTATAAGAAGTAAGCTTAAGACCTCAGCTCTTTCATAAGCAGTCAAAATATCATAGCTTTCACCTGTCTGATCTATTGTGTAAGTTGTATTTACATAGTCGATGTATGAGTCCGCAAACCTCTTTGGAGAGCTTTGACTATAACTAACACCTGCTGCTGGTGAAAGAGAGCTAACTCCAAGCACACTTGCCGCCTGACCATTTTTAGTGAAGCTAATCATTAGGTGTTCAGTTTCAATTCTTGGGTTAACAAGTTTATCATTAGTTTTTTCCATTCTCACTTTTAGACCATTTACAGTTGTCAATCTTGAACCTTCGCTCGCATCCATTTGACCTTCAAAGATATCTGTTTCAGTTAAAAAACCACCATTAAAAATTCTTTCTCCATGATTAAGAGACTCACTCAAAGCACATTCTCCAAAAACACTTTCGTAGCTCATGTTTACACTGACTGTTTCTTTATATCCTTTTAAGTCTGAGTTATCATCCTCTTTTGATCCACCATCATCTGTTGTGTAATCTTCTTGCGGAGTATCTCCTACGACATTGTCATCTAACTCAGCTTGCTTTCTTGCATCTTCTTCCTGAGCTTGTTTCCTAGCTGCTGTCTTCTTAGCTGCTGCTTGAGCTTGCTTTTTTACTAACTTCTCTTGAGCTTGAACCTTATCTTGGGCTTCTTGAGCTTGTTTTTTTACTAATTTCTCTTGAGCTCTCTTCTTATTTGCTTCTTCTTGAGCTTGCTTTTTTACTAATTTCTCTTGAGCTTGAACTTTATCTTGAGCTTCCTGAGCTTGTTTTTTTACTAGCTTCTCTTGAGCTTGAATCTTATCTTCAGCTTCTTGAGCTTGTTTTTTTGCTAATTTATTTGCCTTTTTCAACTCTCTCTTTTCTTCTTTTCGAGCTTGCTTGGCTGCTTTTTCAACTTCCTTTTCTTGATCTTTTCTAGCATCTTCAATTTCTTGAGCTTTACTTTCTTGCTCTTTTCTCACTATTTGCTCTTGTCTCTCTTGAGCTTTCGCCAGCTTCTTTGCTGTTTTTCTTTCTTCTTTTGCCCACTTTTCTTCCATATACTCTTTATCTTCAGCAATTAGTTCTTGATTTCTATTTTCAAAAGCCATATCACCTGCTGACTCAATGTCATGAAGGTTATACCCAACACCTTGCTCAGATTTTACGCATTCAACTAGCTCTCCATTTATAACTTCATAACCAAGACGACAATGCTCATCTTCTAGGTTTCCGGCTTGGTCTCTTACCTCAACCTCTTCATTATAATCGTAATACTGTTCTTGTTGATCAGGGTAGCTATCTTGAGTTGCTTGCTGATCTTGAGATTGAACAGTAGTTCCTTTAAGATCTCTCTTTTTTGCGGCCGTACTAACTGAACTCTTACTACACGAAAGTGTGAAAAAAATAAGAATGCTTAAAGATAAAAGTTTCATTTTTTGTTCTCCTTAAAAAATACTTAGCCCTATCTTAGAACAAACAACTCTCTCAAAATAGAAGTACAGGATTAATTACACAGGGTGATAAATCTTTAGACACACGAAAGTGTCTAAAGATTAGACACTTTTTAAAAATAGTTCCAGATTTATATAACTCTCCTAATAAAAAGATATATTCAAACTCTCAAATCACGATAAAGGGGATAATCAAGTGCGCAAAACATTCTTACTACTTATATTGACATTAAATACTTTCGCTAATTACTCTTATGAAGAAAAATACACTCCAGTCAAAAGTTTAAGTTTAATTGAAGGAACTGACTTTACCGGTATTCTTAACATTCTTGACCTCACAAAAGAAAAGGTGAGCCTCACTCAGAAAGATTCTTTTCAGCTTACTTTCTATAAATCAAGAAATATTAAGCAAAAGGTTAAAGGAAGCACAATCTATACCTGTAGGTCATTTATTTCTTTAGAAAAAACTAACTGCACACGAGAAGATAAAATACCTTACTATTCGAGAAACCTTTATAATGTCTCTTTTAGTTATTACCCTGAGAACTGTTTACTTCAAATAGAAACAATAGATTATAAATCATCGTGCTATTTTAGAGATCAAGATAGAGTTTTTAGTAAATATTTTAAAAAAGAATAAGAAAATGAAATAGAAGTTCTAGATGCTCACAAAAAGTGAAAGCATTTTCTTATAAAGTATGTTTGATTTCTCAAGATCTCCAGGATTAAGATTTGGGCATAGACTCAAACCAAACTGTATTGAGTATAAAAATCGAAGTTCCTCGTCTTTTACTGCAGAAAAGAACTTGGCCCTTTTTTCTAAGCCTTTCTTTTCAAAATCTCGAATAATATTACCTATCTCACTTTCTTTATCTCTATGAGTAAAATAAAAAGCAATTACTTTTGGTGTTAAAATCTTTCTAGATTCAATTATTCCTGTTATAAAATCACTTTTGTCCCAGTAATCTAACTTATTTTTTGTAATCCCAGCTAATTCTTGACCAACATAGGTGATGGCCTCTAGTAAAATTTTTTCTTTGTCTCCATCAAAGTAATGATAGATCAATGTACGTGATACTCCTGCTTCTTTTGCCAACGCACTCATAGACCACCTCAAATGGCCCTTAATTGTATCCAACTCAATGGATGCATAATAAAGGGAGCGGATTTTACTATCTTTACTGCGCACTGTTAGTCATTCCTCTTAAAGTTTCATTGACACTTTTGCATCCAATTTGTCAGCGACATAGATACTTTATCATCATACGGATAAACTAGGCATAATGAAAAACATTTATACAACATTATCAATAATTGCTCTTTCCCTTTTATTTCTAGAGTTTACATTTTGCTTCATCACCAAAAAAAAATATTTCTCTTTTGAAGACACAGTAGCAAGTTTAGGAACTGCAATTATTAATCAATGTATGAACTTAGTCGTTTTATGGCTTGTCATTAAATCTTATGGTTACTTGTATTTAAATTATAAAATCTTTCAAATTGAAGAAAATTTCGTCACTTTCTTGGCCCTTCTAGTTGCCATTGACTTTCTTTTTTATTGGTTTCACCGCGCAGGACACTCCATTAATATTCTCTGGGCAGCGCATTCACCTCACCACACGTCAGAAGAAATGAACTTAATGGTTGGACTAAGAGCAAGTTTAACACAAAGAATATTTTCTTTTATTATGTATTGGCCCTTAACTATCTTAGGCTTTTCTCCTGAAATGATTTATGCAACAACAGGAATTCATCTCCTACTAGGTTTTTGGCACCATACAAGGCTAATTGGGAACTTAGGCTGGTTTGAAAAGTTTTTTAATACACCTTCACACCATAGAGTTCATCATGGAACAAACCCACAGTATCTGGATAAAAACTTTGCCGAGCTATTCATCATTTGGGATAGGATATTCGGAACTTTTGCCCAAGAAAAAGAACCAGTATGTTACGGAATCCTAAGACCATTAAACTCTTGGTCTCCCTTAAAGATAAACTTTCATTTCTGGGTTATGCTTTTTCAAGATATGTGTGAAACGCCTAAGTTTTTCGATAAGATCAAGCTTTGGTTCATGCCTTTAGGATGGAGACCTCCAGGAGTAAGTCATCGAGAGCCAGTCAAGGGCTACACACTAAAAGAGCAGGTCAAATACAAGGCGAAACCTTTTAAAAATTCATACCTTTTACTCATTGTGGGCGCAGTTTATGCTCTCTTTGTGATGTATGAAGTCATCAACCTACAAAACATTTACTCTCTCCCTGATAGATTAAGCCTATCTCTATTGTTACTAGCTTTAGTACTTGTCTGGTCTTACCTACTAGAGTCAGCTTCATCTCGATTTCTTTTTGTTTCTTTCTTTATTTTACAGGTCAAAGCTATTCATATTTTCTTTATGAATCAAAGTTCACTTTTATTTAATATAAGTATTTTTCACTGTCTTTTATTAATTATTTTTTACTTTAGTTATCAAAGTAATCAGGAAGATGAGGGTTACCTGCACACAAGAGAGCTTTAACTTCTCTCTTTTTAACTCCAGCGATTTTCATTTTTTTTCGTGTAATTTCATTTTTCTTTAGTTCACAGTTTTCACAAGTATTGTATGAATAGCCATACTTCAACTCTTTATACCCTCTATAAACAATTTTTTGAGTTCTTTCTACCACGCGACCTTTAAAATAGACTTGGAAAGTCACAGGTGAGTTCCTTCGATCCTTTTTCAGCTTTTGTGTGATTCTCTCCACGCTTTCAGGAAACTTTAACTTAAGATATTGATGACACCAGTCATCGACTCCCTCTAGAGGGCATGGAAGCTCTGCTGAGCATGGGTAAGCAAAGGAGTACCCTTGATCAAACAACCATTGTCTTAGCTCTAGTGTTTTCGCAAAGACGGCTTTTGTACCTGGCTCTAACAAAATAATTTGCGAAGGATTGGACTTGGTCACAATTTGTTGAAAGTCAGTTCTAGAAATTTCATTAAATGAGTGAGAAAAGCACAAAGTAGCTGAAGTCGGAACTCCACTGATATTGGTGGAAAAATTCGCTTGAGAACTTGGAGCAAAGTGAGTCATCATTTTCTGGGCAAGATTATTCATTGCCATTGATTGCTCAACTAAAAAAAATGATTTTTTAAACTCTGGCAAACATTGAAGTAAGCCTAGACTGGCAGTAGCTGGGCCCGATCCAAAATCAATAAAGTCCGATTGAGACAATCTTTGAATATGCTCAGGCTTAAGAAATTTAAAAGCAGCAGAAATTTTATGGACGTTTGTTGCAAAGAAATAAAATAAATAGGCACTAAGGTACTCATCTTTGTCATAAATACTGCTAATTTTTTCTCTTTGATGATTAAAAACATCAATTAGTTTTAAGATATTTGAACAAAGTTCATCATCGCTCTTAAATCGATAAGGAGCAACTTCACTCAATTGCTCTAAAGAGTAGTCGCGCAAAATGTTAACTCAAAGATTTATAATCGCGCTCATTAGCACCAGTGTAAATCTGACGAGGTCTTGATATAGGAGACTTAGCGTCAGTAATGAGTTCTTTCCATTGTGCCATCCAACCTGGAGCTCGTCCAAGTGCGAACATTACTGTGAACATATTTGTTGGAATTCCTAATGCACGATAAATAATACCAGAGTAAAAATCGACATTTGGATAAAGCTTTCGGTCCACAAAGTATGGATCCTTAAGAGCTTGTGCCTCAAGACCTTTTGCTATATCAAGAACAGGGTCTTGAACTCCCAACTTTTCTAAAATAGTATCACAAGCCTTTTTAATAATTTTTGCTCGAGGATCAAAGTTTTTGTAAACTCGATGTCCAAAGCCCATCAGCCTAAAAGGATCGCTCTTATCTTTTGCTTTATCCAAGTACTTTTTATAATCACCACCATCTTTTTGGATAGCATCAAGCATTTCAATCACTTTTTGGTTCGCTCCACCGTGAAGTGGGCCCCAAAGAGCATTTACACCAGAAGCAATCGTTGCAAAAAGATTTGTTTGAGCTGAACCTACTATCCGAACGGCCGTTGCTGAACAGTTTTGTTCATGATCTGCATGTAAAATAAGAAGTGTATCTAAAGCATCTGCAACTTCTGGATCAACTTCACCAAACATCATATTTAAAAAGTCACTCGCAAAGTTTAGCTCTGAATTACTAGCAATGACTTCTTTTCCTAAGCTATTTCTATAATAGCTTGCTGCAATGACTTTAATTTGTCCCATAATAACTGGAATGACTTTATTAATTTGATCTTCACTTAAGTTTGAGTTCGTTAAATGTGGGTAAATGCTAGAAAGTGAAGTCATTGAAGCACTCAAGACCGCCATCGGGTGTGCATCTTTTGGGAAAGATTTGATAATATTTTTTACAACTTCATGTAAAGTTGAGCTTTCTTTTACTTCTTTATCAAAATTTTTGAGCTCTTCTTTATTAGGTAATTCACCTTTTAATAAAAGAGAGGAAACTTCTAAAAAATCTGCACTCTCAGCAAGCTGCTCTATTGGATAACCTCTGTACCTTAAGACACCGCTTTCCCCATTTAAAAAAGTGACGCCCGAAAGACAGGCTCCAGTGTTCTTATATCCAGGATCAATCGTGATGTAGCCAGAGTTTGTTCTTAACTTCGAAATATCAATCGCCTTCTCGCCCTCACTCCCCTCAATAATAGGTAGTTCGATTGTTTTCCCTTCCAATTGGATATTTAGCGTACTCATTAACTCTCCTTAAAACTCAGAAATTTCAACTTAAATGAGGTTTGAGTATACAACGCTACCTTGAAGTTGTCCTTAAGAAAATCGAAGGGATAACAGTTAATAAAATAATTAGTGTTTACAAATTTCACTCACTGCTGACTTCATAGTAGAATTACTCATTATGAATATTACTCAACCTATTAGTGCCCGCATAAAAAAAAGATATAAAAGGTTTCTCGCGGACGTTGTTTTTGAAAATGGAGAAGAAGCAACTGTCTACGTCCCAAACACTGGAAGTATGAAAACCTGCTGGGAAGAAAATTGGCCGATCATTCTTTCACGTAGTTCAAACCCTAAACGAAAATATCAACTCACTCTTGAAATGCTCTATAATGGAAAATCATGGATTGGTGTGAATACATCACTCACAAATCATTTGGTAGAAGAAGCATTAAACTCTGGAATTATCGAAGAGCTAAAAGATTTTGATGATTTAAAAGCAGAAGTTAAGCAAGGAAAGTCCAGGCTCGATTTTTTAATCACAAAAGATGGTAAGAAACATTTTATTGAAGTAAAAAATGTCACTCTTTTGTCTGCTAAAAATACTGTCACTTTCCCAGATGCAATTTCAACACGAGGCCAAAAACATATTCGAGAGCTCATCGAACTTGTCGAACAAGGTCATCAATCAACACTGCTATTTGTCATACAAAGAGAAGATGCTCAACTATTTGATGTCCACAACCCTATTGACCCTGAATATGAAAAGCTATTACGAAAAGCAAAAGATAAAGGAGTCCAAATATTGGCCTACCAATGTTCTTTAAACGAAAATCAAATAAAAATTTCTCACCCATTAGAGGTTAAGTTTTGAATTGCGATAAATCATTGGAAAGTTTTTTTAAAGGTGAAGATTTCCCACAAGGCATTCTCAATAAAAAGATTACTTTTTTTGCAGGTTCTTTTAATCCTTTACACAAAGGTCACCTCGCGTGCATTGAGTTATGGAAGAAAAAAACAACAAAAGATCATTCACTCATAGTCATTGCGGATTTAAACCCATGGAAAAAAAATGAGCTAAGTCCTGAAGAAAATCGAAAAGAGATTATATCAACACTAAAGGAAAAACTCCCTACTGATACTCTTCTTTTTGATAAATTCCTATTTCAAGATAAAAGTAACCCAACCATTGATTGGATAGATATTATTGATCAAGCCTTTCCTCGGTTAGAGCTTTCGCTCCTGATCGGTTTTGACTCCTTTTTAAATATTGGCAATTGGAAGCAATCAAGTAAATTACTTAATATTTTAAACTCACTCTATATTGCAAATAGAAATAATAATGAGCTTTCTCAAAGCTTGAAAACTCAAGAATATTTAGCAATTAACCCTGAATTGAAGCTCATTTTTCTTGGAGAGCATCAATATGAGGATCTGAGCTCTACAAAGCTTAGAAGCATTGGGTAATAATTTACATTAAAGGCAAATTAAGGCATTATGCCAGTGCCAAAAGGGAGGCAGGAATGAGCCTAGAAACGATAAATGATCAAGTTTTAAACTGTGAAGTCAAAGACGCAACAGGTTTAAACGATTTCCAAAGGCTTCCAGCTGAAGATCAAATTGGAATACCTAGAGTTGGAGTGAACCGATTCAGAATTCCATTAAAATTCCCTCACCCCCAAGACCCAGGAACCTTAAACCACGATTGTGAAGCAAGTATGTTTATCAATTTAAGAAAAGGGAAAACTGGAATTAATATGAGCAGGCTTTGCCAAATTCTTATTAATGAATCTGAAGGTAAAGTGATTGACTATAAATTTCTCACAAAACTTATCAACCTTTATAAAAAGAACTTAAGAGATAGTGATGATGAAAAAGAAATTGATGAAATCTTGGTTAAGCTTGATTTTATGTACCCACTAAAGCAGAGATCTCTCAAGTCAGATAATTGGGGGTGGCAGTACTACAAATGTTCACTCGAAGTGAAGGTCGAAAACAGTGGAGAGCCACAGTTTTTTCTCACTGTAAATTTTGAATACTCCTCTACTTGCCCTTGCTCATTATCAATGTCTAGGCAATATGAGAGAGACTTCAAAGATTCAAAAATAACTGAAGGCTCTGGAATTGCGACTGCACACAGCCAACGTTCTGGTGCAAAGTGTAAAGTCCACTTAACAACGAAGGCCATTGATAAAGAATTTTTTATTGATGACCTAGTTAAAATTCTGCGTATTGCTCTACCAACTGAAACTCAAAGCTTAGTCAAAAGAGCAGATGAGCAAGCCTTTGCAATCCTAAATGGATCAAACCCTATGTTTGTCGAGCATGCAAGTAAAAGAGTTTTTCTTGAACTTGAAGAGCATGGCGAGTTAATTAGAGATTGGTCTTGTCACATAGAGCATTGGGAATCGCTACATTCTCATAATGCTGCAGCACTTATTTACAAGGGCATCCCTAATGGTCTTCGAGCTTAATTAATACCCGAGTATAGAGAACACCCTTTAGTGTAAAATTTGTCTTGAATTGCAAAAAGCGACTAAATGCAATCTAATGCCTTTAGTACAACTATCAACATGGAGGATCGTATAATGTCAGCATTTAACGAAGTATTAGACAAGTGTAAAACCCAAATGAATAAGTGTGGAATTAAGTACAATGAAGACTTATTAACATCAGTTGCTAAAAGCCTTGGACCATCAATTTATAAACAAGATGCTTTACTTGTTGCTGCCGGTGATAAGACTGAAGTAGAAACAATTAAAAAGAATTTTGTTGCCAAAAAACTTGGAGTTGAAGGTTCTGCTGCAGATACAGCAATTGAATATGCTGTTGAAAAAATTGGATCATCAAACAGACAAAAACTAAGACCAGTTTTTTATTACTTAATTGTTGAAAAGCTAGGTAAGCAAGCAGTTTACAAATAAAAAAACTTCTAAGAGGGAAGCGAGTTATCCTTTCCTCTTAGTTTTCAAGACAAAAGCTCCATTCATGATTATCTCTATCTTTCATCGTTACAACTGAATCACCAAAGCAAAAGTTAAAAAAACTAGGCTCAATCCCCTTAGTTAAAATAAAAAACTCGAACCTTCTTTCCAGTTGTTCAAAATCCTCTCTCTTTATTAGGAAGTTAAGCGCCACAACTGCTCTCCCCTCACGTACTTCACATGGCTCTAGATAGAACTCTTGTTCTCCAACACAAAATTTTTGTTCAGTGAGGCTCACATCAAAATGGAAAACATCAAGACACAGAAGTAGGAGTTCACGAGGTATAGAAGACGTAAGCTTTAAAGATTTAAGAAGCATGTATTAGATTCTAGAACGATTCAAAAACCTTATCAATCCAAAAAACTCTTTCACCAACATCACTCACATAATTTTTCAGACTATAATTCTTAAATACTTTAGAAGCAAAGCAATGTTGATCTTCGAAAAACTGATATGATTTTCTAATATCTTTATCCCTTAAACGAAAATCAGGCTGCCCCATAATCAACATCCCAATGACTTCATTATTTGCTGTTTGGCTAAAAACAGGAGAGCCTGAGCTTCCCCAGTAAGTATCAAGGTTGGTCACAAAAGAGTTTTCTCCTATTGAGTTTTTAAAAATATGGCCATGAGAAATGATTTTCTGAGGTAATCCCAAGGGATAAGAGATAGTAAAAACTTTATGCTGTGTTAAACTTGAGCGTTTTTTTGAAAA
>Ga0114957_1001480_pt1 | contig 25521 bp, 21 predicted proteins | sample BantaG_FD_87175 | JGI IMG/M metagenome (GOLD analysis project Ga0114957, IMG submission 87175) | Marine algal microbial communities from Bantry Bay, Ireland - BantryBay_4 metaG | ecosystem: Host-associated > Algae > Red algae > Unclassified | place: Bantry Bay, Ireland | collected 2014-11-21
CAATTGATTCGGTTTTGCAGATGTAAGATAAATCCAATCCTTGCTCGATCATATCCATTCTTTTGAGTTCCACATAAGGTAAAATATCGGTCAGTACTTTCGTTATTTTTTTCAAATCATTTTCATCCGTTTGGATGTTGACGTACATTCTATTTTCATTTTTAAAGGCGACTTTGTTTGTCAAAATTTTATTGAGAAATAATAAACTGATAATCACTAAAAATGAGACGACTGCTAAAATTGGTTGATTAGCACCTCCTGCCAAACCAATTCCAATCGTAAAAAACAAGTAAGTTAATTCTTCAGGATCTTTTATTGCCGCTCGGAATCGAACAATCGAAAGTGCGCCAACTAATCCTAAAGAAAGTGCAATGGAAGATTTGACAATCATGATCACCAACAATGTAGACAAAGCTAATGGCAAAAAATTAGCGGCAAATTTCTTTCGATTAGAATGCGAATTTCCATATCGAATATAAAAAATGCGAAGCAAGGAAACCAAAATTGCGACCACGAAAATATTCAGTAGAAATTCATCTAATGGAATATTGGCGTTGAATTCGTTGACGTATTGCTCTTGTAATTTTTGAAGTATATTCATATTAAAATTTATCCAAAAAGATATTAGAAAGCAAAGATAATAGGAATGAGGGGAAAGGATATTAATATTGGAAAAAAATACATTAGAGATGCCTCAACAGTCAAAAAAGAAGAGATCCGAAAATATCGAACCTCTTCCCATTTATTAACAAACAAAAAACTGACAATTAGTTATTTGAATTGTACAACAAGAAAGCCTTAATTCTGTTCAATGATTAGTGCAAAAAATTGATGCAATAATTTTAATACTTTGTAACAGAGTATTTAACTTTACAAAAAGTAAATTTTTTTATGAAAAACAATGATTCAGGTTTTAATCCAATTCATTTAGTTTATGTTTTTTTTGGAGTCTTGGTTTTAGGATTTATTTTTCGTCAAGTAGCATTTATCTTTTTTATGGGATTGATGTTGGCGATGTTTTTTGGGAGTATTTTTTTTATTGTAAAACATTTTCGAGATGCTAAAAAGGAGCAAAATTTTAAGGATTCGATGGAAGGTTCTATTCGGCAAAATTTAGTATTGTGCGAAGAACAGATTATTAAAAATCAACAAGAAGTTTTGGAAATCAAAGACAATATCTATGACCTCAAAGAAAAACTGGAAGTGAAATCAATGATTAATGAAGATACGATTAGGGAAAGTGAATTTTTGATTAGTGGTTTTGAGAGAGAGTTAGATTTGAGAAATGCGAAATTAGATTTTTATAAAATATGCAAAGAAAAAATTAATAATATTCATTTCAATCAATCTTTGGCCGATGATGTGGCTAACAAAAGAGAACGACTCAAGCAACTCCAGGAAGATCATTTTGAAGATTTGGCGGACATTGAAAAACTTCGTTCCGATGTTGATTATACGAAGACCTATATAGATACGATTAGTAATTTGTCTATTAGGATGGCTCAAAGTACCTCTTTGAGGACGGCGCAGGAACTGCATGAAGAGTTGAAATTAATTACGCAAGAGTTGAAAGATTTATAAAAAAAATACCAAATAATATTTTGTAAAAAGTTCCAAAGAAACTAAAATGTGAATAACTTTTGTCAGTAAAATGGCTGAAACCCTTGAAAACAAAGGGGAAATACTGAAAAGATATTTTAAGAAAAAGTTACCTTTTATTTAAAAAAGAATCTATCTTTGCAATCATTTTTAAAAACAAGTAAATAAATTAAAATTTCAATATCATGGAAGCCATCAAATATGTTCATGAGCAATTAAATACGGGGAAAGAAATGCCAGCATTTCGACCTGGTGATAATATTGTTGTAAGTTACAAAATTGTGGAGGGTGCCAAAGAGCGTGTTCAGCAATTCAGAGGTGACGTAATTCAAATTAACGGTGTAGGTGCAACTAAGACCTTTACAGTTAGAAAAATTTCTAATGGAATAGGTGTGGAGCGTATTTTTCCATTTGGTGTTCCTGCAATCGAGGACATCAAAATCTTGAAAAAAGGAAAAGTAAGAAGAGCTAAATTATACTACTTACGTGAGTTAGTCGGTAAGAAAGCTCGGATCAAAGAAAAACAAAGAAGATAGTCAATATCTTATTTTTCGATATATAAAAAAACAGTTTGTGGAGTAATTCGCAAACTGTTTTTTTGTAGGCACGTAGCCGTCTGCTTTAGCAGACGGCTACGTGCTTACAATTTCTTCACATTTATCAAAAATAACTCATCCGCAATTTTAAAATCTTCCACCTTTATATCTGGAAAATAATAATTAGATTTGGAAGAAGATACTTTGACGCTTCGATAATTTTTAGGATCACCCATTAAGATTGGCATTCTAAATTTTTTCACATCTGACTTTAGCACTACACTAACATCAAGTCCTTTTCCTTTTTTCTTAACTCGATAAAGCAAGGTTGGAATAGTTGGATGTTCTAAATATTGTTCAAAGAATTTAGACAAATCTCTTTGGATATACTCACTTGCATAAGTCACAAAATCTTCCGTGGATATAATCGACATTTTATGTTTTTGATAAAATGATTTGATGAGTCCAAACCATATTTTATCATCGTTAATAGAATTTCTGAGGGTGTGCAAAACCCAAGCACCTTTATAATAATGATCACTATGTCCCCATTCACCGAAGTTGACATTCATCGGCCCAAGGATTGGTTTTTTATTTTCGATAAATACTTTTTGCATCGCTAAGTACCGAACGGCTTCATCAAAATTATACATACATTCCACATACAATGCTTCCGAATAAGTACAAAAAGATTCGTGAATCCACATCTCTGCATGGTCGGTACAGCTGATACTATTTCCCCAATATTCATGTCCTGTCTCGTGAATAATAATGTAGTCAAAATCAATTCCATCGGGAACCATTCCACCTAAATATCCACGCATATATTTATTACCATAAGCAATGGCACTTTGATGTTCCATACCCAAATAAGGCGTTTCGACCAAAGCATAACCATCCTTCCAAAATGGATATTTTCCAAAAAACTTTTCATAGCAAGCCAACATCGGTTTAACTTGTTGGAAATGTATTTTTGCCTTTTCTAAATTTTCGGGAAGCACGTAATAGTCGAGATCAAGTTCTTCCCCATCTTCACTTTTATAGGCATCAGAAAAGTGAGCGTACTTCGTGATATTGAGTGTGATATTATAATTATTGATAGGGTAGGAGACGAACCAATTGAAGCGAGTGTAATCACCTTCCTTTTGCGTATCTTCCAAATTTCCATTGGCAATACAAGTCAAACCATTTGGAACAGCGACTCCAATTCGAACGCTGTCAGGCTCATCGGAAAGATGATCTTTGTTGGGAAACCATAAACTCGCACCTATGCCTTCGCAAGAAACTGCCACCCAAGGTTCTCTTTTTTTATTCTCTCTCCAAACGAATCCTCCATCCCAAGGTGGATTTTTGGCAGCAATCGGCGCACCTTCGTAATGAACTGTAAATGAGTTAGTTATACCTTTTTTTTGTTTGGGAAAGTCAATAAAAACTGCATTGAACTTACGATTAAAATTTAATTTTTTTCCTTCAAAAACAATCTCATTGATTTTCATATTGTCAAATAAATCAATTTGAATTTTTGAAAAATCATCGACTGCTTTGTAGTGAATTTTATTGTAACCGCTGATGTATTTTTTATCAATATCAACCTTTATTTGGAGATCGTAAAAAGTTACATCGTAGCAAGTTCGCTCAGGTCGAAGCATTCCTCTGAGGGTATCTGCTTCGGTGAATTTGAAATTTTCGAAATAATCCACCTGTGAAATTGCAGGTTGGAGAAAGGTAAGAAGTGTTAAGAATAAAAGGGTGTATTTCATTATTTTAGTAGTGTGTTTTGAGTTATTTGAATATTTTATTTATTTGTGTAAATATGCGAAATTTTTTTAAAAGATCGCTTCGCCTGCCTGCTTCTACCGGCAGGCAGGCGAAGCGGCCTATACCAAAAGTAAACATTCCCTTTTTTTGAACGTTCTTAGAGAGTAAATTTATATGTCAAAAATCATTGCTTAAAATATGAGAGTACTGCCATTAATTATTTTACTTTTTATTTTGGATTATTTTGCCTTTCAAGCCTTCGTGGCGATTTCGGAAGATTGGTCGAATTGGAGTAAGACAATTTTAAATACTGTTTATTGGATGATTCCAATATTAGCAGCTGGGTTGACTTATTCTTTTTCTACTGGAGCTGCGGCGAAGTGGAGTAAAAATACTTTTACCATTGTTCGATCAACGGTTATGTTGAGTTATTTTTCTAAATTTTTGATCGTTGCAGTTTTGATTTTTGGAGATATTGGACAGTTGGTTTTTTCACTTTTTGAATCTATGATGAGTGGGAATGCTTTTGATTATGGACGAACGAAGTTGGTCAATCAGGTTGCGGTAATCGTTGGAGTGATTCCATTTTTTACATTATTATATGGAATTTTAAGAAATCAATATCGCTATAAAATTTATAATACCTTGGTGACTATTCCTGATTTGCCGAAGGCGTTGGAAGGATTAAAAATTGTGCAAATCTCAGATATTCACTCGGGCAGTTTTACTAAAAAATATCCGATCAAAGTGGCAATTGATATGATTAATGATCAGAAGGCAGACTTGGTATTTTTTACAGGAGATTTGGTCAATTCTATTTCTCATGAGATGGAACCTTTTGTAGATATTTTTGATAAAATAAAATCACGTTATGGTATTTTTTCTATTTTGGGAAATCATGATTATGGAGATTATGTACGTTGGGAAAGTGCTACACAAAAAGCACAAAATTTTGAAAACCTAAAAAATATCCATCAACGATTAGGTTGGGATTTAATTCTAAATGACAATCGCTTGGTCAAAATTAAAGGCGAAGATGTTGCAGTTATCGGTGTGGAAAATTATAGCGCACATGGTCGGTTTATGAAATACGGGGATTTGGAAAAAGCGAATCAAGGGACAGATGAGGCAGGATTAAAATTATTACTATCTCATGATCCATCGCATTGGGAGGATGAAGTTTTGGAAAATTTTAAAGATATTCACATTACTTTTTCGGGGCATACGCATGGAGCGCAGTTTGGTTTGGAGATTCCTGGCATCATCAAATGGAGTCCAATAAAATATGTTTACAAACAATGGGCTGGACTTTATCAGAAAAATAAACAATATTTATACGTCAATCGGGGTTTTGGTTTTTTAGGTTATCCTGGACGTGTTGGAATTTTGCCTGAGATAACGGTGATGGAGTTGAGGAAGAAGTAGATTAGTGGAATGGTTGAATATTAGGAAATTGGGATTCCCAGAGTTTGATAAAAAAATAGAATAAAAACTTAACAAACATGAAATTCTTGAAATTAGCACTTCCTTTATTTTTGTTGGCTTCGTTTTTTACCGCTTGTGAAAATGAACCAAAAGTTGAAATTAAAAAATTAGATCCTGAATTATTAATTGGAAAATGGGAATTGACTGGATCAACAGTAAATAAAATTCCAAGTCCTCGATTAGATGGTGCCTATTTTGAATTTGAAGATGGAGGCGTTTTGAAAACTAATATTTTAGGTATTGAGGAAAAAGGAAATTATGAAATGTCAGTTGAGGAGAAAAAGTTAACTCAAAAAACGGGCAAAACAATTGAATATAATATTGAGAAATTAGTCAAAGATTCTCTTATTATGAATATGGATGTTGCTGCTAAAAAATTTGTGGTACTACTTCAAAAACCGTAGGAAATTAAAATGGCAATGGCACAAACGCCAATAACAATTGAACTTAAAAGCAATATATATGTATTGTTATTTTTGATTGCCATTGCCATTCCAAACGCTACCTTCCTGACTTTTCCCATACTTATAGTTTGTCAAATATTTCAAGTTATAGTAACTTTGGTTATTATCAATGTCAGTCTGACAGCCTGTCTGCCGACAGGCAGGCGCAGCGATCTGACAGTAAGTGCATCGCATGGTTTTCCTCTGTCAGCTTAGCGGTTTTCTAAAAAAACAATATTATGATAAAAAAAATATTCCAATCGTTGGCGTTCTTTCTGTTGTGTTCCTTTTCGAGTCAAGCATTGGATGCGAGTATAACCTATTCGACTTTTAAAAGTCCCGCTCAAAATTATGTGGAAGTCTATTTATATGTAGTTGGAAAAACGGTAACGTATATTCCAAACGCAGATTCTACGATGTTTCAAGCAGGAGTGGAAGTCGTAATTTTATTTAAGCAAGGCGAAGAGATTATCAAATTTGATAAATATAATTTGAGCTCACCGAAGAGTGGTTTGCAGGAAGATTTTGTTGATTTAAAAAGATTTGCTTTGCCAGATGGTGAATATCAAATTGAAGTTTCCATTCAAGATAATCAAGATGCAGCCAATGTAGTTCGTTATGATGGAGTCATGAAAATGGATTATCCAAAAGATGCAAATACATTGTTACAATCTGATATAGAATTATTAGCTTCGGTAAAAAAAGCAGAAAAGGAAGAACATGTTTTAGTGAAAAATGGATTTTTTGTAGAGCCATTACCGCATAATTTTTATCATAAAAATTTAGATAAATTAATTTTCTACAATGAAGTTTATGATACCGATAAAAAAATTGGTGATGATTTTCAAGTTTCCTATGGCATCGAAACGATGGTTAATAACAAAACTAAACCAATTGTCATCGGACATAAAAAACGTAAACCACAACCAATCAATGTGCTAATTTTACAAATGGACATCAAAGATTTGCCTTCTGGGAATTATAATTTTTTTGTTGAAATTAGAAACCGAACGAAAGAATTACTTTCTCGAAAATCTATCGAGTTTACTCGAAGTAATCCTTATCTCCAAGCTACTCATGAAGTCATTGAAACGGTGGAAGTCAAAGATGAATTTGTGGGTAAACTTTCTCGAAAAGAATTACGATATAGTTTGAAAGCGATTGCGCCTTTGGTCAAAGATGGCGATGTGGAATTATTGAATTCGGTAGTCGAAAATAAAGATTCCATTATTCAGCAACGTTTCCTTTTTAATTATTGGGTGAATCAAAATCCTAATAATCCTGAAGTGAGTTACAACGCATTTATGGAAGTGGCGAAGGCGATTGACAAATTATATGCTTCTGGTTTTGGTTATGGATTTGAGTCTGATCGAGGTAGAATATTTATTAAATATGGACGACCCAATGATGTGATCAAAGTAGATAATGAACCAAGTGCGCCACCTTACGAAATATGGTTTTACAATGATTTTCCTGAGACAAATCAGGCGGATGTGAAGTTTTTATTTTACGCACCTGACTTGGGAACGAACTATCGATTATTGCATTCTACCGCAAGAGGAGAAGCGAATAATCCGCAATGGCAATTGGAATTGTATAACGCTGCACCAAATGAAGTTAGCGGTTCGAATTATATTGATGCAACTGAAATGCAAGGAAATATGAATCGACGAGCAGCGGAGTATTTTAATGAGAATTAGCCCTTTGAGTTTTCTAATATGAAATAGTTATTTCATAAAAAAAAATGAAAAAGCATAATATATTAAAATTGCATACCGTTTTAATAATGGTCTTGCATAACAAATTCAAAGAGCTTTAATTCGATCAATCGAGTTAAAGCTCTTTCTTTTTGTACTTTCGAAGCTCCCGATTTGAAATGCTCATTTCCGAAGCAGGAGCTTCGGAGGTACTTAAAAAATTACCTTTTTTTCCTTACTTTTGCCGTACTCAAATTAGAAAAACAAACAGATTCAATCTTGATATATAGCTTTGTCAGACCAATTGCGGCGTACGCTTTAAAAATATTCTTTCGGAAAATTTACTTTACCAATCGGGAACGAATTCCGAAAGGTAAACCGTTAATTCTTGCCATAAATCATCCTACCGCTTTTATTGAACCTTGTATTTTAGCTTGTTTTTTACCCATCAAATTATATTTTTTGGTGCGAGGTGATTTATTTAAAAAACCACTTTTTAGAAAAATCTTGAATGTCTTGCATATGGTTCCAATATTTCGACAACAAGAAGGATTGGATCAATTGAAAAAAAATGATGCAACTTTTGACTTTTGTTATGAAGCTTTGAAGGATCAAAAAACGGTAGTGATTTTGCCAGAAGGCAGAACGATTCAGGAGAAAAGATTGCGACCGATTCGTAAAGGTTTAGCTCGAATTGCTTTCGGAACTTATGAAAAATATGGAGACATTGATTTGCATATTGTTCCCATCGGAGTAAATTTTACGGAAGCAGATAAATTTCGATCTGTCGCCATGTTTGATGTCGGAGAGCCGATTCGGTTAAAAGATTATTACGATCAATATCAAGAAAATCCTCAAAGGACAATTCGGAATCTGACGATTAAAGTAAAAGAAGGTTTGGAAAATCACATTGTCAATATTCCAAATCCAGCAGATGATGCTTTGGCAGAAGATTTTTTTACTCTTTTCAGAAACGATCATCCAGAGAAAAATTTTCCAATTATTTCGGAAGACCGACAACCACTCGAAGGAGAAATGAATATCGCAGATCAAGTAAGTCAAATGTCAGAAGAAGAAAAATCTGATTGGTCTGAAAAAATAAAACAATACTTTTACAAATTAGAATCCAATGGAGTAGAAGATCAAGCTTTGCAAAATCCTGAAATTTATAATTGGAAAAATGCCCTGTTTTTAGTGTTGGGATTTGTGCCTTACTTTTTAGGATTTTGGTTGAACTATCCAATTTTTGGCTATGCAAAATATGTCTCCAAAACAAAGGTCAAGCAACTCGAATTTAAAGCACCCGTTGCTCTGGCAGTTGGATTAGGTTTGAGTATTCTTTTAGTGTTGTTTTTGATTTCGGTCGGAATTTATTGGTGGGGATGGTGGTCGATTTTAGCATTGATATTTTTATTTTACCTCGGTCGATTCTCGTTGGTGTATTTGGAATTTTGGGAAAAATATAACGCTGCAAAAGCGGTGCATCAATTGGATAAATCTACATTGGAAAAAATAAAAGTTGAACGCTCATCATTAACTAAAATGACTCAAAGAATTGCAAGTACGAGTATTTGACTTTTACTAAAATAAATCAAAACAGCTGCGACAAATCTTTCTTCCGAAATTCTAACAACAATTCCTTCGCACTCGCCCCACTCATATCTTTAAAATAATATTTTTGTAACAATGCACTTGCAGCTTCTTCAACGGGTACATTTGGATGATAATTATCTCTCGCAAAATGTACATATTTCATCAAAAAGAAAGCATTAAACCATCGAAAAAAACGTCCGCCAAAAGTAATTGGAATCGTCGTATTTGCTTGGATTTCAGCGAGTTTCGTATCAAAGTTATTCTCATGTAAAAAAGTACGAATAGATTCAGGTAAATGTTTTTTCATTATTTCTATCTGCTCATTTTCGAATAAAAGTAAGTTAGGAGCAACTGAAAGGAATGGTTCTAAGTCTTCAAATATTTTAAAATTATAAGTCAAATATTCCGACTGCGCATCTAACTTTTTCTCTGCTAAAATTTCATTGATCGCTTTGCCTGTTCCAAAAGGAACTCGATCTGAACGACGAGGAGAAGGAATCGTTTTCGTTTTTTTCAATTCAGTATGAGCATTCAGAATTGTAAACTTGTGGAGAAAATAAAAATCCTCACCCGCCTTTCTTTTATTCATTCCACCTTGTTGTTGATAAGCGTTACAACGTACCGCCATGCTCGAACCAATCGTCTGAAATGCTAAAGGGAAACCTGCAAATTTTTGCGCATGAATATAGTATCGCAAGTGCAATTCATACTTCGTGATGGCATCGTAAATTTCAGGTTCGTACTCATCTCCTTCGAGTGGATGTTCGAAGTGAATGCCACAAGATTGTGTTTTTGGATTTTGGATAAAATGTTCCTCGATGGCTTGCAAATAATTTTTTTCACACAAACTATCTGCATCAAAACAAACAATCACACCTTCCGATTTTCCGACAGACTCAAGTCGTCGAACTGCTTCGTCCATTCCAATTTTTCGAGCAGTTCCTACTCCAGCAGTTTTTTTGGGAAGGTTGGTTTTGTAAATTATATAAAATTGTAAATATCGTGTTATATTTTTTTCAGCCCAAGTAGTAGCGGTTTCAAAAGTGACTAAATTTTGTGCTTTGATTTCATCAGAAGTTTGTTCTCCATCATTCACCACTACAATCACTTCGGTAAAACAATTAGGCGCATCACAACTTTTTAAACTCTCCAAACTTCTAATCAATCCTGTTTCATCATAACAAGGAATGACTACGACCATGCCTAAGTTTTTAGGAACAGGTGCGTCAATTAATTTAGGAAACAGGGCATTTTTTTCAAGGTAAGTAGGCATCTATTTTTCTTCGTTTTTTGCTGCTGAGTTTTCCCAATATTCGAGATCATAAGCTTTGGCAGTCCATTGTTGAAATTCGCCATTGCCCAAAGAATTCAAATATTTTTCCGTCACCATATCATTCTCTTCATTATAATTAAACACCGTCAAACTGTTGAAATTTCCATTGATTAACACTTCCTCTTCCACAATTTTATCATTTTCATTTCGCTTGATGAGCGACTCTTTTTTCATGTTTTCTTTTGGATAAAAAATCTCCGTTCCGATCACATTTCCATCTTCATCTTCCATCACTTTTTGATCTACAATCAAATCTTTATTATCGGAATAATAAATTTGCCCACCGATCATTTCACCTGCTTCGTCATATTCAAAGGTCGAAGTGGTCGCATCTTTATCGGCAAATTGTTCTTCTTTTTTTACAACCTTGTTGTTAATATCGTATTCGTAACTTACTGATACCCATGGAGTTGTAAAGTCATCGGTATCATATTCGACTTTTTTAATGAGATTACCAATTGTGTCATATTCATAATCAATTTTACTTTCCACTTTGCCATCATCGTCAAGAACTGCTTCCATTTTTAATTTTCCTTCTATGGTATATTCAAATTTTGTCGGAACAAAACCACCTTCTTGGAAGTGTTCTCTTTGCTCTATTTTTCGTCCAAATTCATCATAGATAAATTCCCAAGTTTGCTGAATTTGATTGACATAATCAGTCTGTTGAGTTTTTTGTAATCTGCCTTCTGGTGAGGAAGGCACTTTATTTACAAAAGTATTTTCTACTAAAACATCAATCTGATTTTCATTGTAAATTTCTTCTCGAATCACATTTTCAGTTTCATCTAAGTAAACAACTTTAGTTAATTTTTTTTCCACAATTGCTCCTTCGGAATCACAAACGCAATCGTATATTTTTCGTTTTTTTATTGCTTTTTTCATTTTTAAAGTTTCGTTTTAAATAGTTTTTTTCACAGAAAATCCCCGCTTAGTAATTAAAGCATATTATAAAATAATCTGTGAAATCTGCAATGAAATTATTTGCCTCGAACCGCTCGAATCAAAACAGGCACCAAAGATAAAAGAATCAAAACAATTCCAATACTTGCTGCGATCACAATATTTTGTTCCACCCCATTTTGTTTTAAAATGATTCCTGCAAATGCCCAAATCAAAACTAAACCATAAGCAATGTCCTTTCTCGAACTCAACATTTTTTGCCCAATCAAAGTCGCAATAAAAATCATCCCTACCGACCAAAAAACTTCTGAGATTCCAAATCCATCCCAACCAAGATGTACCAGCAAAGTGGTTACGCTAGCAATCGTCGCCACAGTAATCCATCCTAAATAAATACTAAATGGAATATGCACTAACCATTTTACACCAGATGAAACTGTCCCTCGACCAATTCCCAGTCGCTGATAAATCGTTATCAATAAGATCAAAAAAGTAAACATTATACCCACCGAAATTTCTACATGATTATAGTGCCAAGCAAATATCCAACTGATATTGGTAGCACACGTCAGTAAAAAGAGCGGTCCAATTTTGGAAAACCAAGGCGTAGCATCTTGTGGTGACTTAAATAAATCCTTCGCTTGATAAATCAAGAATCCTAATAGAAATAAATAGATCAATCCCCAAATCGAAAAGGTAATTCCCGCAGGAACAAAAAGATTGGGAAAGGAATCAGATATTTCTCCAGGGTTTTTACCATTGATCGGTAAAGCATTGGATAAATAATTGATGTAAACCATCACTCCGAAGGCGAGGATGTTGAGGATTTGGAGGAGTTTTTTCATTTTGTAAATGTATTGTTATTTTCTTTGAAAAAAATTTGAAGGATTTTACCAAAGCTAAAATATTTTTTTATGAAAATGAATTAGTTTTTTGTAAAAAAAACCGTGACCTGATTTTGAATCAAGTCACGGAGGCTAAATTTTAAGCGTGACACGGTTTGAAACCGTGCCACGCATTTATCGTTATTTTTTCTTTTTAATCCACTCCAACGCTTTCTCCAAAACTTCATCTTTCCCCTCAGTCAATCCTTTAATCGTCGGCTTCACTTCCACATCAGGAACAATTCCCACTCGCTGTGTTTCCGTTCCATCAGGATAATAAACTCCGATTCCAGAAATCATCGTTCGGATTTTTCCAGGTAAAATAATCGCAGAAATATTTCCATCTGCACCTGCAGTTGTACTTCCAAAAACTTTGTTGTTTGGCGAAGTTTGAAATGCCATCGTCGTGTATTCTGCTTGGCTTTGCGTTTCCTCATTGATGAGAATTGCCACCTTGCCTTGGTAAGTTCCGTTGTCATTTCCTCCGACAGAAAGATTAGGTGTAAAGCTAAAATTGCCCGGTTTCATTAGGTTTCCTTTTGTGAACTTTACAAAAGGTTTTGCATCAGGAGTCAAAAAATTTCCAAAAGAAAAAACCATAAACTCCGAAGGATAACATCGCAAATCAATCACAATTCCTTTTTTGTCCAACAAGTTTTTCTTCATTTCTTCAATGTCTCCATCCTTAATTGTTTCTGGGTAAATGTAACCAATATCGTCATTCATTACTTTCCAAGATTTTTTATCAGGTCGATTCCAAACATTAATGTCTGAAATTGGAAAAGTTGTAAGAGCAATGTTATTTTCTTTTTCGCTTCGCAAATAAGTAATGTCCAAAACTTTTTTATTCGTTCGTAAAAGCTTTTTTGCGACATCTCTTAATTGAGTAGGATAGTTGGACGCAGGCAAATGAGGAAGCATTTTTTTGATCACATCTTCTACTGGGGAACCGTCGATGGTGGTGATGATGTCGCCAATTTTTAGGCCACTTAGTTTTCCTTTTTCTTCATCATGATAACCAATGACCATCGCTTTTTCTTCCACCATTTTAATTTTTACTGCAGAAATATTATTTCCGAAAAAGCCATTTACTGCATCATCTTGCATCCAAATATTTGCGTGCGTGTCTTGTACTTTTCCAATCAATTCTAGCAAGGCTAATTTGTATTCCAACTCATTTTTTGCATTCACAAATTTTGGAACAAAGTCTAGCATCACTTGATCCCATTTGTCATCAGTTAAATGTTTGTAGGGAAAAAAGTAATTGATAATATTCCAATATCGATACAACGTTAACAATCGAAAACCAACATCTGGATATTGAAAATCTGCATAGGCGGCTTCATTTTTGATCACAGGATTTCCAATGTTTGGAGCAAAACTCAATTGGAAATGTTTTCCAGTTCGATCAGCCGTTCGTAATCGTATTAATAGATAAATTAATTCATCATGACGAAGTTCACCGAACCATTGATAATCTGCTTTTAATTTTAATTCCAAACCTTTATCATCATAATCTCCTTTTTCAAAATCACCTAATTTTTCAATCCATTTGATAGATGCCTCCGCACGTTTTTTATGATTTTCTGCTGCGAGGAATTGAGGCATGAATCGGAAGAGTTCGTAATCCCAATTGACATCACCTGTTGCTACTTTTGGATGATAATATTTTAGGTAGCCCCACATTTTTCCAAGCGTTGCGAGTGCTTTAGTCTTTTCAGGAGTCAATTTTATTTCCTTAATTTTTGATCCTTTGTCAAATTCTTTATCCAACTGAGCAGGGAACAATTTTGGAGCAACTGGTTTTAGTTTAGTAATTGATTTTCCATCAATCATGACATCAAAATTATCAAACCAAGCCGTTCCTTTTCCAGATAAAATACCTCCAACAAAAATAGTTTCAGCACCATCAGGATAGTCTAATTCGATCGAGTATTGTTTCCAATCACTCGTCCCATTAATATTTTTACCTTGCATATTATCAAACGCCAAGGAACCTCCATCACCATCAATTCGTAACAACAAACCTACATTTCCATCCGTCACATTTTCCATTTTGAAATAGCCAGTCAACTTGATTTTTTTACCTTTATATTGAGCTGGAATTTTGTAGGCAGGACATCCAAATCCTTTTCCATCTTCCGATTTTGAAACGACTTTAATAGCCGTTTTTCCTTTTTGTTTCTCAGTTGCATCAGAAGTAATTTCGAAATTAGGCGTTCCCCACTTGAACCAATCTTTAGGAAGTGTTTTGGCCTCCTTGACCATTTCAAAGTCTAAATTAAAAGTGGGAATATCTTGTGAAAAACTAAGGAAAGGAAGACAGATAAAAAATATGAGTAGGTTTTTCATAGGTAGCTTATCTTTTATTTTATAAGTGAAAAAATAGGAAAATATTGATTAATCAAAGAAGGAGAAAATTAAATAAAGTATCACTTAATTTCGATTTTTTATTTGAAAAAAATAAACCTTTGGGGAAGTTTATCATTCTTCTATCTTTGTGCAAAAATCAAATATTGTATAATTGAATCTAAGTTCATGTTCACAATTAGTCATAGTTATTTTGGATTCTTTTTTCATCATATTTCATAAAAAATCCTCGATGTAACACAGGCTATATCTACGTTTTTTTATTTTATCTAATAAAAAAATAAGCTCAAAATAACTTATGAATAATTGTGAACATGAACTTATATGAAATAGTTGTTTATAAAAGCGAATTTAATCATTAAACAATAGCAAAGGGTAAAGTAAAATCAATTTTAACAAGACAATAATTTTTATTAAAAATCAATTATCAAACTCTTATTTCAATATATTTTGGAAAAAACAGTACTTCTCGAACTTCATTATTTACCATCTATTCAATATGTAAGTAAATTGTTACAATATCCAAAAGTGATGTTGGAGCAGCACGAAAATTACTCTAAAGGTAGTTATCGAAATAGATGTCATCTGGCTAGTTCGATGGGATTATTACGATTGAGTCTTCCGCTTGCAGGAGGAAAAAATCAACAACAACCCATCCGAGAAGTAAAATTGAAATATGATGAATCTTGGCAAAATCAGCATTGGACTGCGATTAAATCTGCCTACGGGAAATCTCCTTATTTAGAACATTACGAACATTTGTTTTTACCAATTTTTCAAAAAAAATATGAATTTTTATGGGATTGGAATTGGGATTTATTGCAAGTAATTTTGGAAATAATTTCTTTGGGAAAAAATATTGAATTGACGAAGGAATTTGAAAAAGAGTTAAGTGGTAAAATAGTTGATTTTCGGAATAAAATTTCTCCAAAGGAAAATAGAAAGTTTGAAGATGCTGATTTTGAACAAGTAAAGTATGTTCAAGTCTTCGAAGCGGAAAATGGATTTTTGCCTAATTTGAGTATCTTAGATTTGATATTTTGTGCAGGGCCGGAAGCGGTGATTTATTTAGAAAGAAGTTTGAAAATAGAGTGATACTTTCAACTTTTCAAGTCGTCTAAAACACATATTAGTAGCAAGTACAATTAGCAAATAGCACGTGGTGGTCTGCTTTAGCTGACCTAAAAAAAAAGAGCGAAGCGATAAATCAGAAAATTCGCTCCGCTCATTTTCAGGTCAGCTAAAGCAGACCACCATGTGTTATAAAAACAAACAATATGGATCATATATTAAATACCAATCTTAAAAAATACAAAACCCAAATCGACCAAATCGTTAAAGAACTCCACGATTTGACGATTGATATTTCCCATTCAGAATTAGAAAAAGTGGTCAGCGATTTGCGAAATCGAATCAACGAACCGTTTATGTTTGTCATCGTAGGCGAAGTAAAAGTGGGGAAAAGTAGTTTTGTAAATGCATTGTTAGGAACGGGCAAAGAAATTTGTAAAGTATCGCCTGCACCGATGACTGACACCATTCAGCAAATTGTTTATGGCGAAAAAGAAGAGACTATAATGGTGAGTCCTTTTTTGAAAAGAATCACTCAGCCTGTCGAAATTCTCAAAGAAATTGCCATTGTTGATACACCTGGAACCAATACCATTGTCGATCAACATCAAGAAATTACGGAGCGATTTATTCCTGCATCTGACTTGATTGTTTTTGTTTTTGAATCCAAAAATCCATACCGACAATCGGCATGGGATTTCTTTAATTTTATCCATGACGATTGGCGAAAGAAAATCATTTTTGTTTTGCAGCAAAAAGATTTAATGCCAGCAGAAGACTTAAAAATCAATATTCAAGGTGTGCAAGATTTTGCGGTGAAGAAAGGAATTGTTGATCCAAATATCTTTGCGGTTTCGGCAAAATTAGAATTGGAAAACAACCACGAAGCGAGTGGCTACTTACCTTTGCGGGCGTACATCAAAGAAAACATTACAGGTGGAAAAGCACCAGGATTAAAATTACAAAACAATATTGCCACTTCAAAAAATATCAACGAACGAATTTCTAGCGGAGTAAATGATCGGAAAAAACAATGGGAATCTGATGTAGTTTTTCGAAAAGATATTACTCAAACGCTGGAGGAACAATCTGTAAAATCTGCTGCGCAGGTAGATCAATTAGTGGAAAATTTATTGTCTGCTTATGATCGAATTACTTATAAAAAGCAAACGGAATTAAGTGCTGGTTTGTCTTTCTTTTCTTTGCTGCGAAGACAGATTAGTTCGATTTTTTCTAAAAAAGAAAACCCTCAAAAGTGGTTGAATGATTTGGCAGATAGTTTCGATCAAGAATTGAATACTGAATTGAAAAATAAACTCAACGATGGGGTAGTGGAAATCGCTGATAGCATTCAGCAAATGGGTAAAATGATTGATTTGAAAATTCAAAACAGTCAGACCATTCTCAAAAACAACCATGATATTTTTAGCGATATTGCTGAACGGCGAAGTAATGTGTTGATTGATTTGCAAAAAACATTTTCGAGTTTTATGTCAAAATCTGAAAATTTTACCGATCAGGAATTGTTTGGAAACAAAGAAAATTTAGTTCCTAATTTGGCTGCGGGAAGTGGAATTGCTGCAGTTGGAATTATCCTTTCTACTTTTTTGAGTGGGATGGTGGCAGATGTGACGGGTGGAATATTGACGACGGTCGGGCTACTTTTTGCTGGAGTGAGTATGGGAAAAAAGAAACGTCAAATTCTCGGAAGTTTTAAAGAAGCGATTGCCAATGGAAGACTTCGATTCGATAATGAAGTGACGGAGAAATTGAAAACATATATTTCAAATATTAAAGATAAAATAGATGCGAACTTTCATGGGTTTGATGAATTGGTGGAAACGGAGGAAAAGCAAATTGTAGTTTTGGAACAAAAACATAAGTCGATTGAGACAAGGTTAGATGAGTTGGAAAAGCTAGTTGGTTAATTTGTAAAAGTATTGTTATGCAGCTAGAAAAAAGAAATAATTAAATGGAAAAGCCATACATCATAGGAATCACAGGAGGAAGTGGAAGTGGAAAAACTTCATTCATCAAAGCATTGAAAAAGTCATTTACCAAAGAAGAAATTTGTTTTGTTTCACAAGACGATTATTACTTGGCCAAAGAGCATCAAAAAAAAGATGATGAAGGCATCGAAAATTTTGACCGTCCAGATTCGATTGATAAAAAATCATTTGTTCGAGATGTCAAAAAATTGATAGCTGGAGAGACGGTGACGATTCAAGAATATATGTTTAACAATAAGGAAGCTGAATCAAGGATTTTGACCTTTGCACCTGCGCCAATTATCATTGTTGAAGGAATTTTCGTTTTTCATTATAAAAAAATGAGAAAGGAAATGGATATGAAAATTTTTATTGAAGCGAAGGAAAATCTAAAAGTAATTCGTCGAATCACACGTGATCGAGTGGAACGAAATTATCCATTGGATGATGTTTTGTATCGTTATCAAAAACATATTTTACCCGCCTTCGAAAAATATATTTTGCCTTATCGAGATAGTGCAGATATGGTAATTAATAATAATATACATTTTAATAATGGGTTGGAAATGGTTCGAGGATTTTTAAAAAATAAATTAATTGAATTAAAGCAAAAGTAATTCCGAAGCTCCTACTTCGGAATTAAACCTGATGTTCCGTAGCAGGAGCTACGGAATTACTTTGACCAATGAAAACATGATGAGAAAATTAAATTTTTATGCTGTAATTGCATTTGCGACAGTTATATTTTTATTGAAAAGTACTTGCCTTCCAGCTCAAATCGTCAATATTGAAAACAAGAGATCTAGCCTTGCAGATACTTCAGGCGTATTCGGCTATCTATCTTTGGGCGCAAATTTTGTAAAAAATACGAAGTCAATTACCACAATTTCGGGGGACGTTCGAATCGAATTTTTACAAAAAAAAAGTAGATTTCTTTCGTTGACCAACTATAATTTAATTCGAGCCAATGCTGATCGATTTATTGATAATGGATTTTCACATTTGAGATACAACTATGAAATTCGTAAAAGATTGGAGTATGAAACTTTTACTCAAGCTCAATTTAATAATCAAGTGAGATTGAAATTTAGAGCTTTGATAGGAACGGGTTTTCGTTTTCAACTTTACCAAGCTGAAAAACAACAAGTTTATTTTGGACTTTCCTATATGTATGAATATGATGAAATTGAAATCGTCTCAGATGTAGTTTCTTTTTTTTATGACCATCGAATGAGTATTTATTTGTCCGCCTCCATCCAGCCATTTTCTGAGAATGTTTCTATTTCAAATACGACCTATTACCAACCCGTTTTGACCAATTTTTCAGATGCGAGACTGTCTTCTCAAACAAGTTTAACTTTCTTTCTTTCCAAGCGACTTCGATTTTCTACTATTTTTAGCATAACAAATGATACGAGAGTTCCTGAGAATGTACCTGCTACCTATTATAGTGTGAGGAATGGGATTCGTTGGGATTTTTGAAATGGGGTTAAATAGATGTCACTTAATTAGCGGCTGATTTCATTTTTAAAAATTAAAATAAGTTTTTTCAATATGGGATACTTTATTCAAAAATTTTTTAAATTGATAATTATTCATTACATAATATGCTGATAATCAATATTTTATGTAATAAATATATTTTTCCACATTTTAAAAAAAAGTAGGAATTTTCATTTATTAATAATAACTTTGTCATGCTTATTTGAGTTACCTATTGTTTAGCAATTTTTAATTAGTGTTATTTTAAGTTTTATATTAAATCTTTTGTCCCCTAATTTTATCTGCTCTTCATTTGTTTTCTCACTTTTTTTAATTTTTTAAATTTTTTTTAGATGAATATTTTCGTAGCAAAATTAAATTACGATACTCGAGAAGGTGCGCTACAAGACCTTTTTGAAGAATACGGAACAGTTGATTCTGTAAAGATTATTAACGATCGGGACACCGGTAGATCCAAGGGATTTGGATTCGTTGAAATGCCAGATGATGGTGAAGGACAAGCTGCAATTGATGGGCTTAATGATACTGAGGTTGATGGCAGAACTATTGTTGTGAAAAAAGCTGAACCAAGAAATAATGACCGCGGTGGACGTGGTGGTGGTGGTTACGGCGGCGGTGGAAACCGTGGCGGCGGTGGTGGTTACGGCGGTGGCGGAGGCTACGGCGGTGGCGGAAGATACTAGTATTTAGTGTCTGACTACTAATCACAAAAAAATAAAGCCTCGAAGTTTACTTCGAGGCTTTACTATTTTTAGAGCGTTAAACGTTTTACGATGGACGTTTTACGTTTCGGTAAAAAAATAATTTATACAATTTTTTGACTCAACATCTGGCCCGGAAAACATTCAATATTTATATAATCTCTTCAAACTCATCCTCCTCTTCCTTTGGTAAAAAATTGCTCAAAGCATTATTCTTAAATTGGTGCATTTTTTGAAACTCCATCAATACATTATTGACAAATTCGCCATCGACCAATTCTTTAATTTTTTCCATATTATTTAACTCATCCATTTCTCGAAATTTATAAGTTTGTTCGTACATACCTGTTTCAAATTTGATGGAAGTTTTATTGTCCATTTTAAAAACGGTGATTTTCACATTAGGATGTTCGACGTATCCGATGATTCTCATGATATTTATTTTTGTCTAGGAATGATTTTTTGAAAAATTAGAATTGATATTTTGAGTCATCGTTTGATAGACTTTAATAAATTCTGGAAAGTTTTTTTCTAAATATTTTAAATGTAACTCGATGGTTATATTATCGCCTCTTTTAGCTGGACCAGTTTGCATTTTGCTAGGAGAGTGTTGTGTAATTTTTTCGACGGTTTCTTTAATTAATGGTTTTAGAATATCGAAAGGTAAATTTTCTGTGGAAGTTATTTTCTCTCCGATGGTAAAAAGATTGTTAGAAAAATTATTGACAAAAACTGCGGCGACATGCAAAATCGCTCTTTCTCGATCATTGATTTGATGTACATTTTGGGAAATACGTTTCCCTAATTTTTCCAAAAATATTCGATGTTTTTTCAAATTACTATCGATACAAATTGGGATGTTTTCGAAGTTAACTTCTCTTCCGATAGAAAAAGTTTGCAAAGGATAAAAGATGCCATAGTTTTTAAAATATGGTTTTAAAACTGTGGAAGGAGTTGCACCTGATGTGTGTACGACTAACTTGGAGTTAGGAATTTTTTTAGATAAATCTGCTGCCACTTTTTCGATTGCACTATCTGGAACTGCTAAAATATACAAGTCTGCCTCGGTCGAAATATTATCTAAATTTTGAATGGCTTCGCATTTTATTATTTTTCCTAAACGCTTTGCCTTCGTAATTTTTCGACTAAAAATTTGCTTGATTTCCAAACCAACTTCATGTAGTTTTTTTCCTAAATGAAAACCGACATTGCCTGCTCCAATTAATACTATTTTCAATTCTTTGGACATTGGTTTTTCTTTTTATACGGCCGTCAACCGTCCATCGTCAACTAAATAAAACCTATTTCGTATATTCTACTTTCAATTCAGACCTCCTTTTTATCCAACTCATCGCTAAGCCAAACATCATCATAATCGTACCCACCCAAACGAAATTTATTCCAGGGAAAATAATCGCCTCAAAAACGATGTAATCCGTTCGAAGTGAATTGGTCGCCAACTCAATGGGATAAGTCATGTTAGCCTCAGACTGAGCAATTCCAATAGTCATTTTTCCAGTAGCAGGATCAATCTTTGTAAACTGGAAATTCAACCCATCTACAGGCAATTTATCCTTAATCATCATTGGATTCATTTTTCTAATCAAATAGATTGGTTGAACTAATTCAGATTTTGATTCCCCATTTTTAGTCACTTTCAGTATTGCACCAACTGCGATGTCATCTTTTTCAGGTTGGTAATTTGGATGATTTGGATCTCGAGCCACTTGTTCTAGTTTAACTTCGTAACCATTAAAATTGATCGCTTCCCCTTCTTTTAATTCAAAATTTTGATATTCCAAATTCATCTCTGTCGCAAAAACTTTATCAAAAAAACTAGTCGGTAATTTTACTTTAAAAGCTAAATCATTAATTTGAATAGGGTAGGTGTAAACCAAATTATTTCTTAAAGCTGCAACTGGAATTGCTTCATAATTTTCAGGTTTTCCAAGTTGCTGGATTTTTATTTTTGCTCCAATCGCAAGATCTTTTTCTTCAGGTTTATAATCAGGATGTGTCGCATTTGGAATGACTGATTCGATAGAAATAAGGAACCGATTAATCATTGTGGTATCGGTCAAAACTAGCGTGTCGATAAAAGTCAACTCATTTCCAAGTGGCACTTCAATGATTCGATAGTTCAGACTATCTTCCATTCTCTGTGCTTCTTCTCGATCCGCTTCTTTTTTGGGAAGGGTAACCACATGAGTAAAAATATCTTTGTCCAAATAATGTTGAGTGGCAGGATTATAGGCTGCGACTTTGACTAATTTATTGTCAAATTGTGCAGTTGGATAAACGGTAAAATCTTCTACTACTTTTCCTGATTGATTTAATTTTTTAAAATTAATATCATAGGTACGTAGTCGATCAATCAGGGAATCTCGTTGATAAGTAATTTCGTAGCCGTTGAGTAAAGCAGGTTTTCCCTCAAAAAGAATCACATTACGTTTTAACATTTCCTCATTTAATAATCCTCTTTGCGTAAACGGATCAGTTGAGATATGTTCTTTATTTAATCCTGATGCTAAGATTCCCACAATCATCAATCCGAATCCGACATGTGAAACGACTGAACCAGCAGCTTTTAAATTTCCTCGAATAAAAGTAATGAGGTAATCCAAATTAGTTACTATCGCAAATATTCCTGCAAATAATAAAACTTGATATTGCCAAGCATAAACATTAATCCATTGCGCTGTGACAAAAGTCAAAATTGCAGCGATCACTAAAGTAATCCCCAAGTGTATAAAATATTTTTTCGAAACAGCTCCCCAATTGGTTTCTTTAAATCTAAAAAATTGCGCTGCTCCTGAAAGCAATCCTACAAAAACACCAATCCACAATTGGTATTTATTATGATGTTCCACCGGATCTTGGATGACATAACCATCAAAACCTGGTTGAAATAATTCTGCAATTTTATTATAAACTGGAAGAGAAGTCGAAGCGGTAATCAAGCAAGCTGAAAACAACAAAACCAATGAACCAATAAACATCCAAAATTCTTTGGAGGCCAATGCTTCTTCTTTTTTAATTATTGGAATAGATTTTTGTTTGGCAAAAAAGATCGCAAGTGGGACGATAAAAAAGAAAGCAGTAAAAACTAATAACTGTCTTTCCAAACCCATCTCGGTAAATGCGTGCACAGAAGTTTCTCCTAGAACGCCACTTCGAGTCAAAAATGTGGAGTACAAAATAAAAAAGAAAGTCATCAAATAAAACAGGTAAGTACTTCTGATCGAATGTCCAGTTGCTCTCGCCACTAAGTGCGTATGGATTCCAGCAACGATTAAAATCCAGGGAACTAGCGAGGCATTTTCTACAGGATCCCATGCCCAATATCCTCCAAAAGTCAATGCTTCATAGGCCCAAGCTCCTCCCATTAAGATTCCAGTTCCTAAAATGGCTCCTGAAAATAAGGCCCAGGGAAAAGATACTTTCAACATCTCCTCATGTTTTCCATTCCACAAACCTGCGATGGCATAACAAAATGGAATCGTGGTTGAAGCAAAACCTAAAAACAAAGTAGGTGGATGAATCGTCATCCAATAATTTTGCAGCAAAGGATTTAAACCATTTCCACTCAACAAATCGACATAATCTGCTTGGGCAAAAAGCGGAATATTCATCGTGTCTCTCAACATCATCAGCGGATTTGCTCCGATCTTTGTTTCAAAAATATAAACGCCTAAAATCATCGAACCAATAAAAAATTGCACTAGCGACAACATCGACATCACGGGAGCTTCCCAATTTTTCGCTACACGAATTAAAATAAATCCAAGGATCACATGCCAAAACATCCAAAGCAAAAAACTTCCTTCTTGCCCTTCCCAAAATGCGGAAAGTATATATTTCATTTCCAAATCATCGCTCACATGAAGTTGTGCATATTGGTACTCATACATCCGAAAATACATCACATAAAAAATACAGCCAATCGTCACAAAAAGACTTAGACCGTGAATAATATAACCAAACCGACCCATCTTCAACCAAGTACTTGCTTCTGCTGATTCTTTCTTTTGCTCCGCAAAATAATAAGCAATCATTGCTAACAAACTTGCAACAAAGGATAATACAATGGTCAATCGACCGATTTGACCTGGCAATAAATGTTCACCAATATATTGGATTTCGTCCATTTCTAAATTTAAATTTTGGAGGGAATTTATTTTCGTTAACCATTAACAGTTAACCATTAAGCATTAAAAATCATCCTTTTTCGTTTTTCAAATACACTTCTTCATCCTTATATTTCGAAGGACATTTTAGTAAAATTTCAGAAGCAATAAATTCATCATCTTTCATTTTACCCGTCAAAACGATTTGCTCTGACAATTCGAAATCTTGTGGTTTTCCTTGATTCAAAATTACCTTTCGTTCCTCTTTATTATCATCCACCATATAAAAGGTAAAATAATTTGGATCGACCAATTCATCATAAACAATCGCTTTGTCTTTGACTAAATGTCCGACCACTTTTACTTTACCTTCCGTACCTCGTGCATCATCAAAGTTAGAATAAGTGGCTACTTCGCCACCAGCGGTGATGATTAAGTAGATCGCAATTCCGATCATAATCATTCCGATAAGATGTATCTTTTTCATAATCAATGGGTTTTTATAAATTTTATAGACTTTATAAGTTTTAGCAAAGATAAGATGTGTTCCGTTGGTAATTTTCTTTTTTATGTAAAATTTCAGCGTTTTTTAAACTTAATTCCAAGTAATTGGAGGAGTTTGAGTAGAAATGATTTCGCCATTGCTTTTGGTAAATTGAATGGTGAAAATATGTGGAACATTTAATTCATCAGCTTGTTCAGTTGTAAAAATTTTAAAATGAGATGAAGAGCTTAGGTCCCTAGTGAACTCTAATCTTCGAAAATCCTCTTGATTAGCATCTGCTAAAGGCGTTGATTGGGAAGAATTAAAAACCGTCATAATTGAATTGAGTGAAGTATTAGCAAGAAGAGTTGAATTAAAATCCTTATTTGAAAAAATATCAATTTGCTGTATTGGGAATTTCCATCCTCCATCTCCAGGCTCGTTGCAACTGCAAGCAAGAGCAGTATTGATTAATCCTAAATTCCAACAAGACTCATTTTTTAGTGCTAAAAAATAAATGGAATCTAAAGCAAATTGAAAAGCGAGATCATCATTGGAGTTAAGTACTTCATCCTCTACTGATACTTCAATTTTTCTATAATCAAAAAAAGTTAAGGAAATATCAGGACAGCCACAATCTGTACAACCATCTATCACCAAAAGGAAAAAATAAAAAGAAAGGGCTGCTAAAACTTTTGTAATCTTTTTCATGATAATTTTTATTTAAAAATGTTTTCTACAACCAAGTTCAATTCCAATATTATATAAATGCTCTTCTACTTCAATATCTGAAAATGTCTGAGTAAAATGATACCTGAAAATTGGTTGGAAAAAAAATGCAAAATCAACGCTATAATTATAATCAAAACCAACGGCAACAAATGCAGAATGATGTACCAACCGTTCATTTCTGAAATCATCAATATCAAAATTCAAATTGAAAAGAAATCCTACACCCAATTCTGAATAAATTCGAATCTTTTTTGAACCATAATAATATCTCAAAGCCAAAGGTATTTCTATAAAATTATGGATAGTCGGGTTGG
>Ga0114957_1001488_pt1 | contig 25444 bp, 17 predicted proteins | sample BantaG_FD_87175 | JGI IMG/M metagenome (GOLD analysis project Ga0114957, IMG submission 87175) | Marine algal microbial communities from Bantry Bay, Ireland - BantryBay_4 metaG | ecosystem: Host-associated > Algae > Red algae > Unclassified | place: Bantry Bay, Ireland | collected 2014-11-21
ATATGCTTCTTACGTGGAAGATATTATGGGACCAATGTGTTTTGATTATGGGTTCGGTCCGTTCCGGTGGGTTTGTACTTCGGGTGATAAAAAAGATTTGGATACGACGGATCGAATTGCGGCCGAGGTGATTAGGAGATTAATGAAAACGGCGCCGTCGGAAATTATGCCACAACTGCGCGACAATCTCATCTGGATTGAATCGGCGGACGAAAACATTCCAGTGGTCGGTTCGATGTCGCGGATTTTATACGCAGATGCGGAAGGTAGAATTGAAATTGCCAAAGCATTTAACAAATCGATTGCAAGTGGAGAAATTTCTGCGCCAGTTGTGTTGGGTCGGGACCATCACGATGTTTCTGGAACCGATTCTCCTTACCGAGAAACAGCTAATATTTATGATGGTTCTCGATTCACTGCGGATATGGCGATTCAGAATGTGATTGGCGATAGCTTCCGGGGAGCGACCTGGGTGAGTATTCACAACGGCGGTGGTGTCGGTTGGGGTGAAGTGATCAATGGTGGTTTTGGGATGTTGATCGATGGGAGTGCGGACGCGGAGAGGCGGCTGACTTCGATGCTACATTGGGATGTTAACAATGGAATTGCGCGACGGAGTTGGGCTCGGAATAAGGAGGCGATGTTTACGGCGAAGCGGGCGATGGACATGCATCCGGAGTTGAAGATTACGTTGCCGGAGGTGGTGGATGAGGGGTTGTTATCTGATTTGTGGATTGGTTGATTTTTGGATATGCGGATTAAAAAATCTGATATTTACAAATAATACCAATGTTTATATTATCAAAACTGGTTTGGTAATTTTTTTCCTCTTGTCCAAAAATAAGCCGTGCTTCATCTCTTTGACGTCGCTCAAATACACGAGCATTGATATCTAATCCGATTAACCATTTCGGATGAAGCTGGTATTCCCATCCCATATTCATATTAAAAGAAAAAGCATAATGGATTCGGTTTGAAATACTTTCGTAAGCGCCACTGTCATAAATCGTAGCGTAATATATATAATTGCTGTACGCTCCAGCCAAATAAATACTATGTTTTTTAAAAATATTTTGTTGTAATCTTATTCTAAGTGGAATTTCAAGGATGTGATATCTTTTCTTTTGAATAGACGAAGGTAGACCAGCACAACGTCTACTACCCTGAAACGTATCACAAGCAAAGGTCCGGTCTATATTTTTATCTCCGCGAATCAATAAGTGCAGTCCACTTTCAAAAGAAAGAAACTGATTTATAGGCCGACCAACTATTCCACCCAACTGATAATTAAAACCAACTGAACGATCCGTAGCCAGAGAATCTATTTCAGGTTCTTTTACATTGAATGGAGATTTATAATAGGAAAATTCGGTTCCGATAGTTGCATGAAAATACCAGATATTGGATTGTCCTTTTACCACGATACCAGCAAAAATAAAAATAAAAAAGAGAAGGAATCTTATCATGAGTTTTTATAATTATAGATAATAATTAATGGATAGCATTAAATTAATATTTTCGAAAGAGTACGTATCAAAGCTGTTGGAATCTCCACGAAGGATAGCTTCTTGTCTATATTTTTCGTAAAGTCGAGAATTTACTTCAAGGTCAATATTTATTTTTTTCGTCAACGGATAACGAATCCCAACGGCTGTGTTGATTGAATAGCCATGATAGTTTTTATACTTTTCTTTCCTTTTAAAATCCGAACTTTTATGAACAGTAAAAAGATGAAGATAATTATCTATTCCACCTGACCAATAAGCTATTAATTTTTCACTAAGCTGCCTTTTAAAACGTATACGTAGTGGAATACTAATCAGATGGTGCCTTCTATCGGTAATAACAGGACTAACTCCAAGACACCCTATATCTTCCGTTATATGAAAGCAGACATCGTATAAATCAGCATTCTCATTTTTACGTCTAATAAAAGAGAGTCCACTTTCCAGAAAAATATTTCTTTGTAAACGGATAGAAGTATTCCACCCTATGGCGTAATTAATAGAAGTTTGATACCTCGGACCATCGAATTCCCAAAATACGTTCCGTATACTGTTATCAACTTTAGCAAAGGAAGAAGCAGTCTGAAACTCCAGTCGATTGGTCCAGATATTTTCTTGTCCTACACCAAACGCCTTTTTATTCTCTATAAAAAAAGTATTTGGATCGAAAGTATAACTTTTTTTAAAAGTAAATTCTAAAAAAGAGTTACGGTTTCCAGTCAAGACGATACCCTCTGTAAATCTTTTTGTCAATTTATTATTTTTTTGTACAGCAGTAGGTATGAACTTAGAGACAGTTTTCGTAGTATTTACTTCTATTTTCTGTTCCTCTTGTGTGATCTCTTCCTGGGTTTTACAGGCGTAAACAATCATCACCAGCAAACATAACACGATTAAAGAACGAATTAATTTTAGACTTTCCATATTAAAAAATTTGAATGCGTGAATGCGTGAATAATTATATCAATTTTAGAAAAAATTGAATTTTAAAAGTAACTATCAAACATAGCATTACTCGCTCTATCGCCTCATTTAGGCCAAAAGCTAAGGCAACAGTCTGTAAGGACTGTTGAATAACAATACTTTCTCTCGTAATTTTTACTTGCACATTGTGTGAGAACACAATTTAGAAACATTCGATTTGTTCCTTGGGGGTTAGTCAGGAAGACCTTGACGATTTAAATATAAACAATACTTTTCAAAAAAAAGAAAAATAGAAAAATTTTAACAAAAAATCCAAAATATTATACAAGTATAGTTACACCAAAAACCCAAATAACAACTTCGATTCATTAATCACCTGATAATCAATCTGATGATCGTCCATCCGTTTGAGTAACGCCTGATAATCCGATTTCCTTTTCACTTCGATACCAACCATGGCGGGACCACTTTCACGATTGTGTTTTTTGGTATATTCAAAATGGGCGATGTCGTCGTTTTCGCCGAGGACGTCATTTAAGAATTCTCGGAGCGCACCGGCTCTTTGTGGAAATTTAATAATAAAATAGTGTTTTAAACCTTCGTACAACATCGACCGTTCCTTGATTTCTTCGGTTCGGATGATATCGTTATTACCGCCGCTAACAATGCAGACGACATTTTTACCTTTGATTTGCTCTTTGTAAAAATCTAACGCGGCAATGGTGAGCGCACCCGCTGGTTCGGCGACGATGGCTTCGTCGTTGTAGAGCGAAAGGATGGTCGTACAAACTTTCCCTTCCGGTACTCTAATAATATCTTCAATGTATTTTTCACACAAAGCAAAGGTCTTCTCCCCTACCCGCTGAACCGCCGCTCCATCCACAAAAGGATCGATCTTTTCTAGCTTGACAATTTTGCCCGCTTTCCGGGATTCGTACATCGCCGCGGCTCCCAAAGGTTCCACCCCTATGATTTTTGTCTGCGGACTCATCTGACTAAAGTAGGCACCCAGTCCCGACGCCAATCCGCCACCACCAATAGCCACAAAAAGATAATCAATCGGTACTCGCGCATCTTCCAGAATTTCCATTCCAATAGTCGCTTGTCCTTCGATCACTTTTTCATCATTAAAAGGATGGACAAAAACCCGGCTTTCCTGCTCCGCAAAATTGATGGCCTCCTGATAAGAAGCATCAAACGTATCTCCTTCTAACACAATGGTTACAAAAGACTTCCCAAACGCTTTTACCTTTTTTATTTTTTGGGCCGGTGTAGTCGAAGGCATAAAAATCTGTCCCCGCACCTGCATTTTTTGACAAGCCAAAGCCACACCCTGCGCGTGATTTCCAGCACTGGCACAAACGATCCCGTTGGCCAATTCCTCGGCGGGCATACTAATCATCTTGTTATAAGCACCCCGGATTTTATAAGATCGAACGACCTGTAAATCTTCCCGTTTTAAAAATAGATTGGTTTCATATTCTTCCGACAAAGACATATTGTGTAGCAACGGCGTGTGCACCACCACGTCCTTAAGTCGTATTCTGGCTTTGAGAATATTTTCGGTCGTGATGGAAGGGAAGGGAATTTTTATGTTGTCAGGTTGGGTCATTATATTTTGTTTTTTTTGTTTAATCGTTTATAGTGTTTAATCGTTTAATCGTTTAAGCATTTGTACTGCTCAACAAATAAACGATTAAACAAATAAACGATTAAACAATCCCTAAGCATTTTCCGGACGCAAACTACGCACCGCTTTACCAGCACGCCACATCTCGGAGTCTCTAACTTCGGCTAATTCTACTTCCAGTTTCTCCCGGTAATCCGGTTGACTATTGGTATCAATAGAGCGCTGCGCTTCGTTACCAGAAGCGACTTCATCGTAAAGATCTTTGAAGACCGGAGCAACGGCATCACGGAATTTATTTTTCCAATCCAACGCACCTCTTTGTGCCGTCGTCGAACAATTTGCGTACATCCAGTCCATTCCATTTTCGGCCACGAGTGGCATTAACGACTGCGTTAATTCTTCTACCGTTTCGTTAAACGCTTCACTTGGCGAGTGACCGCGCTTACGGAGTTCGTTGTATTGTGCTTCGAAGATTCCCTGAATAGCGCCCATTAAAGTTCCGCGTTCTCCGGTTAAATCACTGTATACTTCTTTCTTAAAATTGGTTTCAAATAAATAGCCAGAACCAATTCCGATGCCTAAAGCCACCACTCTTTCAAAAGCACGACCCGTCGCATCCTGAAAAATAGCGTAGCTGGAATTGAGTCCACGACCTGCTACAAACATGCGTCGTAAACTGGTACCAGATCCTTTGGGAGCGACGAGTATCACGTCTACATCTTTTGGAGGAATAATACCAGTTCGTTCCTTGTACGTAATCCCAAAACCGTGAGAGAAGTAAAGAGCCTTTCCTGGCGTTAAATATTTTTTCAACGTTTCCCATTGTGAGATTTGGGCAGCATCAGACAATAAATATTGAATGACCGTTCCTTTATCAGCGGCTTCTTCAATAGAGAATAAAGTCTCACCCGGAACAAATCCGTCCTTGATTGCTTTGTCATAAGATTTGGAAGGTTGACGCTGACCGACGATCACGTTAAAGCCATTGTCGCGTAAATTTAACGCTTGTCCAGGACCTTGTACCCCGTAGCCAATAATAGCGATGGTTTCGTCTTTAAGGATTTCTCTTGCTTTTTCCAGGGAGAATTCATCTCGTGTTACAACGTTTTCTTCAACGCCGCCAAAGTTCATTTTAGCCATGTTTGTTTTTTTTAAAATATTTAATTGTTGATTTGTTAATCGTTTAATCGTTGATTTGTTTAATCGTTTAATCGTTGATATCAGTTAAACAAATAAACAGTTAAACGATTAAACAGCTAAACAACCTTTATGAAGTTTCTAATGATTTTAAATATGTATTAAGCATTTCCATTTGTCGAACAATCGCGATTCTTCCCGACCGAACAAATTCGTAGATACCTATTTTTTCGAGGTCTCTTAGTAAAGCCTGTGTCTCTGATTCGTGTCCTGTTTTTTCAATGACTACAAATTCTTTTTCGACTTCCAGAATACGAGCGTTGTGCGAACGAATTAATTTTTCTAAACTATTACCGCCCGTAAAAGCAGATGTGGGTACTTTATAAAGTGCAATTTCCTGATGCACCGTTTCATGGTCATGGTAATAGAATGCTTTTAAAATATCTACCTGCTTGTCACATTGTGCCACTACTTTTTGCACGACATCTTCGGTTACTTTTATTACTACCGTCATCCGATGAATTCCTTTGATCGAAGATTCAGAAACCGTCATGGTGATAATAGAAATATGGCGTCGGGTAAATATTCCTACCACTCTGGATAAAATTCCCGTTACATTTTCAGAGTATATCGTTATTGTAAATTCTTCTTCCATCTTTTAGTTGGTTAATTGTTAATTGGTTAATCGGTTATTAAGTTATGCAAAAAGTTCACTGATCCACTATCCACTGATCCACCAATCAACTCAACCGAATCTCATCCACCGATGCACCACTGGCAATCATTGGAAAAACATTTTCTTCTTTTTCTACCATTACGTGCAGTAAAAAAGGACCGTCGTGTGCGAGCATTTCAGCGACGCCCGCTTTTAGGTCTTTAGGATCTGTAATTTTTCTTCCTGCGACACCAAACCCCTCCGCGATCTTTAAAAAGTCAGGATTTTGTAAAGAAACTGACGAGTACCGTTTTTCAAAAAATAGTTGTTGCCACTGTCGAACCATTCCGAGATATTCGTTATCCAACAATACAATTTTTAAACCTACATTCCATTGTGAACACATTCCCAATTCCTGAATGGTCATCTGAAATCCACCATCACCGATAAAAGCAACGACCTCTTGATCAGGTTTGGCCAGTTTGGCACCAAAGCCCGCCGGTAGACCGTACCCCATTGTTCCGGCACCACCCGCGGAAACCCACTGATTGGTATTTTTATATTCATAATAACGGGCCGCAATCATTTGGTGTTGACCTACATCAGTAGCGACAATCGCCTGACCATTGGTTTGATCACTCACTTCTCGAACGACCTGCCCCATTTTAATTTCTCCGCTTTTGCTAGCTTTCAGGTCGTGTTTGATAACCTGCTTCTCTTCCATTTTTCGCAATTTTGCAAAATTAGCCAGCCATTTGGGATACGTTTTTTTCTCCACCAGTGGCAACAAAGATTTCAGTGCCAATTTAGCATCCGACAAAACGGGAATATCTATTGGTACATTTTTATTAATTTCCGAAGGATCTATTTCAATATGAATAATCTTAGCTTGCTTGGCGTAGCGCGATAAATTTCCAGTCACTCGATCATCAAAGCGCATTCCGATGGCAATCAAAACATCACATTTATTGGTATTGATATTGGGCGCGTAATTTCCGTGCATCCCCAGCATTCCGGTAAAGAGCGGATGATCGGAAGAAATCGTAGATAATCCGTGGCAGGTGCAACCCACCGGAATTCCCGTTTTTTCAATAAACTTCTTAAATTCTTTTTGGGCACCCGCAATCTGGATTCCGTGCCCCGCCAGAATAAACGGTTTTTTCGCACTGTTGATCAACGCTGCCGCCGCTAATAAATTGACTTTTTTTGGTTTTGGAAATGGATGATAAGAACGAATGTTGGGTGATCTATGATATTCAAAATCAAGACTGGCCAACTGCGCATCTTTCGTTATATCAATGACCACAGGACCAGGCCGTCCGGTATTCGCAATATAAAATGCTTTCGCAAAAACCTCCGGAATTTCTGCCGGATTTGTAATCTGATAATTCCATTTGGTAACAGCCGTGGTACAACTAATTACATCAATTTCTTGAAAAGCATCTTTTCCAAGCACACTACTAAATACTTGTCCGGTCACGCAAACCAGCGGCGTAGAATCCATAAAAGCATCTCCAATTCCCGTAATCAGATTGGTCGCACCGGGCCCTGAGGTGGCCATACAAACACCAATGCGACGGGTGACTCGTGCATAACCCTGCGCCGCGTGAATCGCTCCCTGCTCGTGGCGGGGAAGGATGTGTCGCAACCGATCTTCGTAATGATACAAAGCATCATAAACCGGCATAATCGCACCGCCCGGATAACCAAAAATGGTGTCCACTCCTTCGGCTAGAAAACAACGTAAGACCGCTTCGGCTCCCGTGATGGTTTCTTTTTTCACTTTTTTTGGCTTGGTAGCCACTCCATTTCTCCGACTTGCTGCGCTTGGTTTTGCCATGATATTTTATTTAAATTTCTTCGTCAAAAAATAATGCGACCACTCTATGGTCGGTAAACGCCTCGAAATCTCGGCTAACATAATGGATCCCTCACGCTAAAGACGTGACAGGATCTAGGATCATTTTGAAAATACGTATAAAGAACTGCACAAAGAATTTATCTTTTTTACTATTAGGAACAACGATCTAATAGATTCAGAATTATGACTAATATTTTTAATCCTCGTTCCTTAGATTGAATACCCTGGCTCTGTTTGTTTATTGATTTCCTCAATTATGTTTTAATACGATAGAAGGAAGCCAATAGCTAACGACCAATAGCCAATAGCTCTCAAGAATACTCATCCGTCACACAACCTTCGCTCGCCGAAGAAACACAGTGTGCATATTTTTTTAAAATACCCTGCGTAGCGTTAATCGCTGCGGGTTTCCAGTTTGCCTTCCTTTTAGCAATTTCTCCTTCAGAAATATTCGCATCTAATCGGTTATTGATCGCATCAATGGTAATCTCATCGCCATCTTCCAGCAAAGCAATTAAGCCACCGGCTTGCGCTTCTGGCGTAATGTGTCCCACCACGAATCCATGCGTACCTCCTGAGAAACGACCATCCGTAATCAGGGCCACACTCGTACCAAGACCAGCACCCATAATCGCCGAAGTTGGCTTGAGCATTTCAGGCATTCCGGGTCCTCCCTTGGGTCCACAGTATCGTATAACGATAACATTACCCGGTTTTATTTCTCCAGCTGCAATCGCATTGTTAGCAGCTTCTTCTCCATTGAATACTTTTGCCGTTCCTTTAAAAATCTCTCCTTCTTTTCCCGTAATTTTTGCAACGGAACCTTCACTGGCAACATTACCATATAAAATTTGCAAGTGTCCCGTTTTTTTAACTGGATTATCAAAGTCGTGGATAACGTCCTGCCCTTCTGTTAATGGTTTTACTTCAGCCAGATTTTCCGCCACCGTTTTTCCAGTAACGGTCATACAATCTCCGTGCAGGTAACCGGCAGCCAGCAGCATTTTGGCAACGGCGGGAATTCCACCTACTCTATGCAAGTCTTCCATAACATATTTACCGCTGGGTTTTAAATCTGCCAGGAAAGGCGTTTTATCACCAATCCGCTGTATATCGTCAATTGTCAAGGAAACATTTACTGATTTTGCCATCGCAATTAAATGCAATACCGCATTCGTCGAACCGCCTAAAACGGTGATTAATGTAATTGCGTTTTCAAAAGCTTTTTTTGTTAGAATATCCCGAGGCTTAATATCATTAACCATCAAGTGTCGAATGGCTTTTCCTAATCGTTCGCATTCGGCCAGCTTATCAGGACTTGTAGCGGGATTACTGGAATTATAAGGTAGACTCATACCCATCATTTCAATGGCCGAGGCCATCGTGTTAGCCGTGTACATTCCTCCGCAGGCACCTACACCAGGGCAAGCTTTACGAACCACTGCTTTAAAATCTTCGTGGGTAATTTGTCCGGCAATTTTTTGACCATGTGCTTCGAAGGCTGAGACAATATCCAGTTTTTTGTCATTGTGACAACCCGGCTGGATTGTTCCTCCATATACAAGAATGGATGGCCGATTTAATCTTCCCAAAGCCATCATCGCACCCGGCATATTTTTATCACAACCCACCACGGCAATAACACTATCATACCATTGTGCCGAAACCACTGTCTCGATGGAGTCTGCAATAATGTCCCTTGAAGGAAGTGAAAAACGCATCCCCGCAGTACCCATAGAAATACCGTCACTGACACCGATGGTATGAAAAACCAGGCCGATCAAATCTTCCGTTGCACTGACACTTTTTTTAATATCCTTGGCCAGATCATTCAGGTGCATATTACAAGGGTTGCCTTCCCAGCCTGTACTCGCAATTCCCACTTGTGCTTTTTTCAAGTCCTCTTCGTCCATACCGATCGCATGAAACATGGCCTGCGCAGCGGGGCGGGAATCATCCTGGGTAACTTCTTTGCTGAATTTATTTAACACGTTTTATTATTTTTTATTATATACAGTTTGGCAAAGATGGGGCTTGTCGCTAAAACAGTCTAATTTTTAGCTTTCTTCTTTTATTGTAAAGATCACACGATCTACAGCGTTCAAGTCAACTCCATATTTCTTAATACATTGATTACCAGTATTTTAACCTAAATAAATCACGAATTTCAACTATCGTATAGTGTACCTTCCTTATATTGTCCCAAAATTTTGAGGGCGGCGGTATGTTTTTCTAACTGTACCATAATGACGGACAGGTCATCCTGCTTTTCTAAAATAAAATCAATAAAAAAGATATAACGCCAAGCCTCACCGATCAAGGGAACAGATTGTACCTTGGTCATATTGGCCCGGTGATCTGCTAATACTTTAAGGGCTTTGTGCAAACTCCCCGCTTCGTGAGGAACTGAAAAACAGATAGAAATTTTATTAATTTCCGCAGGAACAATCACAGGCGCCTCTTTGCTAATTACCAAAAACCGAGTGAAATTTTTCTTGTTGGTTTCGATTCCTTTTGCTAGTAAATCCATTTTATAACGATCCGCTGCCAGGCTGGAAGCAATGGCGCCAATACCTTTGAGTAACCCTTCCCGAATACGTTTGGCACTCAACGCGGTATCTTCCATTGAGACCAATTTGATATGCGGATATTTATTAAAAAATGGTCGACATTGTATAATTGCAATAGGATGCGAATGCACCTCTTTCAAGTCTTCAATTTTTTGACCAGGTAACGCCATCAGGTTTTGCCGAATCCGCAAAAACACTTCTCCAGTAATCTGCAAGTCCGAATTATTAAGGAGCTGATAATTATTTAATAAACTTCCAGCAATCGTATTCTCAATAGCCATCAATCCACCATCCGCGTGTGTTCCAGTTTCGACCACTTCTACCAGTTCATCAAAAGTATCTGCCGGAACCACTTCGATCACTTCTTTCGGATAATAACAACGGGTTGCAATTTCATGAAAAGCACCAGGATATCCCTGAATAGCAATACGCTTGGTTGTGTTCATTTCACTATTTTTTTAAAATATATTCTACAAATTAGTGCAAAAAAAAAGAGTCCCAAAGGGAACTCTATTTTTTTTCAATCAACAAATTATAGGTTCCAGTTACGATGGTTCGCAAATAAAAATAATAATGTTGATAAAGAAATTGTTTTTCATAACTCCAAACATAAGACTTTAAAGAGCAGAAAGCAAGCATTTTAAAAAATATTATTTAAGCGCTTTAATTTTTTCAAAAAAAAACCCTGAAAAGGTATTCAAATTCACTACGATGCGTAATTTAGCGGAAAATAAATTGTATGCCGTTTATCTCTGAACGAGGAAAAAATGCCATTCCCTCACCCATTCGTTTTTTGACACCTTATGCCGCCGCTGCCGAAGCACGCGGTGTCAAAGTTTATTACATGAATATTGGTCAACCCGATATCAACACGCCCGTGGAGGCAATGGACCGGGTACGCAATACGGATATGAATATTCTGAAGTATACCCCGTCAGCAGGCATTGATTCCTACCGGGAAAAATTAGTAGGATATTATCGACGCTTCGAAATTGACGTGGCCAAAAAAGATATTCTGGTCACAACGGGTGCCTCCGAAGCGATCTCTCTCGTCCTTAATTCTTGCCTCGATACGGACGACGAAGTGATTGTCCCCGAACCTTTTTACGCTAACTATCTGGGATACACCCACGCTACTGGTGTTAGGATTAAACCAATTTCTACTTTTATTGAGAATGGTTTTGCCTTACCGAACATTGCAGATTTTACACCTTTAATTGGTCCAAAAACAAAAGCCATCTTTTTGTGCAATCCCAATAATCCCACTGGCGGTATTTACGGGCGCGCCGATTTGAAAGCGCTCGGTCGTCTGGTAAAAAAACACGATCTTTATTTAATTGTCGATGAGGTATATCGCGAATTTTGCTACGGTGAAAAATTTTATTCTGTTTTACGATTGGCTGGATTAGAGAAACATACGGTGGTGATTGATTCTATTTCAAAACGGTTTAGTGCCTGTGGTGCGCGAATTGGTTCTATTGTTTCGCAGAACGAGGATTTAATTAAAGCTTGTCTGACCTTTGCACAATTGCGATTGAGTGCGCCGGGTTTTGGGCAGTTGTTAGGCGAAGCAACCCTGGATTTACCACCTGTTTACTTGGAAGGAATTCGCGACGAATACGATTTACGGCGACGGACGTTAATCAATCGATTAGAAAAAATGTCCGGTGTGCTTTGTTATTTACCGAAGGGTGCTTTTTATGCTTTTGTGAGATTACCCGTTTCGGATACTGGAAAATTTTGTCAATGGATGTTAGAAAATTTTGAACATAACAATGAAACGGTAATGCTCGCTCCGGGTGCTGGATTTTATGCGACAAAAGGTCGTGGACTGAATGAGGTGCGAATTGCTTATGTTTTGAATACGGGGGATATTGAGAAAGCGATGGATTGTCTGGAAGTTGGACTTGCTCAATATAAGGAATGAGTTAATAATTGAATCCATTGACATAAAATGAAAACTGCCGCAGCCTAACATACTTTCATCCCTGTAGAATCACTCACGCAAACGATAAAACCATTATAAAATGGCAATTTGTTTAAAATAAAAATAATGTCTATAACCAAAACTTACCAGGCCCTTGGGCTGATGTCCGGTTCCTCTTTGGATGGCCTGGATGTAGTGCATTGTTCGATGGAAATTACGCGGGAGCCGGTGGTCATTTCCTGGAAACTATTAGTGGGTGAGACGCTACCCTTTTCGGATTTATGGACGCGACGATTGGCGAACCTTCCTTCACAGTCCGCAATGAGTTTTGCGCAAACGAATGTTTATTTTAGTTATTATATGGCGGAGTTGGTGAAGGATTTTACCAAGCGTCATAACATTCAACCCGATTTTATTGCGTCTCACGGTCATACGATTTTTCACTATCCAGATAAACGCTTTACGACACAAATTGGAGATGGTGGTGCCCTGGCTGCGGCGACTGGCTTTCCGGTGGTTTGTAATTTTAGAACGCAGGATATCGCGCTAAACGGAGAAGGGACACCACTCGCTCCGGCGGCCGATCGGTATTTATTTCCAGGATATGATTTTTATTTAAACCTTGGAGGCATTGCCAATATAACGGCTAATATAAATGGTAAATACATTGCCTTTGATACGGCTCCGGCTAATCAAATTTTTAATGCGCTGGCTCAATTAAGTGGCGCTGACTATGATAAAGGTGGTACACTCGCAGCTTCCGGAAGTATATTACCCAATTTGGCAGAAGCTCTTTCTGAAAATGATTATTATAAAAAACCGTATCCAAAATCACTGGATAACCAATGGATTCGACAACAGGTTTTACCGCTATATTATGAATATCCGGGCAGCATAGAAGATCGAATGTGTACAGCCATTCATCAATTAGTCGACGAAACTATTCGTGCTATCAAAACTATTTTACAAAAAGAAGCTTTTAATAAGCAAGGGTACCGAATGCTGGTGACCGGTGGTGGCGCGTTTAATCTTTTTCTGATGAAAATTTTAAAAGAAAAAGCAGCCAGGGAATTAAACATTGAGATTGTTATACCGGAGAACAAAATCATCGAATTTAAGGAAGCGATCCTGATGGTATTATTAGGAGCTTTACGATTGGAGCATTTACCTAACTGTTTTGCGTCGGTGACAGGAGCGAAGCGAGATACGGTTGGTGGAGGGGTATTTTTGTAGGATGTTTAATCGTTTAGGTTGCGCTAACGTGTTTGTTTTGTTTAATCGTTTAGTACTATAATGAATAAACGATTAAACGATTAAACAAATAAACACCTCAACAAGCGCAGCGACTCAACAAATAAACACCTCAACATTTCAACAAAAAACATGACAAATTCAAATAACCTTATTTTCATCACCGGAGCAACCGGTTTAGTAGGCTCTTATCTGGCGCGGCTCTTGTTGAAAAAAGGGTATCGGGTACGGGCATTGAAGCGGGCGACGAGTAAGCTGGATTTATTGGGGGCGGACGCCGAACGGATCGAGTGGATTACGGGAGATGTGCTGGATATTCCGGCTTTGGAAGATGCGATGGAAGGAGTGGATCAGGTGTTTCACTGCGCCGCGATGGTGTCTTATGATCCCAAATATCTGAAAGAAATGATGGCGATCAACGTCGATGGAACGGCCAATGTGATTAACGTAGCCCTTTTTCGGGAAGTAAAAAAACTGGTGCATATCAGCTCGATTGCGGCACTGGGAAAATCAAAGCACGGCGAACCCGTTTCTGAACAAACCAAATGGGAAAGAGATAAACGAAATACTAATTATAGTACAAGTAAGTACCAGTCCGAACAAGAAGTCTGGCGGGGATACGCGGAGGGATTGCCGGTAGCAATTGTGAATCCGTCGGTGGTCCTGGGAGCAGGACGTTGGCGGCAGTCGAGTACGGCGTTGTTTAAACATGTCTATGATGGCTTGAAATTTTATCCGCCGGGCGGCAATGGTTTTGTGGATGTGCGAGACGTAGCGCAAATGGCTTTACAACTAATGGAAAGTGATATCGAGGGAGAAAGGTTTATTGCGAACGGAGCGAATTTAAAATTTCGGGATTTGTTTAACAAGATGGCGGAGGGACTGGACAAACATGTACCGACGATAAAAGTAACACCATTGTTAGGAGGATTGGCGTGGCGAGCGATGTGGTTGAAATCCAAATTGACGGGGAAGTCTCCGTTGATTACCCGCGAGACGGTACGTTCGGCGACGGGCACAGTGGTGTATGATGCGTCGAAATCGGAGAAAATCCTAAACTTTGAGTATCGGCCGATTGTGGAAACGATACGGGAGACGACGGCGGTACTGCGGGAGACAGGAGTTGAGGATACGGGTTTATTAGAAGTATAGCACTATTTTAGTCAGCATCCGACTATTAACATTATCAAAACAAATACATACAAAATTATAGTTTATTTTTATATCTGTTTTTATATATGGCAAGCTTATTGTTTTTAGTATTTTGTACTATTTACATTAAACTAAAAAAATATAAAAATGAGATTACTTTTACTTTTTTTAAGCAGTATGCTTTTATTTTCATCAACTGGCTTCTCTCAAACTGAGTTAGAAAATGAGTTATTATTAAATCATGACTTACTTTTAAATTATGAATTTGCAAATAAGCCTCTGAATAATTTGGTAGAAAGAGCCAGTTTATCAGAAGAAACTGAATTACTCCGTGGTACAAGAAAAGATAATGCAGATTTGTCTATATGGAATCACACAGATTCTGTCCAATACACTTATGATAGACAAAATATAATTGAGGAAGCTACACTTGTTTACAAAGAGGGCGAATGGAGTATAGACAGAACAGTTATCATGGAATACGATTCTGAAGATAAATTATTAGTGCTAATAGCACAAAAAAAGGAGGCAGATATCATGATAAACAATGTAAAAATTAATTATGAATACAATTCTGATAACAGCATATTAAACTTACATAGACAATCATGGGATGTGGATATTGAAGACTGGGTAAATTCCATCCAACTGAACTTTGAATATAATATTGATGGCTTACGTACTAGTCAAACTGGTCAGAGATGGACAGATGGTCAATGGGTTAATTCTAGTCAATTTTCATATGAATATCCCGCAGATGATGTAATAATCACTGTTTTCCAGAGCTGGAATAGCACCAATATGGCATGGCAAGAAATTCGCAGAAGTAAAAACACCACAACTTATGACAATAATGATAATATCATTGCAATACTGACAGAAAAATGGATCAATGAAATGTGGCAAAATGATTATGAAAAGACTTTTGAGTTTAATACAGATAACCAGCTTACGTTACGTTTTGAACAAGAATGGGATTCACAAGAAAACGAATGGAGAAATTACTTAAGAGAAATAACAACCTTTAATAGTAGTGCTCCTTTAACTCAAAAAACTTCCATCATAGAATTTTGGGTGGAAACAGGTTGGAGGAAAGATAGAAAAACTACTTCCGATCTTACCGAAGAAGGAAGTATATCTTTTACCCTAAGAGAATCATGGGATGAAGTATGGACTCCTATCGATCGTACTTTTTACTACTACGATCTCTTTACGGATGTCACCGAACTAGAAGTTAATCCATTTAACTTATCTATTTCGCCAAATCCTGGAAATGGACTGGTTAATATTAATTTTATAGAACTAAATACAGAAGCAGCAATTAAATTGTTTAATACACAAGGACAATTAATTTATAGTAAAGTGATTAACAACTCTTCCAATAATCTAAAGCTGGACTTATCTCACTTACCAAGAGGATCTTATATTTTACAATTGAATACAGATCGTCAAACTAGCACTCAAAAAATGCTGATTTTATAATAACCTGAACATTGTTTTCAACGATAGATAAAATTAAATCAAGAAAAGGGAGGTCGATATTTCGATCTCCCTTTTTTATTGTGCACGATCAACCATCTCAATTAGCTACACATTTCCATTAGACATTTTACATCTTTACACTCCCAAAAAAAACTGGTCCGTTTCTTGCAAAACTAAAAGTACTGGAATGATACACACAAAATTCTACTTATAACGATCCCCTTGTTATAATCTGTTGTTGAAGCTATTCAACGACGTTACAGAACCAACCTAACCTTTCCCCCCGTCTACTACAACCATTTTTAATTTATTAAAAAAATTTTAGTCATGAAACACTCTTTCATCTGGCTCATCCTATGCATCATAGGTAGCCCATGTGTTTCCCCCACCCTAGGTCAGGATTGTCAACCCATAACTGGAACGTCTAATCTCGCTCGTACTTCCAATACAATCAATCAAACCATCGGTATTAATGCCGGTTTTGATATTGAACGCTTTTTTGGAAGCATCCCCAATTATTCTTATAATCAGGATTCCATTTTACTAAGTGATGTGATGGAAACCAGTCCGATTATTCGCTTTTTTTACAGTCAGAATAAAGACTACGACGATCGTAGTACGCCGTTGCATTCCGAAAATCTCGGTCCACTTGGTTTTGACGAATTGATTAATGTAAATGATCGCTCTACTCACCTTACGGAAAATTACGTTAGAATTTTACCCTTATTTGAAGCCGGATTCGAGATACAAGTCGCCATAGAAATATCGCACGGTAAAGTATTTCCTGACAAGTGGTGGACGGTAGAAGAACTTTCAGAGGAAGCGCACAACAATTCATCTCCAAACATGAGTCGTGTGGTCGATGAGATCGCCGCCGAAGGAAAAGACTGGGCCACCGCCTTCTTAAAAGTCTATGATCCTAAAAATACAAACGGTGATTTTGCACCCAAACCAATCGTAACCGTTCTCGAACTAGGCAATGAACCCTGGGGAACAGACCTGGGCGTGGAGGGCTTTCGGGCTTATATCAAAGGAATGTACGATGCCTTTGTAGACTATTATAACAATACCCGCGAATTCAGAATTAAACTAGCCAGTGCTGCTTTTCAGGGACACGCAGGTATTGGTTCTGATTTTTATAATGGTACCCTGCTGGATTACGCCGGGACGATGATTGGCGACGAAGGCAACTCACTGGTTGACCTTGGTCCGTTGCGAAATGCCATGACCGAAGGGGTCGGAGTTCATAACTATAGTTTTACAGATTATTGTGATATTGATGCGAATACTTTGATTAATCATCCGGAAAGAACGAACAATGGGTTTATGGCTTATAAAAACATTTCAGAATGGGTGAGCAATAATATGCCTGCGGGTTCACAAAAAGTCAATGCGACTGAATACGGCTGGAATTCCGATTATGAGCCGAGATTGTATTTTCCTTGTGCAGATGGAAAAATTAACGAATGGGGTGGTTGCGATGAGGTGGCAACCTACGACGAAGTAGTAGCCATCAGTCTGGACGGACGAAAATACGATTATAACGAAGATGATTTTGTGGATCGAATCAGTCAAAAAATTGTCGGTCGTACCGCACAGGCAGCCTACATTGTCCGATCTACGCTGATCATGAATCGCTGGGGTGTCAACAAAGCCATGCTTTACGGATTACTCGACGACTGGGCCAATCCACTCTATTTTTCTAATGGATTGATTGATACGGATCGAGCACAATCGGCAGATATATCTTTAGCCGAATTAAAAGCGATTCAGCCAAACCCATCGGGTAAGAAAGAATCCTGGTACGCGGTCAAAAGGCTGAAAGATGTACTGGGTGATAAATATTTTATTGAACAATATGGCTCGGAAGAAGACGGTGGAACTTACACTTATACTTTCAGTGACAGTGAAAACGGACCACCTACGCACCTGGTGACCTGGACGGCTGTTAATATAAATGAGTTGGAAGATGGTGCGTACGTCAACGTGACAAATAATAATAACAATATTAATACAGTTCAAAATATAACTAATACTTTAGACTTATCAACGTTAAATTTACCCCCTGGAACAAACATTGATTTTTCTCAACCAGCTATTTATTTGAATGGAAAAATGAACGACGATTGGACGGACACCGAGGAGCTATTGGTGGATAACGATGCGACCAGAATTCGGGTGTCGCCAATTCCTATAGTTATTCCCTTACAATTAGAAACAACGCCTTGTTCTAATCTGAGACTGACCGTGGAAGATGAAACGAGCGTAGTCATCATCAACGATATGGCACCGGATCGGATTTCTTACATTGACATCAACGACCCCAGTGCACCGGCAGTGATAAATACGGTTTGTGACGGCGACTGTGGCGTATCGGAGACGGTTCGTTTACCGTATGGCAGTTTTGATTTTTCCGTCAGGGTAGAAGACGGAGGAGAAGTTTGCAATAGAACGCTATCCGTTCAGATTGCCGAACCTGATCCTTGCGACAACATTACAGTTACGGAAGAAGACGGGCTGGTTTCTATCAACAGTGTTGACGGTGAAAACACGGCTATTCGGGTTATGGATTTATCCAATGGTAGTGTTATTTTTGATAATGAAAATCTGACTACTTTCGCAGAACTAACCTTAGAACCAGGAGATTATGAAATAGTAATTACCGGAGAAACCTGTCAACAAATTTCTATCACCGAAGAGGAAGAAGAGGAACGCCCTTCCAATACACTAGAATGTCAAGGTGCTACTATTTATTACGGAGAAGGCAAGATTTCCATTATTATGAATGATGAAAGAAATGCCGGAATTAAAATACACGATTTGGAGAACGGTTGGGTCGTCGTTGCTAATAATAATTATAGTTCTAATCGCCTCGAAGTCGATTTACCGAAAGGAGAATATTTGATAAAAATAAATAGCGAAAGTTGCGAGTCGATAGAATTGTCAGGTGCACCTACCGGGTCGACAGTCGAGGATGAACTGCAGTGTCAGGAAGCGACCATTAGCTATGGTGCGGGACAAATTTCGATCATCATGGACGACGAAGAGAATGCTGGAATTAAAATACATGACCTTCAGGATAACTGGGCAGTTGTCGCCAATAATGATTACGGATCTAATAATCTAGTCGTAGACTTACCCGAAGGAGAATACCTTATTAAGATCAACAGTAATGAATGCGAAGAAATTTACCTGGAGCCTGCTCCCGAAGTTAGCGAAACTATTTGTTCCGAGGCGACGATTGAATTTTACGAGGGAACGATTAATGTATTGATGCACGACCGACAACTGGCAACGATTGAAATTCTTGACGAAGCGGGCGTGTCGACTGTCAGAAATACCGTTCCGCGAATGCAGTTGATTGTTGATAATTTGTTACCAGGCAGCTATACGATTCTTATCAACGGAACGGTGTGTCAGGAGATAAACATTAACGCTATACAAACCAATCAATTTGGAAGTGATGACCACAATCTGGATAAATCAATTACCCTTTTCCCCAATCCCGCCCAGGATTATATCCAGGTACATCTACCTAAGTTAGCCGGCCGTGCCGGAATCATTCAGGTCTACGATGCCTACGGACAAATCATTACCGAACATAAAACCGAACGGCTCAATAATTACGAGCGGCTGGATTTGAGCAGAGCCAGAAATGGGCTTTATTATATGACGATCAAAGCCAAGGACAAGAAAAGGATTGGGAAGCGATTTGTGGTGGAGGATGGGAAGTAAGAAAGTTCTGCTTCTTGCTCTTTGTTTCCTTTATCCGTAAAGTCGGGTTATTGAGAATTCAACTAGTGGTTCGGGTAATAAATTAGTATGTATTTCAAATTGTTAATTTTTTCCTGGACATTAAGAACAGTTGATTAGTGATTAGTTAATCGGTCTTTCCAACGCATAGGTATTTCCCTCTAAAGTATTTGAAAAACTCAAAAAACATAATGGGCGGGCTGAATTACGAATGTGATTCAGCCCGTTTTCTTATGTAAAAAAGACAAATTCTTATTTAACCAATTAGCTTTCCTCAGACGTAGGGCCGCGTTTGAGGGAAGCCAACCAGCAAATATTCCAGCATTATCATACGCTCAAATCATTAGCATACCACTCATTTACATATACCTCATTATTACAATAACGGGAGGTTGGTCCCATCCCATTTCCTTAAAAATTCGTAACTTTGCTCGTCTTTTTATAAAAAATTCATTAAATCATATAAATTATTTAGATATGCAAAATGTAGAATCTAGCGTCCGTTACAAAGTGAAGGACATCTCTCTGGCCGATTGGGGTCGTAAAGAAATGGATCTCGCCGAAGCGGAGATGCCCGGATTGATGGCATTACGTGAGCAATACGGTGAATCAAAGCCCCTCAAAGGTGCCAGAATTGCGGGTTGTCTTCACATGACCATCCAAACAGCGGTTCTGATCGAAACATTGACCGCAATGGGTGCGGAAGTAACCTGGTCTTCTTGTAACGTATTCTCTACTCAAGATCACGCAGCCGCAGCGATTGCAGCCGCAGGAATCCCTGTTTATGCCTGGAAAGGTATGACGGAAGAAGAATTTTCATGGTGTATCGAGCAAACGCTGACTGCCTTTGAAGGCAATAAGCCATTAAATATGATTCTGGACGATGGTGGTGATTTGACCAATATGGTTTTTGACGAATATCCGGAACTCGTAAAAGGGATCAAAGGATTGAGCGAAGAAACAACTACGGGTGTGCACCGTCTTTACGAAAGAGAAAGAAACGGTACTTTGGTATTGCCGGCGATCAACGTAAACGATTCGGTAACGAAATCTAAATTTGATAATAAATACGGTTGTAAAGAATCTTGTGTAGATGCGATTCGTCGTGCTACGGATACCATGATCGCGGGTAAAGTAGCCGTCGTGGCTGGTTACGGTGATGTAGGAAAAGGTTCTGCGGCTTCTTTGGCAGGTGCCGGAGCAAGAGTCATTGTGACGGAAATTGATCCGATTTGTGCACTACAAGCAGCCATGGACGGATTCGCGGTGAAGCGCATGGAAAATGCTTTGGAAGAAGCGAGTATCGTCGTTACTGCTACCGGTAATAAAGATATCATCAACGGGAAATATTTCGGAATGATGAAGGACAAAACCATCGTTTGTAATATCGGTCACTTCGACAACGAAATCGACATGGAATGGTTAAACAAAACCCACGGTGACAGCAAGGTAGAGATCAAACCGCAGGTAGATAAGTATACTATTGACGGAAAAGATATCATCGTGTTAGCAGAGGGACGTTTGGTTAACCTTGGTTGTGCTACGGGTCACCCTTCTTTCGTAATGTCCAACTCTTTTACCAATCAGTCTTTAGCACAGCTAGAGCTTTGGGAAAATAGCGACAAGTACGAAAATAAGGTATACATGTTGCCTAAGCACCTGGATGAGAAAGTAGCACGTTTACATTTAGAAAAAATCGGTGTTGAACTGGAAGAATTGTCTAAGGATCAGGCGGATTATATCGGCGTGAAACCGGAAGGACCGTTTAAGCCGGAATATTATCGGTACTAGGAAAAGATTGCTTTTGGCTGTTAGCCATTGGCTATTGGCTTCCCTTATTCGCGTTTTTAACGTGTTGGAAAGATATTAAAAATCTCCACATCAATTTATGGTGTGGGGATTTTTTATATTTATACTGCGACGCCCTACGGGGTCGATCATTAACACGCACGTCATATGCTAGCTAACATACTTTGATCGCGCTGCGATCATGGGCTGACGTAATTTGATGCGCTGCGATCGTGGGCTGGTATAATTTGATGCGCTGCGATCTTGGGCTGACATAATTTGATGCGCTGCGATCTTGGGCTGACATAATTTGATGCGCTGCGATCTTGAGCTAACGTGCTAACCTAACCTAACATACTTTGATCGCGCTGCGATCATGGGCTGACGTAATTTGATGCGCTGCGATCGTGGGCTGACATAATTTGATGCGCTGCGATCTTGGGCTGATATAATTTGATGCGCTGCGATCTTGGGCTAACGTGCTAACCTAACCTAACCTAACATACTTTGATCGCACTGCGATCATGGGCTGACATAATTTGATGCATTGCGATCGTGGGCTAACGTAATTTGATGCGTTGCGATCATGGGCTGACATAATTTGATGCGCTGCGATCATCTTTAACAAAACTTCTGATCCCAGCGGGATCACATTATGTTAGAACCCAAATATCCAATCATACAACCGATCCCAGAGGGATCGCAGTATTCTTTAATATGACGATATAATAAATTCGTTTATTTAGCTTTCATTTGTTAATTTTATAACATAAAAAACAAAATTTATATGGCTAATACTTATCGTAAGGTGAATCTCCAAATCGTATTCGCAGTAAAAAACAGGAAAGCTATGCTCCATAAATCTTGGAGACCTCAATTATTCCAGTACATCGCTGGAACCATTAATCAGAGAAGACATTATTCTCTTGCTGTTAATGGTGTCGAAGATCATATTCATATTTTTTTGGATTATAACTGTAATGAACTAATCGAAGAACTCGTTAGAGAATTAAAAAAAAGCTCAAATGCTTATATCAAGGATAAAAAACTTTGTCCCTACAAATTTGAATGGCAATCTGGATATGGTGTTTTTTCTCATGGATTTCGTGAAAAAGACAAGATGATTAATTATATAAAAAATCAAGAGATACATCATCGACAAAGAACTTTTCAAGAAGAATATCTTTCGCTTCTCAAATCTTACGAGGTTGAATTTCAGAATGAATATGTTTTTAACTTTTTGGATTAAATACTCTTCTGCGACGCCCTACGGGGTCGATCATTAACACGCACGCATATGCTAACTAACATACTTTGATCGCGCTGCGATCATGGGCTGACGTAATTTGATGCGCTGCGATCATCTTTAACGAAACTTCTGATCCCAGCGGGATCACATTATGTTAGAACCCAAATATCCAATCATTCAACCGATCCCAGAGGGATCGCAGTATTCTTTAATATGCCGATATAATAAATTCGTTTATAATGTTAAATAGAAGCCATCTGATCAACGGCCAATAGCCAACAGCCCTCAAAATCGATACGTCACCCCCGCCTGCACCAGATGCACATTACTAAATCCACCTTCTCCAAAAATCGCCCAATTCTCGTTGATAAAATACCGGCCACCAACGGAAATATAATAAACAAAAGTAGGAACATTCACTTCTTTGGTCGTCAATTCATCCAGCGCGATATCTCCCAATTGCTCCACAATTGTTTTACGACGATTAAAACTATAACCTGCAATGATAGAAGTATAAAAATCTACTTTCGGAATGATCGCCAATCGACGGTGATAAACCAATTTACCCGCAAGGGTATAAACATTTACCCGCTCTTTAATGATCGGGGCATCACAATCGCAACTGGCACCAACGCTGAATGGCAAAAGACACTGAGCTACACACTCGGGATCATCCAATAATTCAGGGATATCGCTCAGACTCAAGTTTTGTTGTGCATTGACCCGGTAGTAACCAAATAATCCTCCAAGGCTAATATAATCAGTTACACTGTATTCATAATGTAAATTTATTCCTGGTGAGGGATTCCCTGACCCCCTTCCTCCGGTAAATAAGTCGAGCGCAAAATCGGTTGGATTGGGCAAAAAAGAAACACCCAGATTAAGTAAATGGTCTCCTTTTTCAACGTGTTGACGATGGGCTTTTTCTATGGCCTCTTGTCCGGATAGTACAGTGGTAAAAATGGTAGTGAAGAACAGCAATAGCGTAAGAATTCTTTGCATGATGTGTCGTTTTTGTGGTTTGGTTGTTTAAATTTGTGTGTATCGTTGTAGTTGAGACGGTAAAGTTCTAAAATAGGAACAAGTCTATTGAAGCTTCTCCCGTCAAAAACTGAGATATTGGTCATGTTGGGACCGTTCAATAATTTGTGTCTTCTCTCTTACGATAGGATTGCGTAGCAAAAGACTAATTAATGTAATTGACTAGACACAGTTAAATGAACACCCCCTCATGTTTATTAAAACGTTAAAGAGCAGCCAACTGGCCAACGGCTAACCAGCCGCTAAAAATTATACACCTTGAAAATAAAATCTACCCTCGTCAAACCCTTTGCCCATTTGGTCGCTCGTCAGATCGAACGCTGGTCACAAACGGCCGTGCAGGATCAGGAGCAAATCATGCAGTATTTGGTCAAACGGGCACAAAACACTGCTTTTGGAAAGGATCACGATTTTTCAAAAATAGGGAGTTACGAAAATTATAGGCAACAAATTCCGATCAATGACTATGAGGGTTTGAAATCTTATTTTGATCGCGTTAAAACCGGCGAAGCCAACGTACTTTGGCCCGGCCTACCCCGCTATTTTGCCAAAACTTCCGGGACGACTTCGGGTGCTAAATATATTCCGCTCACCAGAGAAAGTATGCCCAATCATTTTGGAACGGCCCGTAATGCACTGTTTAATTATTACGCTCGTTCTGGTAAAGGTAATTGGCTGAATGGTAAAATGATTTTTCTTTCCGGTAGCCCAGTTTTGACAGAGACGGGAGGTATCAAAACCGGGCGACTCTCCGGTATTGTCAACCACGAAATTCCAGCCTGGTTACGCACCAGTCAACTGCCTTCTTACGACACCAATTGCATTGACAGTTGGGAAGACAAACTGGAAAAAATTGTTGACGAAACATTGACCCAGGATATGCGACTGATCAGCGGTATTCCGCCCTGGGTACAAATGTACTACGAACAACTCCTCGATCGTACGAGCAAAAAACACGTTAAAGATATTTTTCCCAATTACAATATTTTTGTTTACGGTGGTATCAATTTTGAACCCTACCGCGATGTCCTCGAAAACCTCGTCGGTGAACGAATCAATAGTTTAGAAACCTATCCGGCCTCCGAAGGTTTTATCGCTTTTCAGGATGACCAAAATGAAAAAGGATTATTACTTAATACGAAGTCAGGAATCTTTTTTGAGTTTATTCCGGCCTCCGAAATTTTTAATAAAAATCCAACCCGGCTTTCCCTTGCTGACGTCGAGTTGGGGATTAATTATGCCATTATTTTAAATACCAACGCCGGACTGTGGGGATATAATATCGGGGATACGGTACAGTTTGTTTCTAAAAACCCGTACCGTATTTTAGTGACCGGAAGAATAAAACATTATATTTCCGCTTTTGGAGAACATGTGATTGGCAAAGAAGTAGAGGCCGCAATTCTGGCGGCTACCGCTAGCGAGGACGTTCGCTTCACCGAGTTTACCGTTGCTCCGCAGATCACCCCGCCCGAAGGTGGACTCCCCTACCACGAGTGGCTGATTGAGTTTGAAAAAC
>Ga0114957_1001490_pt1 | contig 25420 bp, 13 predicted proteins | sample BantaG_FD_87175 | JGI IMG/M metagenome (GOLD analysis project Ga0114957, IMG submission 87175) | Marine algal microbial communities from Bantry Bay, Ireland - BantryBay_4 metaG | ecosystem: Host-associated > Algae > Red algae > Unclassified | place: Bantry Bay, Ireland | collected 2014-11-21
CCCATTTGAAAGCTGTCTCCTTGTGTTTTTATTTGGTCTTTGTCAACCTCATTTTACACAAAAGACAGCTTTCTTTACTCTTTCAGTTGTTAACGTGCTTTTGCTACCTAATGAACCATGCCGAATTGCTGTATGCGGACTGTCAATATAAATGGAGAAGAGCAAGTTCTAACGCCTCGATTTCGATTTGAGCCGGGTTCCTATGGAGACGCTGGACACTTTATGCCCTCTATCGCCTGTTTAGAGCAGGTTGCTGTAGATCAGTGGGAACATGCTTACATGCTGGTTAACCCATCGGAAGCACATCCCGCTGAGACTGCCTCTGCCAATGAGGCTAGCCGCAATTTAGATGCTGCGTTTAGGCGTGCAGAACAGGCTGGCTCAGAGGTGGCGGTGGGAGAGTATCTTAGTGGATTAGGGTATATGCGTGTTGATGGCTTTAATGTTGCCGATGACGAATAGAGGTTCATGTGTTTTGGTCTACTACATCGACTACAGAAGGATGGGGCGGGATATGGAATTGAGCGGAGATATTTTTACTGTCATTACCGCACATGATGAAGTTCATGTGTTTTGGAGTCGCTGATAAAAAAAGCTCTATCAGAATATCTGATAGAGCTTCACTAATGCGTTTAGCTACAGTCTAGTTCAGGCCAAATCTAAGTTTTGCTTGTTCATAAGCATCGGGGTCATCTTTGAAAAACTGAATTTTCTCCTCAGATCGTAAAAACAATAATGCCATGTAATCTTGTTCTATATCATGTGCGGTATCATCAGAAGAATCGGTCGTTTCACAAATTCCTATATCGACTGTCTTGAGGATTGTTTCAGCTAATTCTAAAACTTGGTTTGTAGCACCGACTAGATCGCTTGCTGTCCTTGTTATGCGTTTTGCTTCTTTAATATCAAAATCCAAATTGTGTACGATTACGTGACGCATATTAAACAGGCTGGAGTATCCATCTATCTGCTCTTCACTTAATGTACTACCAAGGAGACATTCATTGATAAATTTGATTTTGCCTTTATTGAGTAAACTTCCTTTGCTCAATCGTTCATTTATAAAATCATGAACATAACAATCAGGTCCGCTCATTAAAACATTTGTCAGACGGCTGGAACGCACATCTTCATTGCATTCTTTGAAGAGAAATTCCTGCATCCATTTTTGATAAGCTTTCTTTAACGGCTTGTTACGTTCTGATTCAAAAGTGTACCAACTTGAATCTTTTAAGGCATACTCGATGGTCGCTTTAATCGCCGCATCAAATCCGGCACAGGAGGTAATAAACATCGCTCTCAAAATATCAAGACAATCTTCTTTATCGCCAACGCTACATGTGCAATGAGCATTCGATAAGTGAACACAGGTTTCTCTGCATGTATTTAGTATTTCATAGGCAACGGTAACTAAATCATGATTTTCGCATTGTTGTTCTGCATCTAACTCAATAATTTCTATTTGATTCATTTTTCACTTTTCGGGGTATAAATAAATTTTCGATTTACTCTTCATCAATCTTAAAGCCAATTCGTCGCGGTTTATCATCAAGTTTTTTCATACTGACTAAAAGTACACTCAATTGGGATATGTTTTGGATCAACTGCACTTTTTCACCATTTTCATTGATTCCATCGAAAGATATAATGTCTGGTCCATAGTATCCGATTTTTTCAATATGAAAAGTTATTGCCTGACCAAATGAAACCAGTCGTGCACCAATCTCATGCTCATCATCAAGCTCAGCTTCAAAGTCGTTTATATACTCACCCAAACGCTCGTAGGTCCATTCGGCAGGATTACCTGTTGTTTTGGATATGGGTGAACGATAAAGTTGGGTTAGTCTATCATCTTTAGTTTTAGTTAAATTACGCACTGCTCGCATACCATCTGCATTCAACATATTATTTATAGCAGATGAACTACCTGTAGTTTTAGCCAGATCACTCAGATCGGTCACTTTATATTGACTCCTTTAAAATATTTATGCATTTTGATTCGTTTTGCCAGCTTTGACCATTTAGCCTTTTGAAATGTCAGCAGAACCTAACTAATATTTTCAGAACAAATAGTCTGCTGTTATTATATGCTCTAACAAAACAGGGTGCAAATTGGCCCCTATATAGTATTCGAAAAAAGATTCACACTATATAGGGGGTGTCATAGAAGAACTATCCATACGAAACATCTGTATTATACATACCACAACCAACCCCTTGCCAATCTCCCCACTCCATGCTATAACCTGCCCCAAAAGCAGTTATGGCGAAGAGACGCACACCCGCAGATGAGCAGTTAGGTTTTGGTTTTGAGACGGGACTGTTGCAGGCGGAACGACCAGCAGATACAAAAGGAACGGCAGATGTACCAGAAGCAGATCGAGGAGTACTTGACGCATTACCAGCCCGACCTGATGGCGGAGCTGATCAGCGAGCGGGGCTTGCAGCAGTACGTGCAGGAGCAAGCGACGGCAATGCTGGAGAGCCGCCAGCAGATCGTGGAGCGATTGCAGACGCAGCACCCGAATATGAGCGAGACGCAGCGGAATCTGGAAGCGGATCAGATGGTGCGCGAGATGTACATGCCAGTAGAGTAGAACAGGCCGAGCACGCAGCAGATCGCCACCGCACCGAATCGTGGTTAACGCCAAGCAGCAGCTTAGGGGCGACCGCTGTTGCCATAGAACCCCCATCCGCACGCCGCCGAAAAGATGCACCCCAATTCCCCAATAGAGATGAGCCAGATTTTGGGCAGATTGGCTTTGTCTTTGACCAGCCAGCAGAGCCGACCCCGCCCGCTAACCCACAGCCAACAATTGAACGCCAACCCAGCCATCGCTTCCGTTTAGATGAGCGCGTGATTGCGCCACCTTCTGGCCTGAGAGCCAAGGCGACGATTGACGCGCTCTATGTGTTGAAGTATATCGAGGCGGAAGGGCTTGCGGCCACGGACGAGCAGCAGCAGATCTTGGCCGGATTTTCGGGCTTTGGCGCGCTGGCAAATCACATCTTCCCCGAACCCGGCACGGAGAATTATACGGTCGGCTGGGCGGGCTTGGGGACGGAACTGGCAAGCCTGTTGACGCGCGATGAATATGCCTCGGCCAAACGCTCGACCTTTAATGCCTTCTATACTTCGCCGCAGGTGATGGGTGCGATGTACGCGGCGTTGAATCGGATGGGCGTGCCGTCGGATGGCGTGACTGCGCTCGAACCTGGGTGCGGCATCGGCAACTTTATGGGTGTTGCGCCAAGTGGCATGAACTTTATCGGTGTGGAGCAAGAGGCGCTTTCTGGTCGCATTGCGCAAGCGCTTTACCCCGAACATGATATCCGCATTGCGCCTTTCCAAAAAGTGGATCTGCCAGCGGAGAGCGTGGACGTGGTGATTGGCAATGTCCCCTTTGCCGACCTGACGCTGCAATGGCAGGATCGCAAGCTGCCGCTGCATGATTACTTCTTTGCCAAGTCGCTGCACAGCCTGCACGAAGGGGGCGTGTTGGCATTGGTGACTAGCCGCTACACACTGGACAAAAAAGACCCTACTTTTCGCCAGCAGATGGCCGATGTTGCGGACTTCTTGGGTGCGGTGCGCTTGCCCAAAGGTGCGTTTCGACAGGAAGGCACGGAGGTTGTCACCGACATCATTTTTCTGGGAAAGCGGGGCAAGGCGCGTGCGCCTAATCATGCCGCAGATTGGCTCAACACGCAGCCCCTGCCCGACTCTGGGGTTACGGATGCGGCGCACTGCAATCGCTACTTTATCGAGCACCCGGATATGGTTGTCGGCACGCTGACCGAGGCACGCGGCATGTATCGCAACCGCGAGCTGACCGTGCCAATGCCCGATGATTTTGGCGACCGTTTACAGAACGCCATCGAACAGCTGCCCACAGCCATTTTTTCTCGCCCCGAAGAGCCTCGCACTACATCAACCAACCCCCAGCCAGAACAATCCAGAACCCCCAACCCAGAACGGACACTGCCCGCAGGGTCGATCTGTGTGGGCGACGATGGCTATCTGCGCCAAGTGACCAACCAGCGCGGCGAATCCGAACGGCTGCTACGCAGCGGTAAGTCTATCCATGCGCTGACGGGAACGGTCGGCACGCGGCTTGCGGCCTTGGTGGATCTGCGAGACGCCGCCCGCACGGTGCTGGAAACGCAGCGCACAGGCCAACCCGATGCCGAAAAGAACGCCGCCCGTTCGCACTTGAACGCAACTTATGACGACTTTGTGCAGCGTTTTGGCGCAATCAACAAGACCAACATTTCGGTGACAAGCAGCGGCACAACCATTCGTCGCCAGCCTAATTTGACGCTCTTTAAAGATGATCCCGATGCCTACTTGGTGATGGCGTTGGAGCAGTATGATGAGAGCCGCGACAGGGCGCAGAAGATGCCCATTATGCAGCGCGATGTGGTCGGCCAGACGCCGCCCGTGCAACAAGTGGCAAGCGCGCTGGATGGCTTGCTCGTTTGTCTGAATCATCATGGCAGGGTTGAGATTGAGACGATCTGTCAGCTCTATCGTGCCTCGCCCGAAGAAATAATAACCGAACTGGGCAACCACATCTACTTTGACCCTGCGCAAGAAAGATATGTGACCGCCGAAGAATATTTGTCGGGCAACGTGCGCGAAAAGTTGCGCATTGCACAGGAGCAGGACGACCCCAAGTTTGTGCGCAACGTCACCGCGCTGATGGAGGCGCAACCCGCACCCGTACCGCCCGGCGACATTGATGTGGCCTTGGGCGCAACGTGGATTCCCTGCGACGTGATCCAAAACTTTGTGGCCGATCTGCTGCAATGTGGTGTGGATGAAATTCGCGTGCGCCACGTTGAGCAAGAGGCACTTTGGCAGGTCGATTGTGATGCGTGGATCAAGAATAAGGTTGTGGCAACCAGCACCTACGGCACGTTGGCACGGTCGGCCATTACGTTGATTAATGATAGCCTCAATATGCGCGTGCCAACCGTGATGAAGACGATTCAAACGGATGAGGGCGAACGCCAAGTGGCTGACCAAGAGGCAACGTTGGCCGCACGCGAAAAGCAGAAGGCGATTAAGCAGCGTTTTGGGCAGTGGCTTTTTGAAGAACCCAAACGGGCAGACGACCTGACCGCACGCTACAATCAGATCTTCAACACCACGACCCTGCGCTCGTATAATGGCTCGCACCTGACCTTCCCCACCATGAACCCCGACATCGAATTGCGCCAGCATCAGGTGGATGCGGTGTGGCGCGTGATGAGCAACGGCAACTCGCTATTGGCTCATGCTGTGGGGGCGGGCAAAACCTTCGAGATGATTGCGGCGGGCATGAAGATGAAGCAGGCGGGGCTTATCCGCAAGCCGCTCTTTGTGGTGCCCAATCATATGCTGGAGCAATTCTCGAAAGAGTTCTATGTGCTTTATCCAGATGCCACCCTGCTGGTTGCCAGCAAGGAAGATTTGAAGAAAGAGAAGCGCATGTTGATGACGGCCAAAGCCGCGTCGGGCGATTGGGACGGCATTATCATGACCCATTCGAGCTTTGAGAAGATCGGCATGTCGCCCGACTTTCAGGCTGACTTTGTGCGCCAGCAGATTGACGACTACGAAACGCTGCTAACCGATATGAGCCTGAACGATGCAGAGGCGGACACCAAGCGACTGATTAAGCGCATCGAGAAGAAGAAAGAGCAATGGGAGCAGCGGCTGGAGGATCTGCTTAATTTAGATCGCAAAGATAGCGGCCTGACCTTTGAAGAACTGGGCGTGGATCATCTCTTTGTGGATGAGGCGCACCTCTTTAAAAATTTGGAGACGCCGACCAAAATGGGACATGTTGCGGGCGTGCAGACCACGGGGTCGCTGCGGGCATTTGATCTCTTTATGAAGACGCGCTTTTTGGACGCTCACGGCCACGGCACAACTTTTGCCACTGGCACGCCCGTGAGCAACAGCATGGTGGAGATGTACACCATGAGCCGCTTTCTTGCGCCAGAGCTTTTGCAGGAGCGCGGCATTAGTCACTTTGACGGCTGGGCGGCTGTCTTTGGCGATATTGTGGATACGGTGGAGCTTTCGCCCGACGCACAAAGCCTGCGCCAGAACCGTCGTTTTGCCCGCTTTGTGAATCTGCCCGAACTGATGCAGATCTTCCACACTTTTGCCGATGTGAAGACCGCCGACATGCTCGACCTGCCGCGCCCCGCGCTAAAAGGTGGCAAAGCCGAAGTGATCGCCACGCCCATGACCGACTACCAAAGGCGCATTCAAGAATCGCTGGTGGACCGTTACGAAAAGGTGCGCGGCGGCAGCATCGATCCGCGTGTGGACAACGCACTCAAGATTACAACCGATGGTCGCAAGTTGGCGTTGGACGAGCGATTGGTCTTATCACATTTGCCGCAATCCTCTGGCAAGATTGGCGCGGTCGTGGAAAAGGTCTACGCCATCTGGCAAGAAACCCACGCCGACCGCTCCGCCCAGATGATCTTTTGCGATATGGGGGTCAGCAGCAAGGACGGTCGCTTTAGTGCCTATGATGCAATTACAGCCAAACTAATTCAAAGAGGCGTGCCAGCCAATGAGATAGCTGCTATGGGCGACTATAATACCGATGCCAAGAAAGCCCAACTCTTTACCAAAGTACGTAATGGTGACGTGCGCGTACTCTTGGGCAGCACTCAGAAGATGGGTGTTGGCACCAATGTACAAAAGCGATTGATTGCCCTGCACCACGTCGACGCACCGTGGAAGCCTGCTGAGGTCGAGCAGCGCGAAGGTCGCATTTTGCGCCAAGGCAACCTGCACGACGAAGTAGAAATCTACCGCTACGTGACCGAAGGCTCGTTTGACGCCTACATGTGGCAAACCCTGCAAACCAAAGCCGAATTTATTAACCAAGTGATGAAGGGCGACATGACTATCCGCCGCATCGAGGATATGGACGATCAGTCGCTCTCTTATGCCGAGGTCAAGGCGATTGCATCGGGCAACCCTGCCGTGCTGACTCTTGCCAAAATGGAGATGGAAATACAACGGCTGACGCAGCTTGCTCGGGCGCATCAGAATGAGCAGTACAAACTACGCCAAGCCGTCCGCACCGCTGAAGAGATTACGTTGCCCTCGCTCGAACGGCAGCAGGAACGGCTTGCTGCCGACCTTGAGACGATTGAGGCCAATGGAGGGCTGCGCGACCCTAATCTGACTGTGGGCGGCAGAGAGTTGGTACATTCCAAAGCTGCCCGCGACGGTTTGCGCACTGCGGTTGAAAGCACGTGGGGAAAACTGTCCCACCAAATAGAGAAGCAGCCAAGCGGTACGCAGCAACGCCAAGCCATTGGCACCTTTGGAGGGCTGGAAGTTTCGTTGATGCTGGAGAAAGGCAACCGCATCAGCGGGTCGCTGGAGCTACGCGGTCAGACTCGCCGCAGCAAGACGGTACGTGGTGCAGGCTCGGATAAGCTGCATGATTATCTGCTGGATATGGTACAAGCGATTTCTGATTCGATGCAGGAGGTGGTTCAAGAGCAGATCGAATTGGAAGCGCATGTGGTGGGTCTGCGGTCGAGGCTGGGGCTTCCGTTTGAGTTGGAGGAGGAGTTGGGGCGGCTGCTTGAAAAACGAGATGAGCTACAGGAACATTTACAGGACGATACAACTCGATTGAGTACTGTTACTAGTTATGAAGAAACATCAAGTGCTGGTGAATTTTTAAATTCACAGGTGATAGTTCCAACTAATAACATGGAAAAACATAGGCAGTATCACTGATCTATCGATGCATGTGTGTAATGTATTCGCGTCACGTTAATTCTTAGTGGAATTTTCGTCATCACAAGAAGACGACGTTAAGAAGAATTATTGGGCAAACCACAGTCGGATCAACTCAACCTGAAATATATACTTCCCCCCCTCAGGCGTGATCAGTTCGCGATCCTGCAAACGAAGAAGGGTCTGCTTAAGTTCTGCTTCACTACCACAATGAGCCAGCATCTCCTGTTCTGTGGACCCATCTGCTCGTTGCGCGATCAGTAGAAGTAAAGGTAAATCCCCATCCTCTACTTGATGCCGCCCGATATCATCAAAAAACATACTTCCACGTTTGAGCGTTTCTGAGATGGTTGCATTTACATCATCTTCCGTTACAAGAAAACGTCTATTCACTGTATCGAGATTTTTGGACATCACGATCTCAGCACAGAGTAGCTGGATCAGATATGGATGCCCCCGTGTGAGAACCAGCACTCGATGAGTTGCTTGCGGTGCATAGACCAGTGGGGAGTCGTTAATTGGCTTCTCGATCAGCTGGCGCGCCTCATCTTCTTGCAAATAGCTCAGATGTAGCGTTTGCGCATTGATCAAATACGTTGACCATCTTCGGAAATCATCAAGGTGATGCGAGCCGACCAGCATGAGCTTAAAGTGAGGGCGATGCTGAATAATGTGGCGTAGTGTACCTAGAATCGCTTCTTCTTCTAATTTACCATTGCTAATCGCTTTGTCCAATGCCTCGAATTCATCAAGCGCCAGCAAGACCGTATGTTGCTCTAGCTTCGATAGTGCAGCATCGAGTTCATCCAGCCAATCGTCAAAAACCGTAAATGCATCATCAGCTAACTCCTCTCGAAGTAGCATCTCTAAAGATATACCCTGTTCAACCGCAGAGATGTGAATCCCTTTGGCAAAGTTATAGAGAAAGCTTGCATGATCTTTAGCTAGCGATACCGGACCCTGAAGATCAACCACTAGTGGCATAACGGTACGCGGCAGCATCCAGCGAAGTTGATAAATAAGCGACGTTTTGCCCATACGTCGTTGCCCATAGAGCAGCAGCGGAGGATGATTTTGGTCGCGCAAGATGCCCTCAATGCGGCGACTGATCTCTACGCGCCCTACGAATAATTGCTGGCGGTGCGTCAACGGAACACCAACAATATATGGGTTTGGAATCTCTTGCGCGTCCGCAGCCTGTTCCAATCTGTTATTGAGCGTATTGCGCCACCCCATAATCAATGGGCGAAAACGGGTAGCCGCAGGTGTGTTTCGCCGTGTTAACTCATCCAGCTGTCCATTCAGTCGATCTCGCACCTCTGTCAAAACTAGGCGTCGATTGTACTCCGTTGGCTGAGCTAAGGCCGCAGCAGTATCCTCACTAGGACGACGCAAGCTAAAAAGGAGCGCTTCAACTTCACTCTCTGAATAAACGGTTGGCAACGTCATAGTTGATTGGGCAATCTGTTCAATCGTTTTTGCAGCTTCTAGTTGTCGAATTGTGCGCTCGATCTGAACCGATTGCGCAGCCCAACTCTGTTTACTATTAATAATATGTTCGTTGAATTGTTCGTATTGTGGATCGTCTCGTTCATTCGCAAGCATCAAGTGATCGTCTAATCCGGCCAACCGCAAATATTGCAGCTCATCCCAAAAGACGGGATTGAATCGTAGCAATGATTGTTGACCCTGCCAGTTTGATTCATAACGGTACAAAAACAGACTCCACGCTAATTCAAAGGGGTAAAGGACAATGGGTAGCCAAATCCAAGATGTCAGCCCTAGCATTAACAGAAGCGCATGGGTAGCAAGATGCGGCCATGGAATGTAAAAACCACTCGAAATCATCTGTAGAATAAAGTGAATACCGAGGCTTCCTACACCACCGGCCACAGTCGCCGTCCACAAATCGGTAATTTTAAGCGTAAACGAAAAGGTAAAAAAATAGAGTGGCAAGAAAAAGATATAGACCATCAGCAGCATAAAGAGTATTAATGGCTTGCCATAAATTTCTGCGTTATAGTTAACGCCAACAGGCAGCATCGTACTACCAATGCCAACCACGAGAAGTAGCCCGTAGATGGTTCCTAACGTTATCGCCCGTCGCCAATGATTGCTGCGAATCCGCCCACTGATTATCATAAGTATAATGGGAATGGAGGCTATCAACGGCACCGAGCTAACCCCAAAAATTGACAGCTGAGTCCAAGCGGCAACAACTGATGTCACAAAGAACGTCAGCAGACCAAGTAATACGACAGCCGCCACGATCCCAATGATTGCATTGCCAAGTCGACGCAGCGGCGAACGCGTAATTGCTTGGTCAGTCTCTTGTGCCAAGGTGAGGTTCGTCAATATATGGCTTACAATTGCCGTCCCGATTCCAACTGTCAATCCCAGACCGTTCCCGCTCATTAGATCCAGCGCCACATAATCAGCATAGCCAAAGAGCCAAGAGAGCGGAATCAACGTTGCAATTGCCATGCCTATGCCTGCTGCAATACCAACCACATACGCAAAAAGTACCCCAATCACTACACCAAATAGCGAACCGATTCCTATTGCCGCAGTCAACTGACCATTGAAGAACAGTATCCAAATGCTGACTGCAATGGTTGCGATCAGAGGCAACCCGATGAAGCCAGTCTGTAGAAGTCGCTTAAGTTTCTTATGCAGAATTTGTTGACGCGAGAGTTCGAGAAGAGAGGTGGTTGGCGAAATTTCGTGAGATAGCAGATGCTGAAATGTTTCATGCAATCGTTTAGGACACAAAACGAGCAAAACGAACAGCTGAAACGCTTTTACGGGCCACGCGAAAAAAGAGGCGTTAATAGAATATGGGTTTAGTGGTTTACTGACGGATTTCGATTTCATTGCCAAAACGGCTTTTTAATTTTGCGATGATAAATGGCGGGGCCGCGTCAAGAGAGAGTTGATTGTCGGCGATTGCGTCTAAGGTTTCTTCGTAGCTCTGTCTATATGCGTCAAATCTGTCGACTGTCTCTGGCATAGTCCAAGCGTAGGCCCAAAATGGATAAATGGATGCCTGAAATAAATTTTCTTGCAAAAGCTGAGCATCCTCAGCGAGTTGGCTAGCGGCGACCCGTCCACTGACACGTAAATGCTGCGACAATGTATCTTGTTCTAACGAGGAGGCTAAGATACGGCACGCGGCTTGAAATTTGTCAGGATTATCTTGAAGCGATTCTGTAAGAACCCAAAAGTCGAAATAAGCAAGCGTTTTTCCGCTTGTTCCATTCTTTCCAGACGGGTGAACACTTACGCCTACTTCCGAGAGATAGGTCTCAGAAGCAGAATCCACCTCGCCATAGATAATTCTTGGATCAAATTCGGGAATATCTGTCGAACCGCTTTTCCAAAACAGGGCGCGTCGAGCTGCTAATGCATCAGTCCGCAGGTACTCGCTAACAAAAGTGCGATTCAACACAGTTTGAAAGTTTTTTAACCGAATCTCTTTTTCAAAAAGAAATTGATTGAAACTGAGAGTTCGCTCAAATGCTCCTGTAGAGAAGACAAGCTGCTGGGTTTTGTGATCATATAGCTCGCCACCAAAAGCGATATAGTTCTCCCAAAAGTCATCTACTCTACCCGTGTCTGGAACAAATCCATACCCAGAATCAACAATTCCCAATGCAATCGCCTCTTCAGCGGTTGCAGTCAGATCATCAAGCGTAAATTCTCCAGTTTGGATAGCGGTACTCAGTGACTCAATCTGCTCATCTGCCCAGCCAAGCATTTGAAGCTTTGGCTTATCGTAATAGAGTAAACGGTATCCAACATCTACCGGTATCGCCCATATTTGTTCGTCATGGGTGACGGTTTTTAAGATAAAGGGCATGACGCCCTCAAAAATATTGTCCGAATACTCAATACACTTATCGAGCGGCGCGATTTTTCCTTGCCGCGCAAACCGTAAAACGTCATCTTGATTGTCGGCAATAAAGATATCTGGTGCAGAATGTTCCAGAAGCCGCTCTTCAACCAAATCATGCAGTCTAGAGGGTGATACATTAAACCGTTCCGCCTCAATCCCCACCCACGGATGATGCTTTTCTGCTGACCAAACAGGGATGGATGCCATATTACAGATGTTGACATCGCTGCGCGCCCAGGCAGTTAACGTGATGACCTGCGGATGTTCAGCGGTTGCCCGACCAATATGGCGAAGCGGACCGCAGGGAATGTTTTCGCGCCCCAAGTCCAAACCCGAAAGTGCCTGGCACGCGCCGAGCAGCGTTGCAAGCGGAACAAAAATCATTAGAAACATGAAATTATTTTTCATCATTCGGTGTCTCGAAAAGGTCCCAGCAGATTTGACGCCTCATCCCGCCACCCATCGGTAGACTCGCCGCGTGCCAGTCGCTCATACAATGTTTGACACATCAACTGTGTGGGATGAGGCCAGCACTTTCCTTGTAGCAAGATCCATTCCTTATCGGCCCGATCAAACTGGATGGGCGAGCTTTCGATTAACTCACGTGTTTCGGCTTCTTTCAGCGCGCCCAATTCCAGTAGTTGGAAGATATTGAAGAAGGGCGAATCCTTGCCCATCTGCCTAGCAACTCGAGCGGGCAACTCCGGCGCTGTAATCATATATGCTAAATTGCCACCCTTCCGATTGCTAACCAGAGACCGCAAACTATACCAAAAATCCATATCGAGCGCTTCGGCTCGTAGACCAAGCAGGATGTTATCCATCAAGATTACTGTTGGTCGTGGCAGGTTGCTATCAACCACACACTCCACAAATTGATCCAGATCACATGCAGTTGGAACTGGTAACCCTAAACTCTCCAATACATACGTAAACAAACTTTCAAGTCGTCTCATCCGAATATCTTGAAAATCGATTAGAATCGAATGCAATTGCCGATCCGGAGGCAGCCACGTAGCTTTCTGTTCAGGGCGCAGCACGGATGGTGTTGGCAAGATCATGGCGTTGACGTGATGCAGCAAGGACGTCTTGCCGCTGCGTCTAGGCCCAATGATCGCGATGTGCTCAAGCGGGTAGGCCGACCAACGGCTGAAGATGTGTGTTAGCTCATGCTGTCGGCCAAAAAATTGACTTGGCTCGGTAATAGGCGGGCCAGCCACAAAGTTTTTCAAAGGCAACTGATCAGCTTCGATAATTCTTTCTATTTCAGTATTGTCCTGTTCGTGACTTCCCTTTGCAACACTCCGAACATTTGGGTGACCACCATAACGCAGAAATTTTTCATATTCCTGTTGATCCTTAAAACCATCTCGTTTAAACAATGCTTCACCAAGCTTTTCCAAATCCTCTATGTTGCCTGGAGCGTTTCCCTTGCGCAAGTGCCGGATAAAGCTGTCGCTCTCGCGTCCTACATCAAAAGAGATATCATCTTGTAGAACTTGCAATTTTTTGTCTTGGCGCGCAGCAATCAACCTCAGGATTTGGCTCAGCAACTGACCAAACTGTTTAGGTGATGATTTCATAGTAACTTATTCCTACTACCAAGAATGGGAGTTAAGGTTTGGGTGCATTGCTCCCACACTTGGGAGTTCGGGGGAAATATTATGGGTATAGTTACGAAATGTGTGCAGAAAAAATGGATTGAATTTATATTCATTTTTCCACATAAAGTATACATCGTAACGCCGCCATCTCCAATCAATATATTGTTGGCTGGTAAAGAGAAACGTTATAAAACCCATATTTTCTCAATGCTTAAGGAGCGATGATGAAAATCATAAGATGTGCATTCCCGCTACTGTTTGTAATTTGTTTGGTGTTCTCGGCACCACTCGAGTTGTATGCATCTTCCACTTTGCAGAGTGTAGATGAAGATTGGATCGTGGTCCATTTCACAGAAATAGTTGCTGACAATGTGAAGCCTCGTTTTCCGGAAGAATTTCTAGAGAAATTTCTAAAAGGTAATGCTTCTGCGGAATTATTAATCTTTGTTTTGACCGATGTAGATCCGTCAACGAAGTTCCGCACGGCATATATGATTCCATATCGTTCAACTAGCACGGACGATGCACTGAGCGAAATCAGTGTCAGCTCAAATGATATTGAACGCATCAATTTGGGGACAACAGGTTTGTCGATGGCAATACCCCGTAATGGAGTTGAATCCGCAAATATTACCATACAGGTTTTTGAAACAACTACATTTAGGGCCATCGTAGAAGAATTTTCTAGCCAAGCTGCAGAGAGTTCTCCTTTTCTGAATTCCGTCGCAACCATTTTGCAAACACTGGCGAGTAACCCTTTTGCGAAAGGTCTACAAAACAGAGGAGTACCAGCGGCAAGTTTCGCCAGCAATATTCTTGTCGGTGCGGCCTGGAATGAAATCTTTAAGGACGTTTTGCTTGCCGAGCAGAAAATCGCTCTTTCACGTGACCACTCTGGTTTGAACCACGAAACCCCGATTCCACTCAAGAATGAGTGGGGAGTAGTTACCTTAAAATACTCAGTCCGAACGGCCTATGCTGTTGGTGCACCAACATTTGATACAGTCCTCGGTTCCACAACACAACATCAGGTTATCTATGATGGTGATCCTCGAGATAACTTGCGTAGTGAACGTGGTCAAAAAGCCATTGTTTGCAGTGGCTTCGAATCTGAGTGCGAATTTGGTGACTGTCCAAATAAAAAACGCATTATGTGGGGGCCATATTGCCGGGCCGAAAACAACCCTGCCGTTCGCCCAGGCGCATACCGCGTAACGCTAAAAGGATCGGGCAACGTACGAGCAGGTGCGACAGATTTTGGCACATCCGGCAGCTTGTTTGGGTTTGGTCAGCATGAACTAGCCCTACCCGCAAGTTACTCATTTTGTTGGCCCGGTCGAGCACAAGGGGGCTGGGGGTTTGAAACCATTGTGCAAAGCATTGGTGAGTCTGCCAGCGTAGATGGGATTCGGATTGAGTACATCGGTGCATGTACGGTGGGTCAATAGGATTTAGATGGGCGTTACTAAGGGTATCGAGCGATTTACACTTGTTCGATATCCTTGCCCATAACCACAGCATCAGGCATATGATATTTACCGATTATAAATAAATTCAATAAAAGGAAACTATAAAGGTGAGTGTAAGAATGAAATGTGAAAATTTTATTAAGTCGATAGTGTCGGTGGCGCTGATACAATTCATGCTTGTCGTAATTCCACAGCCAATTTTTGCTCAGGATGCAGTGTCACTTACAAAGCCTGAGACATCTGATGACAGTCTCCCGTTACGTCAACAGGTTGCAGATGATAGCACAGATGTGGATTTGTCTGACGCTCATATAACGCCAGAAGTACAAAGTAGTAGTATTGCCCCAACAGATGTAGGTACTGCATTTACTTATCAAGGACATCTTGCTGAAAATGGTGAACCTGCTACTGGTCAGTTCGACTTAAGCTTTAAACTTTTCGACTCACTAGAAGCCGGCAATCTGATTGGCTCGGAAATTATAACAAATGGCCTAGATATTTCTTCAGGTGTTTTCTCGGTAGAGTTGGATTTTGGTGTAAAAGCCTTCAATGGTCAGAATCGATATTTGGAAATTGGTGTCCGTCCAGCCGATAGTGCAGATGAATTTTCAACTTTGATTCCACGACGCAATATAACACCTTCTCCATATTCAATTTATGCTGATAGAGCTTCTGGTATTGTCAGCAGTAGCGGACTAGATGCGCTATATGTTAATGAGGAAGATCAAGTTGTTATTCCACAAGGTAGTGACGCTACTATAGAGGGAGGGGGAAGTGTAATTATTGGTCCGCCGAACCACGCATCGATTCCAAGTCTAGTTTTAGACAATAACGAAATTATGGCACGCAAAAGTGGGTTGACAACAACCTTATTTCTTAATTCGGAAGGCGGTGAAGTTTGGATTGGTGGAAACCTTGCGATGCCGAATGGAGTTGATGCAAGAAAAGGTGGATTCATAACTCTAGGACCTATAAATAACGCTCAGCATTCCAACTTAACAATTGATAATAATGAAATCATGGCGCGTAGAAGCGGAGAGCCAGCACCGCTATGGCTAAATGCGGATGGAGGCGACGTTTACATTGGTGAAGTTAGCAAAAATATAGGTTTAGGTGGTGATGGTAGCGAAAATGTACGAGTAGGTGGACAAAACGGATTGCGCGTCGAGAACCAGGCAAATGGCAACAATGTTTACATCGGTGGTGATGAAGGCATTTGGATTGACAATGAAGACAGTAATGCTTTTCGGACACGCCAAAGCGATGATCTATGGCGCAAACCAATCTTCTTCGAACGCTTTTCAAATTTAGGCAACAACGTTTCCTTTAACACCGAGATTCTGGTGACAGATTATGAGTGTGGCATTGCGGGCTTAGCGGCTCTCGATGGGGACATCCAAGAGCACGATTCAGGGGATATTATTCGGCTTTACACATACGTATCTAACGGTACCTGGCACATAGAAGCGAATTTCAGAACTCACGAGGATGACCATGAAAGCTGGGATGCAACGTTAATCTGCATAGACACATTGCTCTCCTACCGAAAGGGATTCTAGCGGCATTGCAGTTAACGCAGTTGATCATACTTTATGGAAGTTAGTTAAAGTATGATCAACTGCGTTAATTCTACACGACATCTATTCAAGATTACCTATGGAGCAATAGATACATGGCCACACAAATACTGAAATGCTTATTTAGAGTGACTGCCTTGCTCGTTATCCCGACTATTATTTTCCTACATTGTGCATTGGATGCAAATGCACAGGAAATTAGTGAATATGAAAATAGCTGGTGGACGATCGATGCAGGCGGTGGCAGAAGTGAAGATGATAGATATACACTACAAGATACAATCGGGCAACCTGATGTGAATGATAACCCATCAATATACTATGCGCCAGGATCCAATTTTGCACTTCGTGACGGATTCTGGGCATCCGGTGATGCTGATTGTGTACCCGTTCCTGCTGTTGATATACTTGGTCCTATTGAGGGGGGTGAAGGGCAACACTACGAATTTTTCACGAAGCTAGATTCTATACCAAGTAGCCTGATCTGGTCACCTGAGCCTCTAACTGGACAGAATACAACGGCGGCAACCTTTAACTGGTTAGACAGAGGGGCGAAAACAATTCAGGTTGATGTGGTGGGTTGTGAAAATGCTGAACCAGTAATCGTACTGCGCACCATTAATATCTTTGCCCTTGGTCGCATTAGTGGTGCTGTCAGATGTCTTGACACAAGTGACGGAGTTGCAAACGTATTACTTGAATTGCAAGTCGGTAATGAGCGGATTAGCCGTATGAGAACGTCTACAGATGGCACATACCAATTTTCTGATTTGTTGCCAAACACCTATTCCTTGGTGATTAATGAGCGTACTCTCCCCGAGGCATGTAACCTATTCATATCTAATCCCGGTGGGACAGATGGAAACACATCAACTTTCATACTTAATGAAGGTGAAAACAAACGTAATCAAGACTTTGAATATCATGCCCATGGTAGCATCGGAGGCACGATAAAGTGTTCTGATACAAATGAGGCGATTGCAAATATTACGCTTGAGCTACGTTTAGGCAATAGGCGAGTAAAACGTGTAGCTACAGATGCTAATGGCTTTTATCTCTTTACTACACTACGTCCTGAAACCTACACTGTTAACTTAGTGAATTCAACATTACCTGATAAATGTAACTCACTAGTTTCGAACCCTGACAGCACTGGAAACAATTCATCTGAAATAACTATAGGCCTTGGCGAGGATAAATTGAGACAGGATTTCATTTATCAAGATCGTCATGGGAGTATTTCAGGTAAGGTAAACTGTGACGATGTTGTAGACTACCGCAATTACTTGATTACGCTTCATAACGCAAGTAATGGTCATCTTTTAATAAGCGGTTCACTTCAGATCAACGGCGGTTATTCTTTTGATGATTTGGAACCAGGCCGATATGTTGTCAGCGTCAAGCCCGATACCTTTGGCACTTCGTGCTATATTCCAGCGAGTGATCCCGAAAACGATGGTGGGAATATAAGAGTTGTTGAGATTAAACCGGGGCAGAACGTTGTAAACGCCAATTTCGAATATACAAAACAACAGAAGTGCCCTACAGCTATTGATTGGCAATCTGCAATCGAATGGTATGATTTTTCCAATCCTGCATCTATCCAGCAACAAGTACGAAAGACTCCATTAATTTTTATACCCGGTATGTCAGCTACTCGTTTAGTAAATGATTTAGGGGTTGAACTTTGGCCCAGAACGGATGCTGTGGTCGGTTCTATTGATGATCTTTTGTTCGATGATGGAAGCCCGGATTTCTGGTTACGAAAACTTCGCTTAAGTGAAGATGGTAAACAACCTCACCCACCAATCTTCAATTCACTCCCAAATGCCGAACTAGCTTTTCCTGCGGAGGTATTAAGAACTCAAAAGGTCGTTAGGCCTGGCAAGGATGAAGTTAGACATATGCACGATTTAACAGTCAATGTCTTACAGGGTCAAGGGAACTATAAGGAAAATTTAACATTATTCCCCTATCCTTGGGACTGGCGGCTCGATATTGAAACTGAATCACTCAAGTTTTTGCAATGCATTAATGAAGTTAGGAGTATAACCAGAATAGAAAAAGTGGATATTTTGGCTCACTCTATGGGCGGTTTAGTGACACGTGCAGCTTTAACCAAAGAGGAGAGCGTGGGAAAAATACGTAAAGTAATGACCATGGGAACACCAATACTTGGAGCTCCTAAGGCCCTTGGGCTGCTGTTCTATGGTAAACCATGCTTTGTTGAAGAATTTAATGGGAACTGTATTTATAATAGTCAAGAACTCCGAGCGGTTGCTATTAATTCACCAGGATACCTGCAGTTATTACCGAGTAAGCATTATGATAAAACAAGTCATCTCTATCCGCTTGAGATTCAAAGAGGCGTAAATGATACTAAATATGAGGGTCCTCATACATATGATAAATGGAGTGACTGGTTGAAGACCGCTTCATGGCGCGGTGGTGCACAATATAATGGTAAACTATTTGTAAACACCGCCGAACGATATCACAACAGATATGATAATTTAGTGATTAAGGATCCAGAAGTAGAACTTGTGGTTGGAGTTGGGACCACTATTGACACATTAACAAGAATTATTCGAAAACGGGAAAGATACGGGTTATTCAATCTATATGAGAGAACAAAGACAGAAATGGTAAAAGGAGATGGTGATGGTACCGTACCAACTGAGTCTGCTGATGTTCGTCGATTAGGGTTACATACACATGGATCCGTTAAGAGATTTGTAAACTTAAAGCATCTGGAACTTGTTCAAATTTATAATTACTCAGGTTTTGGTGATCCAGATCGAGTTAGCTCCCCCCTTCACTACGCAATCGATCTTTTCAGCGGTAAATCGCAACCTCAAAATTCCTTATCAGCGGCGGGCAGCGTATCCATAGATAATGATCAAAATGGCTTATCTGGAACAGAGATTGTAACTTATCAGAAGGCTGTCGGATATATTTCAGACGATCAACAAAACTCACGTGGGATAGTTTTTGATAGTCTGGGTAATATTCATTTTGAAGATAGCCTTGATGATAGCAGCTTTTCCAACATGGACGAGACTAACACATTGTTTTTGCGAAAAGATGGTCAATATAGTGCTTACTTCAAAAAATTAACTGATGATCCTCTTGAACTTACCGTACGAACATATGCTGATGGTGACATTAATTCTCAAGCTGCTTTTGTTGTGCAAGCACCAATAATGGCTACTCTTTACCTTAGCCTGACAACTGGTCAACCACTTGAAACGCTATCACTTGAGGTTGACAATGATGCGAATGGTACAATTGATGAAACCATGTTTCCACTAGGTGTTGTGTCTGGGACACTAGCCACCGATGAGTCTGTGCCAACGACAACAATTTCTACAACCGTTTTACCTTCTGGATTGATCTCTGTAACGTTAAATGCCTCTGATAATCTGGCTGAGTTTGGTGGCCTAGAAACGCATTACATTATGGGAGAGATTTACACTGATACGGAGGAAATTGTTTACACTGGTCCATTTACAGTTGCACCCGGCACAGAGCTTCATTTTGCGTCAGTTGATTTACTTGGTAATGTGGAAACCGTACAGCCACTGACGCTAACCTATCCAGTTGGTACGCAGGCGGTTACAAGTTCAGTCTGGTTGGATGGACAGGAAACGGGGGATGGAATTCGAGAAGTTGGTGAATTACCAATTCCACCAGATATTGTTACCGTTGCGCTCTATTCAGTGGACAATACGCTAGTTGCCACAACGACTACATCTGCTCAAGGCGACTATTTCTTCACAATCGCCGATGCTGGAGAATACTATATCCAATTCTCCGTAGTTTCCGGATACAGTCTAAGTCCCAAAACGGAGTATAGTAGTGCCGATCCAAAGTCTGGTCGCACAGATATTTTCATGGTCAATACAGGTGAAATAGTTGACTCTATCAATCAAGGTGTGATTGCGACACCAGCCGCACTTGACGTGATTGATGAGCCAGAATCCCAACCGAATCTAAATCAAAGGTTATTTATACCCTTCGTTGGTCAGTAGCATTTGGTTTAGTTAAATATTTCATGAGCATCAGGCCAGTCCATAGGGGTTGACCTGATGCTCATTTTATTGATACAAGTTGCGGATAGGGGCCACTTATCATTCGGCTATCAAATTTGCATACCACACATCTACAGCGGGTAGTACTACATCAATTGGTAAAAAAAACAGCCAGATGGCTACCTTTCTATTGCTAGTAATATACTCAAGAGATGCTAATTCTCAGAACGAACATAGCCATATAAAGTCGTTTTAGATATCCCCATCATCTCGCAAATTTTCTTCACAGGCATCTTCTTCTCATTGTACAAATCAACCACAACTTGTCGCTGGTCAGCACTCAGAGCTTTGGGCCGTCCACCGTAGCGGCCACGAGCGCGGGCGGCTTCCAGTCCGGCATTGGTGCGTTCTTGTATCAAGTTGCGTTCAAACCCGGCCAGCGCGCCAAACATATGAAAAACCAGTTTGCCAGTCGAGGTGCTTGTGTCCACATTTTCGTGCAGGCTGTGCAGGCCAACGCCCTCGTCTTCCAAATAATTTACCCAGCCAATCAAATCTTTCAGCGAGCGCCCTAGTCGGTCCAGCCGCCAAACGACTAGCCTATCCCCTTTGCGTAGTATCTGTTTTACTTGCGTCAGCCCGGGTCGATCCGCAACCGTGCCGCTCACTTGATCCACAAACACTTTTTCGCAGCCAGCTTGTTCCAGCGCGTCCCGTTGCAGGTCGAGGTTCTGGTCGAGGGTTGATACTCGTGCATAGCCGATTTTCATATTGGTTGGGTACTCAGATTAGCGCAGATGATTCAGATTTTTATTTCAAGGTAAAGAAACTCGCCACGGGTTCGATTATCTTTGCTTTGATTTCTTTACTGAGTATCTTGACGATTTTTGACAGGAGATCAAGCGTTTTTTTGTGGATGGGGTGAGAGTAAAGAAAACGACCGTTTTCTTTACTCTGAAAATTTGGAGCGAACTCGAAGCGATGGATTTATGTTAATGTTTGAATATTACGCGAACTAATGTCGATAGAAGGAACCTACTAAGAACCCTTTTTTCCGTTTTGAGCAAAACTGAACGTTGGCTTCATTTGTTCTTCTCTCAAGACCTTATCTACTATTGGGTCAGATAGTTGATCTGGTGCGCTTTTCTTGATTTTCTCAGCTAAGTGAAAGGTCCGCGCATGAGCACGGCGCAGAACGGTATTGTATGCCATTGGATGTATGAATGTGTTCTCGATCTTGCCCTTTTTTACAGGCTCACGAGCATCTTCTCCTAACTGAGATCCAAGTACATACGCAACAACTATGGTACTCTGGGATATTTTGCCGCTTTTACGCAATGCAATCTCGTAATCTTCGGCCTGACGTATTTCATCTCTAGATAACTTAAAGCCCCCTCTCTTGAGTTCAACAATTAGAACCTTTGCTATCCCATCAACTTCACCATCAACATTGTATTGCTCAGTTGCATAAATACCTACAGACGCATCTGGCAGGGCCACCAGATCAGGCCGCCGTCTTGCATCATCAAGTTGTGTATCGTGATCGCCAAATAAAGTTCGCACGACTGTCAGTAAAGAACGATTTGAACGAAATTCAACAGATTCAAATTCTGGACCAAATATCCATAACCCACTCTCAAACAGTGGCTGCAAATCATGTAGTTCATCACTTGAGGGATCATCTACAAGTTCTTCCATTCTTTCAAGTAACTTAAGACGTTTATGCAGCTCGTCAAGTACCGTCATCGCTTCGTTGACCGACCATTGCTTTAATATGTGAGATATGCCATCCAAATCATCAGGAGTCAAGTTGGCAAGCTGTTGTAAAAGTAAATAGCCAGAACGATTTTTCTCCATCATTGCGAATACTTCTACGGCGTGTGACAGGTGTGCGACTTTCATTGACGGGGATCTCATTTGCAATTGGTCTACAAACTTGCCAACTCGTGTTGTTGATACTTGTGACAGAACTATCAATTCGTCAGCATTATCCTCTATTGCCTGTCGTTTTCTATCATCAAACGTGCTCTGGGCAAGCTCAAATAGTTTTCCTGATATGTAATCATCAACTGCTTCTGCTACCAACTTAGTCCTATCCACATCAATTTGAAATCCACTCCAGTCTTCAAGAACATGCTCTTCAAGAACGTCCGCCTTAACAACAAATGTATATTGTTTCGCGTTTGACATGCGACCGTCAAGGTAGCTATCACCACTGAGTTTGTTCCACCCAACATCTCCAACAAGCCGATTATTAACCCACCAAGCTACCCCATGGTGCCGCGTAGTTTTGCTTCTGCTAGTAGTGTCGATAAGTAGAATAGGCACTACACCTACACCCGGAATTTCCAAAGTGTATTCATCAAACAGGTGAGACAAATCTGTCAGCTCAGCAACTTCATCGTTCACTAAGATATTAAACGCAGGGTCGGCAATGAATTTTGAACCAAGATGGTTCCGTAACTCTTTTGAAGAGAAAAATATATCTTCGCTCTCTGCCCAAATCCGAGTCCCATGTTGCTCATTTGGGGCATCCTTTGTTGACAGTTGATCTATTGTAAATGGTGCGTTTCCCCGTCCAGACACACGTGAAACTCGAAACGTGCACATTATTCCATTTTTAGTCGTTTCTACGAAATACCCAGCCGAGAAACAGAACATGGCATGCCTTCCCTTGCCATTTTTTCCGAATACTTTACGTTTACTGCTGATATTACCTTGCGGGAAAACCACGTCATCACCATGTGCCTCCCTGCGATTGTAGTTAAGTTCGGTCCAACAGTGTTTGAACTCACTAGAAGACATTCCTGTTCCATTGTCTTTTATTTCAATAATGTTATTATCATCGTCAAACCATCTTAATTCTACTTTATCAGCACCTGCATCCCATGCGTTAGCAACGAGTTCAACCACAGCAATTTTAGGATCAGTGACAATTTGACCTGCGTGATCTCGCAGGAATCGGTCTCCAAACTGTGCCAGTAGAGACGCTTGTTTTAATTGTTCAGGTTGACTTTCCATATGAGCCTCTTAGATAAAGATACATGGAACATTTGTTTGAAAATTATATCAAATAATAAACAACAGCCCTATTCTTTCCAAGTGGCTCGTATCAAGTAAATGAAATGTGTCTAGGGATTTGGACACTTTACATGTCGCCGTTTACAAAAGCCAACAAATGCCGTATCAGGATTATCAGGTGTTTTCTCTGTTTCCGCGCACCATCCCCGCCACTCCTTCTCAAGCTCATAAATATCATAACGAGGTGCAGCCACCCTAGCCTTTTCAAATGTACTGCTGTGTAATGGCGGAATGGGAACAGCCGCGTCAAACTTGGGGCGTAGCTTCCCTACAGTACCTCGACTGACAAACTTTACCAAATCCTTTTCTGCGTCAAGGCGAATGTGGTAGTCGGGCAAATGATCATCCTTCACCAACTGTTTCACCATACGCCGAAACTCCCACAGCTTGCTATTCGATCCGCACTTCTTCTGTAACTTGGCAAGACCAATCAACCACTCATTCTTCCTATTGCAATGTTTGCGCACAATCTCATAGACCCGCCGTTCCAACGGCTTACGTAGCCGAAAATACTCCTTTGAGATGGTCAACACCTCTTTGCCTAAAATGGCATTGTAGAGCCATTCCGAAAGCGTTACCTCAATCTGCACCATGCGCCCGCTGTCGGGGTTCTTCTCCACAATGCGCCAGCTATCAATAAAGCCAAAGCCTTGGCGAATCCGCGATCCGTTGGTTTCGATGTTGGTCGTTATCGACGTTCCCCGCAGCCGTTCGAACGCATCCTTAAGCAACTGGTAGCCCTGCCCGTTCCTCTGGCGGTTGGTGGCATAGAGTAAGTCAAACGCCTGCAAATGGACCGTTCGGCCAGGGTGTTCTCCGGCGTTCAGCTTTGCCATCATCTGGCTGGCGCAGTAGATCAGAATATCCTTATCATGCACCGTTGCCATGCCCACCATGCTAGGCGCAATCTTGATACTGTTGCCATTATGCTCATAATAGCGAATGGTCGTGTCGGGCTTGGTCGAGAGCGAAAAGAAGGGGTGCTCCATTGTTGCCAGATCATCTTTGGGAATGGCGTCTGAGATATCGCAGACAAAAAAGTCTCGATTCGGATGGTGGTCTGGTAGCAGGTTTCCCATTCTCTGTCTCTCGTTAGTTTCGATACTTTACACAGGTATCAGAACACAATCACCCTGTCCAGCACTTTCGACATTTCACACAGGCTTTGTCGATAGATCACACAGGTTCTTTCGATACTCTACACAGGCTGGCAGAATATTGCCATCTGCAAAGCGTTACTCACTCTACATTGCCGCGCCCTGCCCTGTTCCGTAACACTACACTTATAAACTTGTTTATAACACTAGCAAGAAGTAGGCATTTATCCATCATGCAGCGTGGTCAACAAACAACATTGCGGGTGAAAGGAAAATCGAGCGTTAATCGGTGATAATACCTAATTCTCTGAAGCTGCTGCCAATCTCTGATACATTGAAGAACAGAACGGCGAGGGCAACGCAGATCAAGAGCATGACGGCGATCATGGCGTATTGAACGAGAGCAGCGCGGTCAGTAGTCTGCATTGGTGTTTGGTCTGGTGTTGGTGCAATAGGATTGTGGGTCAACAAGAGGGTTTGGGCCTGTTTCTTCCAGTCGTCGCGGTCCGATTGCAGATGGTTGATCTGCTCGCGGAGTAGGGCGTTCTCGCGTTCTTTGGATTCCAGCAGGTGTTCTGTGAAAGATTCTGGCGCGTTCTCTGGGGTTCTAGAACGTTCTTTTGTGGCGTTCTGCTGTTCTACAGGTGGATAGACGCAGAATAGCTCTGCTGGATCGATCTTATAGCCATTATTATCTTTGGATAAGTGTATTTACTCAGCAGCTGTTTTATAAGCAGTAAAAATTTGCAAGAAAGTGAATAAGTCAATAGAGTTAAAGGCATGAGTCGCCGAGACGAGCTAATCGAGCAGTGTAAAAAAGAGCCAGAAAAATTTGTAGAGCTGTTTCTGCTACTGGAAGCCCGAATCGCCGCGCTTGAGAAAAGAGTAAATAAAAATAGTC
>Ga0114957_1001491_pt1 | contig 25369 bp, 12 predicted proteins | sample BantaG_FD_87175 | JGI IMG/M metagenome (GOLD analysis project Ga0114957, IMG submission 87175) | Marine algal microbial communities from Bantry Bay, Ireland - BantryBay_4 metaG | ecosystem: Host-associated > Algae > Red algae > Unclassified | place: Bantry Bay, Ireland | collected 2014-11-21
CTTGAATTTTGACTATCCGACCAAATATAATCAGTATAAGTACCATCTACCGTAATGGTAGTATTGGCTCCATCGCATACCGTTAAAACTCCCGAAACCGTTGGTTCAAGTTCTGGTGTGATATTAACTGAAATCTGATTAGAGGCAGTACATCCGCTTCCATCGGTTACGGTCACCGTGTAAGTACCTTGACTAGTAATATTAATCGTACTAGAAGTACCACCATTGGACCATGCATAATTATTAAAATTACCATCTGTTCCTAGGTTAGTGGAACTATTTGCACAAAAAGAAGTATTGCCTGTTATATTTACAGTAGGTCCATCCACCACTTGAATATTAATATCTTGACTCCCATCACATCCTGTATTGGGATCAGTAAAAGTATAAGTAACGGTGTACGTACCAGGTGTTACAGATGCAGGGTCAAACACTCCTCCCGAAGCATTGCTACTCCAAGTTCCTCCACTTGGTGTTGCAGATAAAGTTTCAGGTGGCCCTGAAACACATAAATCTCCAACACTAGAAACCGAAACATTTGGAGGTGTTTCAATAGTAAAACTTTGAGGTATAGATGTTTCACATCCAGCATCATTTGCGTAAGTATAAAATACAACATGTGAACCTGGACCTAAATCACTTGGAACAATAATTCCATTTGGTACATTGGCACTCCAAGTACCTCCTGGAGGATCAACAGCAATATTAAAATTATTACTACTTGTACATAAATCGGGGATGAAATCCATTGTAACAAATGGCGATTCTTGAACTTCAATTTCAATACTCTCTTCCGTTGTGCAATTAAATTCTGAAACAGTATAGGTAACAGTATAAAAATCTGCAGGAAGATTGCTTGGATTAAAAGTATTTCCTGAAGCAAAACCTCCCCAAGTACCACCAGAGGGAGTACCACTTAAAATTACGGGCAAACCTCCTTCACATAAGGGGCCTGGGTTATCAATGACTACTACAGGGTTAGGAAAAATAGTAAATGCAACTGTAGATTCATCAGTACAACCTTGCGCATTTGTGAAGGTATAGGTTGCAAAATAACTTCCTATCCCAAGTAGGTCTGGAAAAATTATTCCTCCACTTGCAGCTCCACTCCAAGTACCCCCAGCAGGAGAACCTTGTAATATAACTGGTGGATCACCTGTACACATATTAGGGTTAAATGGAAAAATCGAAACTATGGGATTACTATTAACTAGAACGGATGTAGAAGCTGAATTTTCGCAGCCGTTTGCATCAGTAAAAGTATAATCAACGATATGAGTACCACTTCCAAGTGATGAAGGATCAACAATTCCATTTGGGGCGTTAGGACTCCAAATACCTCCAGAAGGATTAGCAGTTAAACTAGTGGGAGGGTCATCTTCACAAAGTGGCGCAGGACCAATTAAGGTAACAATTGGAAGTGGATTGACTTGTAAAGTAACTACATCTGTAGATTGGCAGTCGGATTCAACTACCATTAATGTAAAATCTATATTTCCAATAAAACCATTAGGGATTGTTACTGTTGGATTTTGTGAATTTGGGTTATCTAAAAAACTAGTACCTCCATTAGAGCCTGTCCAAGAATAAGATTCAGCTCCAAAAGTACCTGTAGCTGAACCTGTTAATACGATTCCTGTTTCACCAGAACAAGCAGATTGATTGTTACCTGCATCAGCAAGTAATTCACAAGGAAGGGTTGCATCACAATCTAGATCACTTTCTGCCGTTCCACCAAAAGTTAAATCAAATCCAACACCATTACTAGAAAAATTATCCACCAAAATAAAGTATCCTTCACCAGGTTGTACTGTTAAAGTACTCACAAAACCATCTCCTCCTGTACCTTCAGAATCGTCAGTTGTTCCCATTCCTACTCCTGTTTCGGGACAAAATGCACAACCTGGACCAGCGTAGGAACAACGGATAGGAGATCCCAAATCTCCACAAGATACATTAGGTCCATAAACTGCAAAATCATAATCTTGCCCATTTCCACCTGTAGGAGAAATAGTAAATTCTAAAGTAGAATTAGGAGGAGCCGAGGCGTCGACTTCAAAGTAGTACCAGGCAGAAGAATGTTCACCTCCTGCCAAACATCCACTATCATTATCAGGATCAGCAAAGTCATTATCCCCATCACCATTTGGATTAAATGTAATATTTTCGTCATTACAAACAATCTGAGAAATACCACAATCATTTTGTTGACTAAATAATGAAACGGAGAAAAGCAAAAGCAATAGAATCGATAAGTAAAAATTTCGCATCTTATGTTTGTTTACAGTTTTTGGAAAAATTATTCTAATAAAAAAATATTATTTTCATGTAACTAGCTGATTATCAGCAAGATGAAAACTGTTTTCATTTGTTGTTTAACAAGGGGGGCTAACAAAATTCTGGTTTGTTTTAGTAGAATAGCTTTATAAGATGTGATAAACAAATAGAGGGTGAAAGGGTAGAATTTTGCTCTAAGTTAAAAATAATTTTTTAAAAACGATATAATTCTTGTTATAGAAAATATTGTTATGCTAACTATTTTATTAAAAAAATGCCTTTAAAAAAGACTAGTTCTATCCTTTCATAATATGACCCTATTTTTATTATTTTTGCTGCCTGATTTTTTTTTTGTAAAGAAAATTTTAAAATCTAGCAATTACAAGGTTTTTGACACTTTCAAAATTCTTCATTTATAATTCACTCTAACATTTATTGTTTTAATGCCTATAATAAAATCTAAAAATTACCAACCGCCTTTAATTTTTAAAAACAACTATCTCTCAACTATTTTTCCATCATTATTTAGAAAAGTTAAGGTGAGGTATGAAAGAGAAAGATGGTCTACCTCAGATGGTGATTTTTTAGATTTAGATTGGTCTAGAAAGGGGGAATCAAAACTATTAATTACCATTCATGGTTTAGAAGGATCTTCAAATAGTAATTATATTAAAGGATTGGTGAGAATTTTTAATGACAATGATTTTGATGCAGTTGCATTAAATCTAAGAGGTTGTTCAGGGGAACCTAACTTAGGAAGAACAAATTATCACAGCGGACAAACTTCAGATTTAGATTTTATAGTTAATGAAATAGTTAAGCGATATAATTATAAGGAAATTATCATCGCAGGATTTAGTTTAGGAGGAAATATTGTCTTAAAATATGGGGGCGAAAAAGGGAAAAATATTTTACCACAAATCAAAAAATTGATTGGGGTATCAGTACCGGTTGACTTGACAGGTAGTGTAGCAAGCATTAATCAGAAGGGAAATTTTATTTACCTAAATCGATTTCTAAATTCTTTAAAAGAGAAATATAGGATAAAAAAACACCTTTACGCTGACTTAGATAAAGCTAAAATATTAGGGTCGAAAAATTTCAAAGATTTTGATGGAGCATTTACCGCTCCTGTTCATGGTTTTGAAAGTGCAGAAGATTATTGGTACAAAAGTTCAAGCCTACATTTTTTAGATAACATTAAAATTCCAACTCTGATTTTAAATGCTTTGGATGATTCATTTTTAAGTGATACCTGTTATCCTTACAATCATGCTAAGCAGAATTCCAATTTAAATTTATTGACGCCAAAATATGGTGGACATGTGGGCTTTCCTCAGTTTAATTCTAATGGGTATTATTGGTCAGATGAAGTGATTATGGAATTTATTTCTGATACTTTTTAAGTAACTACTTAGGTGTCGAATACAGGTGAGATGGGAAAACGGATGTCGCAGAATGAGCGGATTAATACGGATCTTCTTTTGACGTGTTTAGATTTTTTCTTTATAAATATTAAAAAAAACCGTATTAATCTGCTCAATCCGCGGCATCCTTGTTCCTATCTCACCTGTATTCGATTTTGATAAACTAATCCACTATTTTACTAATCCATTTTAATATCATCACAATGGACTCTCTATATTGGGTTAAAACTTCGTTAATTAAGCCATTTTTCGTATCTAAATCCTTATTTTTGGGGTTGATATAGGAATATGTAAATAGTAATTTACCTCATAGTTTTTATATGCCGTCCCTCTGGGACTCGTTCGTAATTATATTGTTATGTTAGTTTCTACCGATATGTCGTCCCTCTGGGACTTTAGGGTTTAGAAAAAGTCCCAGAGGGACGACATATCGGTAGAAACTAACATAACAATATAATTACGAACGAGTCCCAGAGGGACGGCATATAAAATCATCAGGTATAAAAACATATAAGAATAATTCTACTAGAAAGAGTATGGTCAAAGACAACAGTAATGAAGAAAATACCACTCCCAAAAAGAAGTCACTTTTGGGGAGATTGGTTCGTGCGACAATGTTGCTTGTTGGACTTTTTATTATACTTATGCTTTTTATAACAATTCTCTTCCGATTCGAAGGACCTCAAAATTGGGCCGTAGATAAGCTTACCGAAAAACTTTCAAAAGATTTAGATGCCAAGGTTGAATTAGATCATATTAATTTTAAGATTTTTGACCAACTCGTTTTAGACAGTTTTTATGTTGAGGACTATGATGGGGATACTTTGTTGTTTAGCGAAAAGTTAGTCGTCAATTTTAATTCCAGTTTATTTTCACTTATAAAAAGTAATTTGGAAGTGAGTGATATTACGCTACAAAATGCAAGGCTAAATCTTAATCGAAATATCGGAGAAGAAAACAATAATTTAAATCAATTATTATCCAAGATTTTCCCACCGAAAGAAGATGATGGTCAACCTAAAAAACCATTTTATTTTGATGCAGAAAAACTTTATCTAGAAAATGTTTCTTTTGAAAAAGATGATAAAGTGAATGGAGAGCGGCTTCATATTTTTGTAAAAAAAGGAACAATAGAAATTGAAGATATAAAAATCCAAGACAATTTATTTATTGTGAATTCTGCAAAATTTGAAGAGTCATTTGTAAAAGTAGATTCTTATGAACGAAACCTCCTTCCTCTAGATTCTATTCAAATCGTTGGAATCAACATTCCTGAAAAGTCAGAAGAGGATTCTTTAAAAAAACCTTTTCAACTGCTTATTCATGATTTTGATTTTGGGGATGGAAAATTTAGTTTACACAATTACAGAAAATCTCCAACCAAAACAACTCCTAGTGAAGAGTTAGATTTTACCCATTTAGAAGTTTTTGATATTCAAATTGCCATTGATAGTTTTTCAATGTCAGATTTAAATTTCTTGGGAAAACTGCAGCAACTTTCCGCTAAAGATGAAAGTGGTTTTGTTTTGGAAAATTTAAGTTCTCCTGATGTCAAAATCACTCCTCGCAGAACGACATTAAATGGAGTTAAGTTGATTACTCCTCACAGTCAAATTACAGACACCATTGTTTTCAAATACCTTGAATATGATAGCTTTAATGATTTTGAAGACAAAGTAAAAATGGATTTGAAATTTGATAAATCCAAAGTAGCGGTAAGAGATGTAATAGCGTTTGTACCTAAACTTAAACGGAATAAATTTTTCTCAAATAATTCTAAGGAAACCATACATGTTGATGGATGGATCAAGGGCGATGTAAATAGCCTTAGAGGAGGTGATTTAAAAATAGTATTTGGAAAAAATACAGTTTTTGAAGGAGATTTTAATACCAAAGAGTTAACTAAAAAAGGTTCTGAAATTTTGAATATAGGGATTGAAAATCTTAAATCTGATGTGTACACTTTGCGTGAATTAATACCGAATTTTAACCCACCTCCAAATTTTGATAAATTAGGAAATGTAAGTTTCAAAGGTAGATTTGATGGATATTTTTCTGATTTTGTAGCCTATGGAAAACTTAAAACTGATCTTGGAACTGCTGATATGGATATGAATTTAAATTTGAATGAAGGTAAAATTGGTGCTGAATATTCAGGAGGATTGAACTTAGTAGATTTTGATTTGGGAAAATGGGTGAGTGATTCTAAAATTGGAAAAATTACACTTTCTTCAAAAATCATAGATGGAAAAGGATTGAACCGTCTCACAGCTCAAGCTACCATTGATGCCAATGTAGATCAATTTACTTATAGAAATTATACCTACCAAGATTTTAAAATGGATGGGAATTTAAAGGAGAATTTATTTGATGGAGATTTTATCATCAAGGATAAAAACATTGATCTTACATTTAATGGAATTGTAAACTTTGCAGATTCGATTCCTGTATTTGATTTTAAAGCAAATGTAAATGCGCTTAATTTATATAAACTCAATCTTACAAATCAAGATATTGCCATTTCGGGAGAAATGGATTTGAATATTGAAGATATTAATATTTCGAATTTAAAAGGAGAAGCTGAATTTAGAAATCTTTCCATGATTAAAAATGGTACAGATCAATATACTATTGATACGCTTGCTTTTTATTCTCGATTTGATGGGCTGAATAAAAGAATACTCTCCGCAGAATCTGAACTTTTTAAAGGAAAACTTCAAGGGGATTATGATATCCGAGAAGTGTTAGATGTGTTTACTTTTTTTATAGAAAAAAATCATCCCGAGGTTGCGGATAAACTTGGTATAACTTCAAAAAGAGATATTATAAAATCAAAGAACTTTGACTTTGATATTGAGATTTTAAATTCCAAAAACTTTACCAACTTATTAAATCCTAAATTGGATACGATAAAAAATCTTTTGGTAAAAGGAGATTATGATGGCGTTGAGGAAAGGATTAATGTCTTATTGGAAGTTGAGGAAATTACTTATGATAATATTGAAGTTGGAAATATCAATTGGAATAGTTTTGCTACTACTAATACAGGTAAATTAAATTCTACACAACCCTTTTATGCGATAATTGATAACAATAATATTCCGGAAATAAACTTGTCAACGGAATTGAATAAGGATACTGTTTTGTTTTCACTAGGCGTAAGTGGAGAAAGAAAAACGTTTGACCAATTTAATATCGGAGGACAGTTGTTTTTTGCAGATGGCGGAGTAAATGTTAGTTTGGAAAATAAAGATTTAATGCTTTTTGGAGAGCCTTGGACGATTGCGGAAAACAATTTTATCCAACTAGGTAAGAACGTACTACATACCGAAAATTTTGTTATAGAAAATCGAGATCGTATTGTTAGTATCAATGATATTGATAAAAAAGGATTACACCTCCATCTCGAAAATTTCAATACTGGATTTATTGATAGTATTTGGAATTACCGGCAATTAGATTTTGCTGGAAATTATTCTGTCGATGTGAGGGCAAAGGATATTTATGAAATGAAAGGTTTTGAAGCAGTCATTCATAGCGATACTTTTTTAGTAAATGGAGATGATTGGGGCGCATTGAATGTTAAGGGGACATTAGCAGATTTGAAAAGTGAAGTATTTGCGGATTTGAACATAACAAGAAATTTACGGGAATTATCTTTGAAAGGATTTTATATTTTACCTTCTACTAAAAAGATTAAAGCCCTTCAAGAAATTAAGCCAAACTATTTTAAATTTAAATTAAATCTATTTAATTACCCCCTCAATATTCTAGAGTATTTTATAGGACAACATGTTTCAGATACAGAGGGATTTGTAAATATGGATGTGGATTTAGATGGTTTTCCCAAAGAATTAAATTCAACTGGAAATGCACAAATCATTGGCGGTGGAATTACGGTTGATTATTTAAATGTGCGTTATTCCTTCGGTTCAGAAACCAATCCTACCAAGGTGAAAATTAATAATTCTCTTTTTGATTTTTCCAATAATCAAATGACAGATAGGTTTGGGAATCAGGCAACCGTACAAGGTGGAATTACACATACCCGCTTAAGATACCCTGGGTTGGACGCTAGGATTTTTTCTGATAGGTTATTGGTTTTAGATACTGATAAGTCGGATAATCCACTTTATTACGGACAAGGAATAGGCGAAGTAGATGCCACATTTAATGGACGGTTTCAAAAAGTAGATGTGTATGTAAAAGCAAAAACGGGAAAAGGTTCTAATATGTTTATCCCCGTAGAATATGGGCAAGAGAACTCTTCTGATATTACTTTTATTCGATTTAAAGATAAAAATGCAAAGAAAGAAGAGACTACAGCTATTGGTAAAGAGGCTAGGGGAATGGAAGTTGAAATGAAGATTGATATGACTGATGATTGTGAGGTGTCTTTGATTTTTGATGAAAGGGCAGGAGAGGTTATTCGAGGATCAGGTACTGGCCCATTAACCATGATTGTTCCTCGTGGTGGAGAGGATATTCAGTTGCATGGATTATACACGATTGAAGAAGGAGATTATCTTTTTAATTGGTATAATTTGGTCAATAAAAAATTTAAGGTAAGTACAGGAGGAACGATTCGTTGGAATGGAGATCCTTTTGGTGCGACCATAAATTTGGATGCATCTTATGACCAATTCAAAACTTCCCCATTTAATTTTATTCAAGAATATATTGAATTAGCGGATGACGAACTAAAAGCAGCTGCTAGAAAATCTACAGATGTAGATTTGGAAATGAATCTGACTGGAGATCTTTTAAAACCTGATATTCAATTTGACATTTCATTTCCAACTCTTGCAAATGGAAATATTAAAAATTACGTAGATACCAAACTGAGAATTCTTCGTCAAGATCCAAATGAAATGAATCGACAAGTTTTTGGATTGATGGTGATTGGAGGATTTCTTCCTTCTGGACAAGATGCTTTGGATGGTTCAGAATTAACAGCTAGTGGAATTAATACGATTACTGAATATCTTTCAACAAGACTTTCAATGTATGTAACTGAATTGTTATCAGAAGCATTTAGTGAAAGTGGATTTATTTCAGGGGTTGATTTTAACATCGCCTATAATGTTTATGAAAATGGGCAGGTGAATTTAGATGGCGGTGGAGCCGATAATTTAGTTTTGACGGGAAGTGAAATGCAGGTAAATTTTAGTCCACGATTTAAAGATGATCGATGGGTGATCGATGGAAGTGTTACTCGAAGTACAGGAAATGTATCAGGTGAAGTATTTGTAGGTGGAGATTTTGCAATTGAATATTTTCTTACTAGCGATAGAAGATTTAAAGTTAGATTTTATCAAAGATTTGATCAAGCTCTTGAAGGAGGAGCTAGAAATAGAACTGGTTTTGGATTAAATTATCGAAGACAGTTTAATTCTTTTGGAGAGTTTTTTAAGAACATGAAAAAAGCAGCTAAGAAGTCAGTTCCGAAGAGTGAGTTTTAAGGAGGGTATAAGGGAAAAAGGGAAGACGGATTTACGATTTATGATTTGAGAAGTTTTGTCGAATATTAGTGAGTCAAAATTATTCGACAAAACTTCTCAAATCGTAAATCGTAAATCCGTCTTCCCTTTTTCCCTCCTTTTATTTCCCTAACATTACATCTACATAAATAGGCAAATGGTCTGAATAACCACCATAATAATTAGGCCCACCATAAGTTCGATTAGGTGTCCAACCATTTTTATCACTTTTAAACATCATCCATTCCTCTTGGAAAATTCCAAGATTTCCAACTTTCAATTTATTGCCATTTTGAGTAAGCGGATTAGAAACAATAATTTGGTCTAACATATTCCAATTACCTCTGAAGTTATAAGTGCCCTTACCTTGATCGTCTAACTTTGCAGAACAATTGATTAAACTTTTAGGAGATAGATTGTTAGATGGCATCTTGGCATTGAGCGTTTCTGCAATACTCTTGTTATTGGTTTCATCATTGAAATCTCCCATGATAAGAATATTTGCATTTGTATTGTTAGCAAAAATTTTATCAACAGCATTTCGTAATTGTTTAGCAACGTAGACTCGCTTTGGTTCACTTTTTTCTAGTCCACCTCTTCTCGATGGAAAATGATTTACAAAGACATGTAAAATTTCATTGTTTCCAAAAACACCTTTTACATGTAAAATATCCCGAGTCGTATAAGGATCATCACCAATTACAGATTTTGGAAAATCAATTCTAATTTTTTCAGAAGACAAAACTTTGAATATCTTAGTTTGATAGATCAATGCTACATCAATTCCTCTCGCATCAGGCGATTCGAAATGAACATAGCTGTAACCAAATTTCTTCATTCTATTAGTAGAAGTTAAATCTTTTAAAACCGTTTTATTTTCGACTTCACATAATCCTAGTAAGGCAGGAAATTCGATAGCATCAATTATTTTTGACAAATCTTCCAATTTTTTGAAATATCGTTCTGAATTCCATTGTTTTCTGGAAGAAGGCGTAAATTCTTCATCTATTTTTTCAGCTAAGTCAATAGTATCAAAAAGATTTTCCACATTATAAAATCCAATTCTGATTTGATTAGGCACTTCTAGTTGTAGTGCCTTCTGAGGTGATTTACAACTAAAAAGGATAATGAAAACAAAGAAGAAGAGAGATAAGGATATACTTTTATTCATGTTTTTTTTATTTTTTCTCAAATGTACTCTAAAATGAATTTGAATTAAAATCAAACTAATATTTATTTAGAAGAAGGTCATTGTTAAAGCTAACTGATTTAAATGAATTGATGTTATTGTATCTAGAAACCGAACCACGAACGCTTCGCTTGACGAACCACGAACCACGGTCGATACATGTTTTGCCCGTGGTTCGTGGTTCGTCAAGCGAAGCGTTCGTGGTTCGGTTTTTTTCTTACACACCTATGGAATTTGCAAGGTTAAAGCTATCTTTATCAAAAAAAATAAGATACGAATGAGACGAATTACCATAACGGCATTATTAATATTTTTATGTAGTATAATCTACGCTCAGCCAAGTAATGATGATTGTGAAACTTTAATTGATTTGGGAGAAGCTCCAATCTGTCCAATCATTGACACATTTAACAATGTAAATACAACTGGCACATTAATATCTAATGATCCTAATTTTAATATTCCTACTTGCTTCAATGGAGCCGCTCCTGATGCAGATGTATGGTTTTCATTTACAACTCCTGCTGATGGAAGTGTTTTAGATGTGCAGATAGAATTGACATCAGTCGAAGGCCCTAATGGCGGAATCGTTCAACCTCAAATGGCGGTTTATCGTGGAGACTGTGGATTGGATGAATTGCAGGAACTACTTTGTGTTTCGGCAGCAACAGGACAGACTGATATAGAAATGGTCTTATTTGGACTTACTCCTGGATTCCAATATTTTATTAGAGTGGAAGATTGGTCAGCATCGGCAACTCCAAATTGGGGCGATTTTGTATTATGTGTAAAAGAACCTGATATAGAATTTACAATGGGGACGGAGACTTCAACAGGACTTTGTTCAGGAACATTATTTGATTCAGGAGGACCAGATAATGATTATTCTAATAATGAAAACAATACTTTTACAATTTGTCCAAGTGAGACATTTAGTTGTATTAATTTTGATATTGTATTTTTTAATACCGAAAATAATTTTGATGACCTGACTTTTCATTCAGGTGCTTCAACCGCCGATCCTGTGTTTGTAAGTTTAACAGGAACAGGAGGTGTCTCTTCATTTGGAATGGATAGTGATTGTGTTACTATTGCTTTTTCATCTGATGGCTCGGTGACTTCTGATGGATTTGAATTAATTTGGTCTTGTAGTAATAGTCCATGCGTAACTACATTTATTACTTGCGGGAATCCTGACGAAATTCCTTCCTTACCATTTACTGAAACTGGTTTATCTACTTGTGGAACCTTGGATGCTCAATCATTTGGACCATGCCCATTTGGAGTGGATGTGTTGGATGGGGAAGATTATATTTTTACCTATACTTCACTTGGTGATGAATGTATTTCAGTATTAGTGAGTGGAAGTGACGCTAATACTGCAGTATCCGTTTATGATGGATGTCCTGAACAAGCTACTCAATGTATGGGGTTAGCTGTGAATAATAGTGGAGATTCTGCGTTTATAAGTGCAGTTAATATTATAGATCCTGGCACCTATTTTATTGTTGTAGATAATCCATTGGCTTGTACGGATTTTGATATTACCGTTGAATCGGTTGATTGTCCAGTTCAATTACCTGCAACTGAATTTTGTACTGATGCCATAACTATTAATGGATGTGGTGATGAAAATATTCCTCAAATTATTCAAGTCAGCCAAACTGAAACTCCAGAACCTGAATGCATTCAAACTGATGTGAACAATGGTGGATGGGGAGGCATTGGAGATGGTCATTTTACATGGTTTGTATTTCAAGCACAGACTGATGGTGATTTTGGCTTTTTAGCAAACAATGGAGGAGAGTTTGAAGATTCGGATATTGATCTTAATGTTTATGGACCAGTTTTATCAAAAGACGAGTTATGTGATTTTATGAAAAATAATCAACCCATACGTAGTACATGGGCTGCTGATAATGCAGGTTTTGAAGATGTTACAGGACTGACTAATATTAATCCAATTGATGGTTCTAATGTGGAAGATGAAATCGAAGGTGCAGCTGGTGATGGTTTTGTTTCTATGATTCCAGTTGTGACTGGAGAATGGTATGTAGTTCTAGTTAATGACTTTAGTGGTAATATTGCTAATGGTGGAATTCAAATGGACTTTACACAAACCACATCTGGAGTATTAGATGCTTCCGACGAACTATTTACAATTTCGCAAAATATGACAGCATGTGAAGGCGTCCCATTTGAAATTGAAGCATTTGGTGGATCATTATATGAATGGTTTCCTTCGAATGGATTGAGCTGTACGGATTGTCCAAATCCTACTGTTGTGGTGAATGGACCTACTACTTACCAAGTAGCTGTTTCTACAGCTTGTTCATTGGATACCTTATCAGTTGATATTGCATTTTTAGAATTGGATGCAGGTGTGGACTTTGATCTTTGTCAAAATGAAACTACTATTTTAGGCGTTCAAAGTAATTTTCTAGATGCGGTATATAATTGGGAATCTATAGGAGCAGGGACTTTGAGTTGTACCGATTGTCCAAATCCAACATTGGATGTTACTGGAATTGCTGAAGGTGTTTATCCAATAGTGGCAACAGCATCCACTCCTAACTGTTCTGATTCTGATACAATATTGGTAAATGTTCTAGCAAGTGTTGCACCCACATATGTTGTTTCCGAAGATATGATTATTTGTGAAGGTGAGAGTATTGATTTAGGTGGAGATATGGAACCTGATGTAACCTATGTTTGGACTTCAAGTAATGGTTTTAGTTCATCTGAATCTAATCCTTCCATTTTTCCAGTTGAAGGGGCAACCTATTATTTAGAAGTTACCAATTCAGAATGTCCTAACCCTGTAATTGATAGTGTCCAAGTTGACGTGGTTGCGGTTCCTACTATTCCAACTATTAGTGATGAAACAATTTGCCAAGGAGAGCAATTTATTATTTCAGATATTATTACTGATGCGGATGTAAATTATAGTTGGTCTCCTGTTAATAATGTTGGAGATCCTGATTTAGCTAACAATATATTTACGCCAACAGAAACAACAACATATACTTTAAGTGCTGCTAGAGGAAATTGCATTGTTTCTGAGTCATTTACAATTAATGTGATTCAACCGGCTGTAGTAACTATTGATGAAGATGTAACGATATGTGAAGATATGGAAGTGGTACTCAATGCAGATGCCAATGTACCGGGATCATTTATTTGGAATCCAGGAGGTGTAACTGGCCCTACTTTTTCCACAGGGCCTTTAAATATGACAACAACTTATACCGTTACATTTATTGATGATGATAATTGTAATAGTGTTGACCAATCTGTAACTGTTAATGTGGTAGGAGGAGTAACGGTAGATTTATCAGTTGACCCAATGGGAGAGATTAATCAAGGAAATCAAGTTACGATTACTTCCGAAACTGATCCAATAGATAACAATACTTATGAATGGAGCACCGGTGCTACTACTAGTGTGATTACAGAAACCGTTCTTAATATCCCAATGGAAACTTATTCTGTAACGGTAACGGATGATTTTGGATGTACCGATGAAGCCTCTATTTCCATTTCTGTAATCGAACCTGAAATAGATATACCTAATGCATTTACACCTGATGGAGATGGAGTGAATGATAATTTTGGATTAGTAATAAAAGGAGGAAATGTAGACGTTTTAGATTTTAGAATCTATAATCGATGGGGAGATAAAATTCATGAAAAAACAGGACTGGATCATGAATGGGATGGTACAATTGATGGTAAAATTGCTCCGTCAGATGTATATGCTTATATCGTTTCTTATAGAAAACCAAACGGCGAAGAGGTGTTTATGAAAGGTGATGTGACTTTGATTAGGTGATTTTTACGTACGCTTCGCTTGTGGTATGTTCGCTGCGCTCTCTTGTCGTTGGACGTACGCTGCGCTTGTCGTTTTCTAAAAAAAACTTGTATTGATTAGATTATCAGTACAAGTTTTTTTTTGTTTAAAAATAAGAAATCTCCAACAGCTTTATGAAAAACGACAAGCGCAGCGTACGTCTAACGATAAGAGAGCGCAGCGAACATACCACAATCGAAGCGTACGTCTAGACAAACTACCAATTAAACTTAGGACGCCGCTTTGACATATCAATCACCTTACTTGCTGCAAACCTTTTAATCACTCCAGTTCGGAATCCAAGACTTTGTAAATAGCTTGTTGTATTTCTTTGAGAAAATGAAGTTAGACTTCTTTTAAATTCACTTTCCATAAAGAAAGAATGATACTTATAAGAATGAATAAAACCGATATTTAAAAATCCATTAACTTGAAAAATTTGCAAATAGGATATTTGATTTTTTATATCCAATTCTTTCAATTCTACTCTTGAAAATTCTTCGCCTCTGTATTTATAATTTTCTTTAGATCCTTCGATATGCATTCCTGATTGGTGGTAATAATTATAATCAATTTTTGATTTAATTAAACCTGCTGGCTCGATTCCTACTTTGGTGGTGAATCTTAATCTTCGATTTCCAAATTCTTTTTTTAAGGATACTGGTATTCCAATATAAGCTATACGATTAACGGAACGAACTCTAAAATCTAGTTGCGCTCCATTTTTATAATCATTACCATCATTAAATAAGGTGTATTCTGCAATGGCTGATAATTCTAATCTTTCAAATGAATTATTAAGTACTATTTCATATTTATTGTGAACAATGTTTTCAGAATCAATTAAACCCGTTTTGTCAAAAAAGATTGGAATTTTATAATCATATTCAAGAGATAATTGATGATAATTAATACCAAAATTTAAGTACCAATTATTATTCATCCTTTTCTCTGCGAACAATTCAAGTTCAAATGAAAATTTAGGATTGTAGTTGAAATCATAACTATCCTGCAAGGCACGATCAGTAGTAATATCTTCAAACGAAGATTTTACAGCCAGCCCAATACTCCAAGGAGAATATGATTTTAGCGGTGGATTTTTTGAAGAAAATTGTCCAAAGCAAAAATTGAAAATTGAAATTAAAAATGAAGTGATCAATAACTTTCTCACAGTCTTACATTTTTTGAGATTAAAAAATGAGGATTACTGTGCGTATGTGAATTAAGGAATAGAAAATAAACCGCCAAAAAATGCATTTATTATTTTTCTATTCCTAAGTTATCAAAGAAACAAGACACATATTTCGTACCTTATTTCTCTGATATGCATTAAAAAGTTATACTCTTGTGACTTTCTTTTTTCCCAAATATAAATTTTGATAATATCTCATTAAAATAGATCCAACTATTGTAGGGGTCACCCAAGGAATAATTGACCAATACCCAGAGAATACACCTCTAAAGAAATTGGCACCTCCAAAAACTGCAAAAGCGGTATAGGCAGCAATTCCAGTTGTCAGCATACCAATAATATGCTCTTTCATTCTATTGGATTTTGAAGCTGGATTTCGATACATGGTAATAATATCTTTTCCAGTAGACACACCCAATATTCCAAATATTATCATCAAAATACCAGTTGGTTCATTGGTTAAAGTTATACCGTAAATGATTAATAAAATTCCTGCAATCGCAATTAGTGCATTAAATAGCATATGCTTTTTTCTGTAACTCTCACTTACTCCTTTTTTCTGTTTTAAAATAGCAATTCCATACCATAATGGATTTGCTGTAATCAGCACTAAAAAACCTAAAAAAGCAGCACCTTGATAGGCACCTTGCATAAAATTTTCAACAGATAATATGGCAGCAGTAGCTACCACAACCCACATGGTTGCCATATATAGTTTTCCTACTTTTACGTGGATGTTACTTCCTTTTTTTACAAAAATAGGAATCCAAAAAATGACAATACTAAGAAAGCCTGCTGCAATGTGAATGGGTAATAAGAATTTTTCCATGACTTTTTTTTCTTCAAATGTATGGGGAAGAAAAATGAAAAATTGGATTAGGTGACAAATGACAAGAGATTGGGATAAAAATAAACAAAAGGGATTAATGACAAGGTAAGGCCGCCATGATTATTGGCTCTCTTCATTATTTGGGATAAATGGCAAAGTAAAATTTTTGGGGAGTGATATTTCAAATGTTGATTGTATGATTGAAAAATTGTGAAATTGTAATCAAATAATTTGATTCTAAAACGATTTTCGATGTATTCCCAAACAATCTCACAATTCTTCAATCGCACAATCAACACTTAGAATCATTTCCCAATTATTCCTTTTAAAATAGGAATATACTTTCTAGAAACGGGTACGATAACTTCGTCCAAATTCTTTAAACTCAAACGTAAGCCTTGAGCATTACCTTCTACTTTTTCTATCAAATCGGAATTTACAATAAATGATCTATGGCAACGGATTAATGGACTATCAGAAATATCAGATTCAATATTTTTTATGGTATTTCTTAAAAGTTCTTTTTTGGTTGCTCCATCTTTTTGGTAGCAAACAGAAACGTAGTTCTGCATGGCTTCAAGGTACAAAACATTTTGTACTGGTAAAGCTAAATTTTGCTTTTTATTATTGGATGAGAAATGTATCTCTCTTTCCTGAGTTTTTTTGATTGGGAAATGAGGTTGTAAATGCGCCGCTTGAATCTGATTTTTTTTATTGGCATTTATTTGAATGACTAATCCTGAAAACGCAATAGGAAATAATCCAATTAAAACTGTGGTTGACATTACTTCTATAAAATGAGATATATGAACTGGAAGAGAAGTTAGATAAACAATATATCCATAATTGGCAATGCCAATACAAGAGACTAATACAATCATAGAAACAATCCATTTCCATAAAGTCCAGGAGGGAAGTGATCGATCTATCTTTAGAACATGAATAATTAATAAGTCTAAAAACCAAGCTACTAAAATAGTGATTAATCCAAATCTAGCACATAATAATAATGTATTACCTTGGTAGTTATGAATTTCATTGGGAGATATAAAATATAGGAAAAGGGTAATAAAAAGCCCTACCCATAAAATAGTGATAAAACTCTCCTTGGGAGAATCAGGATCAGGAAAAGGCTCATTTAATTTTTTAAAAAGACGATTCAAATATTTTATCTTTTTTTTAGTTCTTATTAAATGCTAAATATAAGTTATTGTTTGAAAATAAAACAAAACTAACTATTTAAAGTTAGGGCTTTCTTAAAAAAAAGTAAAGCTAGTCATAGGGGAACACTTTCATTTCATTGTCTTGAGTTCGAAGAAAACAACAATTATTATTTAAGTTGCTAAAAAAACCTTCTACCTATTATGAAAATTAACCACATTATTACCTTACTTCTATTATTTACCATTTCAATAAATGGTTTTTCCCAAGAAAAATTTACCATAAGTGGATACATTGAAGATGAAAATACAGGAGAAAAATTAATTGCTGCCAATGTAATTGATCTAAAAGGCTTGGATGGAAATACTACCAACACTTACGGATTTTATAGCCTTACCCTTCCTTCAGATTCAGTTTATTTATCTTTTTCCTATATCGGCTATCAAACTAAAGTCATCCCGATTTTTTTGGATAAAGACTTAACGATAAATGTTAAATTATCTAGTGAAGCTACGATTAATGAAATTGAAGTTGTTGCGGAACGATTTGGAAGGATAGAAGAAGAAACTCAAATGAGTAGAATTGATGTTCCTATTGAACAAATCAAAAGACTTCCTGCTTTACTTGGAGAAGTGGATGTACTAAAAACACTTCAACTATTACCTGGCGTTCAATCTGGTGGAGAAGGACAAACTGGATTATATGTACGTGGAGGTAGTCCCGATCAAAACCTTGTTCTCTTGGATGGTGTACCTATTTATAATGTAAGTCATGTTCTTGGGATTTTTTCAGTATTTAATGCTGATGCTATCAAAAATGTAACACTTACCAAAGGTGGATTCCCTGCACGTTATGGAGGTCGATTATCTTCGGTTTTAGAAATAAATATGAAAGAAGGTAATACAAAAGAATTTCATGGAGAAGGTTCTATTGGATTGATTTCTTCTAAGTTGACATTAGAAGGCCCAATTAAAAAAGATCAAACTTCATTTATAGTTTCTGCAAGAAGAACCTATGCTGACTTGGTGTTTAAACCTATTATAAAACAAGCAGCAGAAGAGGATGGAGCTTCCATTTCGCCTAAGTTATATTTTTATGATTTGAACGCAAAACTGCAACATAAAGTCAATGATAAGCATCGTATCTTTTTAAGCATGTATTCAGGAGCTGATGTTTTTGGTAATACTTACAAAGAAGATAATATAGAAGAAGAAGGGGGAATTGATTGGGGAAATATTATTGGAGCATTAAGATGGAATTACCAAATCAGTAATAAATTGTTTTTGAATACAACGATGACTTATAGTAATTATGAGGTTGATATTTTTGCAGGATTCGAGGATAAGAGTTCGGCAAATCAAGAAAAATTTTCTGCTCGATATATTTCTGGAATTGAAGATTGGACAGGTAAACTTGACTTTGATTATATCCCTTCACCAAATCATTATATTCGATTTGGTGGAAGTGCGACCAATCATACTTATCGCCCAGGTGCACTTTCATGGAAATTGGAATCTGGTCAAGAGGCATTGGATACGATCATTGGATCTCAAAAATCAGTTTCAACTGAGTTGGATTTATATGTGGAAGATGATATGAAATTTGGAGCTTTTAAAGCAAATGTAGGTGTTCATTTTTCTGGTTTTAAAGTGGATGATGAATTTTATACTTCTATTCAACCTCGTTTGGGGATGAGATATTTATTTGCAAATGATATTGCGCTCAAAGGTGCATTTACGACTATGGCTCAATACGTTAATCTATTAACAAGTGAAGCATTGAGTTTGCCCACAGATTTATGGGTGCCTAGTACTGGAAAAATAAAACCACAGACTTCTTGGCAAGCAGCATTAGGCGTTGCAAAAACCTTAGATGATAAATATGAAGTTTCTGTTGAAGGATTTTATAAGGAAATGAAAAATGTAGTTTCTTATAAAGAAGGTGCAAGTTTCTTTACAGGTTTTGGATCAGACTGGCAAGAGAAAGTAACACAAGGGGATGGGGAAGCATATGGTCTTGAATTTTTTGTCCAAAAGAAAAAAGGAAAAACAACAGGATGGTTTGGATACACTTTATCATGGAATAATCGAACCTTCCCAGAAATTAATGGAGGAGAAACTTTTCCATTTCGTTATGATCGAAGGCATGATTTGTCAGTAGTAGTTTCTCATCAATTATCAAAAAGAATTTCATTTTCAGGTGCTTGGGTCTTTGGAACTGGAAATGCAGTTTCTTTACCAACTGCTCGATATTCAACAGGTGTAGATAGTTGGGGTGGACAAGATGAAGTTGAAGTTCTAGGGGATAAAAATGCTTATCGTATGTCCAACTACCATAGATTAGATTTTAGTGTTGAATTCTTAAAACAAAAGAAACGGTACGAAAGAAAATGGATTATTAGTGTGTATAATGCTTATTGGAATAAAAATCCTTATTACTTAACATCGACTACACAGTTTAATTCGGAAACAGGTGAGTCAAAACGAGTACTTAAAGAAATAAGTATTCTACCAATCATTCCTTCAGTTTCTTACGCTTTTAAATTTTAAAAAAATCTAAAAATTTTATATAAAGATGAAAATTTTAAAAATTTCAATTTTTGTAATCGTATTGTTAAATATTTTGGGTTGTGATGAGGATCGGTTTACTTCGGTAAAAAATATAGACTTTCCTGAACATAAATCCTTACTTGCAGTAACTTCTAATATTACTATAACTAGTGATTCATCTACTATTCCTCAAGCATTTGTGAGTCACAGTCTTGGCATAATTGATGAAAGAGAATATTCTCTGATAAATGATGCTACAGTAGAATTATATAAAGATGGAACATTATTATATAATTTGGAAAATCTAGACAATAATGGAAATTATGTTGGGCCTGTAATCCAAGATTTCGAATCAGGAACCTATACCATGAAAGTGTCTGCTGCTAATTATGATCCAATTGAAGCAGTTCAAACAGTTCCATCGGAGGCAAATGTGGTCAACTCTACTTATGAGTTTGATAAAGTTCCTTATGATTTTGATAGTGATTTATATGATTTATTAAACATAAAAATTGCCGATCCTGAAGATGAAGAAAATTATTATTCTTTCGAGGTTATTCTTGAAGTGAAAAGTCAAAATGGTGAAATTTTTGATTATCCTATTGGCATGGAATCAGATGATCCATTGTTTGAAGATTCTTATTATTATCCAGAAAATGCATTTGAATATGTTCTCCCTGATATTTCATTTAATGGTAAAAATTATGATATCAGATTATTACAACGAACGGATTGGTATAGAGATAATAATGAAGAAGTAGTTGGAGTGCGAGTATTGATTTATACCTTAAGTAAAGACTCCTACACTTACGAAATTTCAAGACACTTGAATTATGAAGCAGAAGATAATCCATTTGCTGAACCTGTGTTAGTTCATTCTAATTTCGAAGGAGGACTTGGCGTTTTTACGATAAATAATGTTACGAGTTATCGACATGAGTTTTAATTGAGTAAGGATGAAAGAAGAAGGGAAGACGGATATACGATTTATGATTTGAGAAGTTTTGTCGAATACTGGTGATTCACAATTATTCGACAAAACTTCTCAAATCATAAATCGTATATCCGTCTTCCCTTCTTCTTTTTAAACCCAAGTCACATGGCAGCAGAGCTGCAATTAATAATTAAAAAGGATAATTAATAATTTTGAAAATACTTGTAATCCAAAAATTTGTTTTTTTTGCAACCTTTGACAAGTATGTAGTACAAAGTGAATATTTTCCAAAAACACCTAAACTCTCAATTGTTTAATTCCTCAACAAGATGATTCACTTTGTGACTAATTTTAAAAGTTCCCATTCAAAAGCATCAACTTTACTTTCAATACTGTAGCAACAGTCAAGGAGTCCGTAACCTCTCCTTGCATGACCATTTGATATAATTTCTCAAATGGAATTTTTTTAATAACTAAATCTTCACATGATTCTGGTTCGGATTCCCCAAAAGTTAAGTCTTGAGCAACATAACAAATTCCATATTCATCGGTTACAGAATTGGAAGTATGAATATCAAGAACCTTTGTCCATTTTTTTGCCGTAATTCCAGTTTCTTCGAGCAGTTCTCTCTTTGCAGATTCGATAGGATTATTTCCAATTTTTCCACCACCTTCTGGCATTTCCCAAGAATACTGATCGAGGGTATATCTATACTGACCAACAATCCAAGTGTTTAAGTTTTTATCCAAAGGCAAAATTCCTACAGCAACATTCTTAAAATGTACCTTTCCGTAAATTCCTGAATTTTTTGAATAATCAAGTACCTCTCGATGAGTAATATTTATCCAAGGGTTGTCATAGACTTCTTTAATAGAGAGGGTAGTCCATGGATTTTCTTTTTCTTTCATCAATTTATTTTTTGCAAAAATAAAAAAGAATATTAATTTGAATTTTAGGAAAGACCAGTTGATATTGATTTTACCTATCCAGATAATCCAAATGTTCGAATAGAATAATACTATACTTATAAATTCGATTCTTTGACAATTGTAGTGAAATGCCCTGAAAGGGCAAAAGCAATAGCATCGGGCATCGCCCGATGTAATCAAAAAAAATTCGATAAGCCCTGAAAGGGCGAAAGCCAATTTTATTAGTAATTGCTTACGCCCTTTCAGGGCTATGATACTTTTTCATTTAACCATCGGGCGATGCCCGATGCTATTGCTTTTGCCCTTTCAGGTCATTCCACAATAATTGTCAATAAATCATAAATTTTATAAAAACATATATTTATAATATATTTAAATAATCTGTTTGCTACCTTATTAATGGTAATTATGAGTAAAACGAAAAGATAAATGAAACTAGATTTTTTAATCTAGTAAAATCATTCTAATTTAGTAATCGGATACAAAAATATCCATAGCACATCATTAAATATATTTCTTTCCCTCCACTCTAAGTACCTAGAATACATCTCTTAGGACTACTAATCACATATAAATTAATTTCTTGAAAGCCCAAGCTTAATTAAGCTTTGCATCTATTGGTTTATTTTGAAACACTAGCATTTGGTTAGTGGACTCACAAATATACCTATGAATCTATTGAAGAAAAATGGAAATTTTCCCCTTGAATATATTTTGTAAACCACTAAAAAAATTAAAAATTATGAATGTTTTTACACCCAATTTCTATTCACTAAAAAAGGTTAGTGTATTTTTCATTGCACTTTTTGCATTGACAAATATTGCTGTAGCCCAAGGTCCCCTTTCAGGTGGATTGATAGGCGATGACCAAGAGATTTGCCCGGGCGAGGTTCCTTTAACATTGACAAGTGAACAGCCTGCTCAAGGAGGTAATGCCTCTTTACCTATTGAATATTTATGGATGTTCACAACTGATGCAGGTGCAGCAGCAGGAGGTCCAGGGTATACTGCTATTTCGGGTTCTAACTCTGCAAGTTATTCTCCAGGACCAGTTGGCGTTTCTACTTATTTTGTTAGATGTGCAAGAAGAGGAAATACTGGTCCATTTTCGGCAGAATCAAATACTATAGATATCGTAGTATTAAATTCTCCTACTGCTTCTATTAATCCAAGTGCGACAAGTGGCTCTACTGGAATCACTATTGATTTTAATGCCGGTGCTGCTCCAGGTTCTACTTATTCTTGGGACTTTAACAACGATGGTATCACAGACGCAACTGGACAAAATGTTTCTTTCACATTTAATAGTGCAGATAGTTATACTGTAACTTTAACTGTGGATAATGGAAGTTGTACTTCTACTAATATGGTGGATATCCAAATCAATGATCCAATAATAATAAGTATTTCTGATCCTTGTTCTAATTGTGATGATGGTAATAATTATACTTTAGGTGCTCCAGATCAAGGATATTATATTCACGATTATATTCAAATTATTGGTAACGAAGGAGAAACTTGGACACTTTCTAATCCAACTAACCTTTTTGATAATGCAGGTAATGCTCTTCCTGCTGGAACAGTTGTTCCAGAAACTACTCCAGGAGTTTACTACTTAAATGTATGGTTTAATGCATCAACTGGAGGATGGACTACTAATGCTTCTAATGGAGCAGCATTGTTATCTACTGGTCCAGGTGCTTCTGTTAGTTGTGATCCTTGTCCATCATCTCCGCTTCCAGTTGAGATCATTAGCTTTGAGGCAAACGTGTTAAAATCTGATGTGGAGTTAAAATGGGCTACTGCTTCTGAAATCAATAACAGTCACTTCGAAATCGAAAGATCATTTGATGGTCAAAGATTTGACATGTTGACTAAAGTTGAAGGTGCTGGTACAACTGCTCAAATTCAAACTTATAAATTTATGGATGATTCTGCAATTGCAGGAACTAACTACTATAGATTAAAGCAAGTTGATTTAGATGGCGGTTTTGAGTATTTCAATATTGTAACTGCTCAAATTACAAGTGAGCAACCAGTTGTTACAGTTCTTCCTAATCCAGTTAAAGATGTAGCTAGAATTCGTGTTGAAATGAATTCAGTTGAAAATGTTGGATTAATTATGGTTGATGCTTCTGGAAAATTGGTAAAAACTATCAATATCAATAATGTTGGAGGTATTCAAGAAGTAAACATGCAAGATGTTCCTGCAGGAATTTATTTTCTTACAGTTGAAGGAACTAGTGGTGTGAATACTAAATTGATTAAGCACTAATATTTTCTACTCTAATTTTTTACTAGATCAAAATGTGAATTTTTGATTTAGTAAAAAATTAGGTTTACATAAAATTAAGGAACATCTTGGTTCCAATTTATTATAGGAAAGTTGTACGAATAATTTTGTAAATGTATTGTTTTTTCATTTTGATTACTCGTACAATTTGTTTCATAATAATTGATGATTTGGACCAAGAGTTCCTTTATTTTTATAAACCATTAAAAATCCCGAATTTTCGATTTAGAAAATTCGGGATTTTTTTTATAAATTTTCTGATGGTTATATGGTTAAACCATGAAACCATGAGCGAAGCGAAACCATATAACCATCAGAAAATCATAAAAAACAATGCTCAATTCTCAGCATCAAATCCTTCTTTTAAAATTCACATCAACTCCGTTTAAGGTTGAATAGCAATAGCTGATAATTGGTCGTAGAAAGGTTGACACTCAGCAAGTAGATTTTCGAGATGTTTTGGAAAGGGGGCAGTTTTAGGTTTGTAAGGAGCAAAGCCAGTAGATTTATGAACGTTTTTATACCAATACTTTGCCCAACAACCATCCTCAGGGCGAGCTCCTGCTTCCCAAGAAAGCATGGTTTCATCAAAAGGAATTCCTATTTTATCGCACAACTCTGAAAGGACTTTTCTAGGATTTATTAAAACATTCCTACCATCTAAAACAATTATTTCTTGCCCTATTTTTTTAAAATAATTCATTACTTCTAAATGTGCGGCATAGCCAACATCGGCAATATTTGGATGACTGATTTGCTCTGCAAAAGAAGGCAACATCTCTTTTGGATTTCTTGTAAGTATAATGTTAACCATTCCCTTCATAAAAGACCAATCTATGTCAATCAAGTGATGAGTCATTTGTTTAAAAAAAACAATTGGAGTAGGGTGGTCGCCTTTCATCATCTCTACTACCTTGTTTCCATCGTTTTCCATGGTTGCCAGAATTTCGTCTGAACCTGGATGATATTCAACAGCCTTGGACTTTGATAAATAATGAGCATAAAGAGGTTCGTCGTAAACGGTCGTATCTTTTCTTTGAGCAAATGAATACATTAATGCAGTCGAAATATTTCGAGGTCCTGACCAAATATTTATCCTAATCTTCTTATCACTCATTGTTGATTGTTTATTGTTCCTTAGGAATAGAAAATTAATAAATGCAGATTTTTGACGAGGGGATTTTTTTGTCAGTTTTTTCAAAAAAATCATTGCATAGCCTTTGTTACGGAATTATTTTTTTGGGAAAAATGGCGAAAA
>Ga0114957_1001492_pt1 | contig 25355 bp, 19 predicted proteins | sample BantaG_FD_87175 | JGI IMG/M metagenome (GOLD analysis project Ga0114957, IMG submission 87175) | Marine algal microbial communities from Bantry Bay, Ireland - BantryBay_4 metaG | ecosystem: Host-associated > Algae > Red algae > Unclassified | place: Bantry Bay, Ireland | collected 2014-11-21
CTTCTGATTTGACTTCCGATAGAATAAGGATTGAAACCGGGGCAAGTAGGACGGGACGTTGGGCGGGCAGATTCTTCTGATTTGACTTCCGATAGAATAAGGATTGAAACGAGAAAAATGGTAAACATTTAGTTGTCTCCAATGAGCTTCTGATTTGACTTCCGATAGAATAAGGATTGAAACTTGAAACGTGTGCTTTTTATCTTGACTCAGAGGAAGCTTCTGATTTGACTTCCGATAGAATAAGGATTGAAACATTGAGAGAAATAATTCACCTATCTCAACATCTAAAACTTCTGATTTGACTTCCGATAGAATAAGGATTGAAACATTCGATGCACTTGTTTATGTAGGATTGGAAAATCGGACTTCTGATTTGACTTCCGATAGAATAAGGATTGAAACGCAGCCGTTCCTGATCTGTAATCATAAGTAGAGGAACTTCTGATTTGACTTCCGATAGAATAAGGATTGAAACATAACTTGAATGTTGGATTGTAAAAATTTGTCTAATTTACTTCTGATTTGACTTCCGATAGAATAAGGATTGAAACGAAACATCTTCTAAATTCTTCATCATGTTATCTGTCTTCTGATTTGACTTCCGATAGAATAAGGATTGAAACTGTGTAGTAGGTACTTGTGAAAGAGTAGATGAAATACTTCTGATTTGACTTCCGATAGAATAAGGATTGAAACCTTTTTGAGTTCCTAATGTTGTTTGAATTATTGCAAACTTCTGATTTGACTTCCGATAGAATAAGGATTGAAACGAGAATACATACGGAGCATGGATATTTGGAATTTATCTTCTGATTTGACTTCCGATAGAATAAGGATTGAAACACTAAACATACTTAACATCACATGGGAAACACAACACTTCTGATTTGACTTCCGATAGAATAAGGATTGAAACGGGAATTAATAAAGAAAGAAGAGTTTGATTTGAAAAATCTTCTGATTTGACTTCCGATAGAATAAGGATTGAAACACTACTCCATTTGTAGTTATGCGAGTGCCTTTTTTCTTCTGATTTGACTTCCGATAGAATAAGGATTGAAACATTCTTTCCAAACCCTTCTCATATTTCTAAGGTTCTTGCTTCTGATTTGACTTCCGATAGAATAAGGATTGAAACTCAATATCATTTCATTCTTTATTGTTCTCAAAATTGCTTCTGATTTGACTTCCGATAGAATAAGGATTGAAACCCCTTCCACCGATTCAGGGTATCAACAAAGAGAAAATCTTCTGATTTGACTTCCGATAGAATAAGGATTGAAACTCAAAAAATTTCTCCATCTCCGTCCAATCGAATTCCACTTCTGATTTGACTTCCGATAGAATAAGGATTGAAACCATTTGTATCAATTTCTTCACCTGTCAACGTCTCATCTTCTGATTTGACTTCCGATAGAATAAGGATTGAAACCGATGGGACTCTCACAGGAAATAGAACCCTATCCATGTCTTCTGATTTGACTTCCGATAGAATAAGGATTGAAACTTTTTATAAAGAAATGAATCGATATGAGTATGCTACCTTCTGATTTGACTTCCGATAGAATAAGGATTGAAACCCACACGATATGGTGACAGCAAGATTAAGGCATCCCCTTCTGATTTGACTTCCGATAGAATAAGGATTGAAACATGCATAAGGTGGATATTAGAAATCGTCCTTTTCGGCTTCTGATTTGACTTCCGATAGAATAAGGATTGAAACTATTATTGATTAACATTTCGACGATTTTTCCTTATACTTCTGATTTGAATTCCGATAGAATAAGGATTGAAACCGAATTGCTTTTTCCCGTAGGAAATAATATTGAGTCGCTTCTGATTTGAATTCCGATAGAATAAGGATTGAAACTCAATTAGATGTAGGAAGTAGTAATAACGCTATATACTTCTGATTTGAATTCCGATAGAATAAGGATTGAAACAACGATGATGAAAGTATTTCTATTTTTCATTATGAACTTCTGATTTGAATTCCGATAGAATAAGGATTGAAACGGGAAAATTACTAATCCTGAATTACTACTCAGATTTCTTCTGATTTGAATTCCGATAGAATAAGGATTGAAACGTAAGTCCAGTAATGCACCAGATCAACGTTAAAACTTACTTCTGATTTGAATTCCGATAGAATAAGGATTGAAACCATATACTTCCTGTTCTTCGATGTTTGCTAATAATCTTCTGATTTGAATTCCGATAGAATAAGGATTGAAACATATCAGTTTGCGGTTTGGGTTATGCCGCTTTTTTCTTCTGATTTGACTTCCGATAGAATAAGGATTGAAACTTGATACCTAATTAGGGCAGCTCTCAATTGTACCTACTTGGAATTGAATTTTTCGCTTAGCATCCCATAATTACCACTACCAGTTTTTTCATATACCAAACCCAAAATTGAAAAATTAAATGAAGGTTCAAAAGATAAAAACTCTGTATAGGATTTTTTTAAATCTTGTATAGGAATCTATTCTTTTTGAAATCAATAAACTTGAATTATCCTCTTTTTTATTCAAAATTCAATTTCCTGTGATTCCTATACAGGGGCGAAAAAATTGCCCTATACTATATAGGAATCAAATTATGCTTGAAAGAAAATTTAGGTTGAGGGTTTTTGATTCAAAAATCAACTTTTTTAGGAGTGGGATAATTCCTGTGATTCCTATACAGGGGTAAAAAAAAATGCCCTATACAGAGGAATTAAATCTTGCACGAAAAAAGTGATTTAATAAACAGAACTCTCTATTTCATCCTCCTATTCACTTTCCGTCCATGATAAAATGAATTCCGTCTTTGTTTCCGCTCCACCATTCCCCATTCCAAAATCTTAAAAGCAAACTCCAACGCATTCACACTTGCCGTTTCTTGATTCCCAAAAATATAATCCATTTGAATTTTGATATTTTCCTGTTTGATTTTGTAGCCGTATTTTTTGCCACTCTTGTGATGCTTCCAATGTATATAAATAGCAATACCCGCATCCTTAAAATATTCAATTAAGGTGATAGGATTTTGAATCTGATTCCGCCATTGGTCCAGGTATCGATGCTGAAAATATAATTTACAAGATTCTAAAGCTTGAGGATAACTACGAAGAATTTTTTCCCACCACACTTTTGTCATTGAGTGAATTTTTAAGAAGATTAGAAAATTCACTACTGCTTTTTTGATGTTACAATATTAAGGCTTTTCAAGAATATTTTCAATACCATAAAAAGGGTAGGGGATAACAAAAACTATTTACCTTTGCTCCATGTCACTACGGGTAAAATCGAACAAAAGTCAAAAATGTCCCATAGAGTAAACTCCTTACTCATTTCTATATTTTAGAAGATGGTGATAACGCTCGTTATATTCATCAAATTTTTTTCTAGAAAATGATTGCACAATAGGCTAATACTATTATGGTATTAATACGTATATTTACCTTATCACCATAATAGAAAATTAAATCATGATTTACGGGTATATCCGAGTAAGCACAGATGACCAAAGTGTTGATAGTCAAAAGAATGTTATCAGTCGCTACTGTGTTGAAAAAAAGATAATGGTTGATGAATGGATAGCCCTTGAGGTATCTTCTCGAAAATCACTTAGACAAAGACGAATTGAAGAACTGTTATCCAAGTTGGGTGATGATGATATAGTCATTATTTCGGAGTTATCTCGATTGGGGCGTTCTATCAAAGAGGTATTGGGCATTATTGAACGACTCACTAAAGAATGTGGTAGCCGTTTAATTTTGGTCAAACAAAATATGGACATCAACCCCAAGAATACCAATGACCTATCTAATAAAATCTTGATTACAGTTTTTGCCATGTTAGCGGAGTTGGAAAGAGATTTTATTTCTGAGCGAACCAAAGAAGGACTAGCAGCTCGAAAGGCAAAAGGATTGACCTTGGGAAAGCCAAAAGGAACTATTCAAGACAGTATGTACGATAAAGACCGAGAACGGATTTTTCACCTTCACAAAATAGGTGTTCCTATCAATACCATTATTAAAATGCACCTCGGCTATGGCAAATATATTTCTTTACGAGACTATATCCGCAAACGTTATACCGATGATGCTTCCATAAATACAGACCATGGCAGTACTGCGAGTTCTTAAACCGAATGAACAGAAACGATATGAGTACCCTCCAATTTTTGATGATGCTACTCGAAAGTTCTATTTATCATTTACGGATGATATTGAAGCCCCTATCAAACAATTAAGAACGCCCACCAATAAAGTATTTTACTTGTTATTATATGGCTACTTTAAAGCAAGTAACCGTTTCTATACCCCTGATAAATTTTATGAAAAAGATATTCACTACACTTGTCACCAGTTAAAAATATATCGAAACGAAGTTGACTTTACAGACTATGGAAGAGAAACCTATCGTAGAATCAAGCAACAGATTTTAGATAAGACTGCCCATTTGGGGTTTGATGAAAAGGCTTACGAAATGGTAAGCAAGGAAGCATATGATGTATTGCCTAATCAAATGAAACCTCGATTGATTTTTCTGCATTTGGTAGAAACATTAAAGGGCAAACAAATTGAATTACCTAGCTATTATCGGTTGGCAAATATTGTCATTGAACAGGCCAATCGGTACAGGGAAAAGCAACAATTACTACTGGCTCAAAAACTTACTCATTCGGATAGGGAACTATTGGATGCACTTCTAACTAAGTTAGAAGATGAAGAAAAAGAAGGAATAGCCCAACCTTACAATCGCTATAAAATCACCTTGCTCAAAAAATTCTACCAGTCTGTAAAATTGAATAAAGTCAAAGCCAATGTTGAAGATTTGACAATCCTCAAAGGCTATTATAACCAAACACAAAAGATTTTAAAGTCTGTTGGTTTTACCCCTCAAGTTATTCGTTATTATGCCGAATCAGTACTTCGATACCGAGTTTATCAAATAGAGCGTCGTAATCCGATGGACAAATATTTGCACCTACTTTGCTTTATTGCTCATCAAGTTTATTACTTGCAGGATGTGCTGATAGATACTTTAATAGCTATAATGAGGTCTGTTAATTCAAGTATTATCAAAAAACATAAAGACCATTATTATGAGCAACGACAGGAAAGGTTGAGAGCTGCCCAACAAGCCATCAGAATGGCAAGAGAAAGTTATGAAGCCAATGCTTTTTCTAAAAATGAGCTTCGCAAGATTGTTAAAAATCCTGCCTTATCAAGTGAGGAAAAAGTAATTGCCATTGCCACAATGATTGATTCTGAGGAAGAAAGTCAGGCATTTTTGCAAAGTCAATTAAATCATCTTAATACACTCTCTCAAAATATATCCCACAAAGAAACTACTTATGATTTTTTAGAGAGGCAAGCCAAATCAGTACAACGGAAATTGAACCCTGTGGTGATTCATCTGAATTTTGATGAAGCCCACTCGGATAAAGATTTAATCGAAGCCGTTAAGCATTTTAAATCCAAAGAAGGAAACGTAAATAAAAAAGCACCACAGGCATTTTTGACTAAAGAGGAACAAGATAAGGTCTATGATGAAAAAGGTAAATTTCGAGTATCGCTCTATAAAATGCTACTATTTCGACACCTATTTAATGGGATAAAAGCAGGGAAATTCAATCTTGATAATTCCTATAAATTCAAGTCATTTAGTCATTATTTAATTCCTTTAAAACTATGGAAAGCACAGCGTAAACAGCTATTGGAGCGAGCTTCGCTTACCGATATGACTAACTTTGGGGATGTACTAACCTTTATTAAAAAACAATTGGGTAGTGCCTATGAGCAAACCAATGAACGGATTGTTGAGCAGGCGAACAAGCATATTAAATTCCGAAAAGATGGTTCTTATTCGGTTAATACACCAAAGTTGGATGAAGTAGATAATGATAAACTGGCTGTTTTCTTTCCCAAACAAGAGTATGTACCCTTACTGGAAGTACTGACTACCATTGATGCTAACATTAATTTTTTAGACTGCTTCCAACCGTGGAAAGAAAAACATGAAAAAATTCGTCCTGTCCGCAGCTCCTTTTTGGCTTGTATTATCGGGTATGGTTGTAATATCGGTATTCATAAAATGGAAAAAATATCTCGTAATCGAGCCAAAGGCAGATTGACAAATGTAGTCAATTGGTATTTTTCCCAAGAAAACATTGATGATGCTAATTCCCGTATTATTGACTTTATGAATGCTATGGAGTTACCAAACATTTACTTGAATGATGAGGATGAACTGCATACTTCTAGTGATGGACAGAAGGTATCAGTTGCTGTTGATTCTTTATTGGCAAGTCATTCCTTTAAATACTTTGGGAAAGGAAAAGGTGTTAGCGTTTATGGCTTTATTGACCAGAGGAATTTCACCTTTTACTCAATGGTCAATAGCTCTGCTGATAGAGAAAGTACTTTCGTTTTTGATGGCTTAATGCATAATGATAACATAAAAAGTACCATGCATTCAACAGATACCCACGGGCAAAGTGAGGCAGCTTTTGCACTAGCTTATTTACTTGGATTTAAACTCGCTCCTAGAATCTCAAAGCTATCCGACTGTACACTTTATTCTCTGGAGGAAAGGGAAATTTACATTGATAAAGATTATAAAATTCTGCCAAATAAATATGTCAATACCGATTTAATTGAAAAATATTGGGATGAAATTTTACGATTTGTAGCGACTGTAAAGCTAAAAATTTCTACCCCTTCTCAACTTTTTAAGCGACTTAACTCATACTCCAAACAGCATCCAATTTACCAAGCTTTAAAAGAATTGGGTCATGTTATCCGAACCATCTTTATTTTAGAATACATTGATGATTTAGAGTTACGCCAAGCTATTGAAAAGCAATTAAACAAAATCGAAAACTCCAATAAATTCAATAAGGCTGTTTGTGTTGACGAAGAAGAATTTCAGCAAGGAACAAAAGAGGAAATGGACGCTGTGGATGCTTGCCGAAGGTTAATCAAAAGTGCTTTAATTTGTTGGAACTATCTCTACCTCTCCAAGAAAATCAATGAGGAAGAAGCCTTAGAAAAAAAGCGGCAAATGATAGAATCTATTCGCTCTGGTTCAATTGTCACTTGGAAACATTTTAATTTAGAAGGGTTTTATGATTTTGCGGATGACCAAGTAAAGGATTCTTTCGACCTTATGGATGCTATAAAAATCAACCTCAACGCTATCTTAACTTTCAACAAGGTTTAGACTATGGGACATTTTTGACTTTTGTTCGATATTACCCAGCAATAAAAAAAGCCTCGCCAGGCGGCAAGGCTACAATAAACGCGCTCTTTATAATTACTATCAAAGATGGGAAGTATCATCTTGTTTTTCCAATCTTGTTATTATGAATATGAAATTTCATTTATGGTGCAATAGTATTTATAATGCTCTGGATTTGTATGAGTCCTGTTTTGGGAGCGACCAGTTTTATTATTATTTTTAGAGATTGGCAACTTGGTTTTGGGTGTATTTCAAGGTACGTGTGTATATTGTTATAAAAACGCCGATAAATATATTTATGTTAAGTACAAGCAAACCGTTGGTGTCTTATCTTACTTGGGAAAGTGAATCTGGATATACTCCAACTGGATAAATTATTTTTTAACTCGTCCAGATTTTTATGATAAGACATTTCTCCACTAATCAAAATCCTACCACCACACCAAGCGTCGGTATAGTCGTTCCTGAATCATCGCTTAAAGTTTTCAATTGATATTTTTGTTCATCTAAGGGGGCATTTGGATTGATGATAGTTGGCTGCCCAATCGGTGTTCCATTTTCATCAAGTGGTACATCGAGAATCAAAATATCATTGGCAATTGTTGCACCCAAAACATTCTGGATGTCAAGGTATAAGTTCAAATCCCATTTTTTAAAATTCCACTTTTTATCTACTCTGATATTCAAATTGGTAAAGTTTCCTTGACGTTCAGAGTTGAGTAAATCATAATTAGGTAAGGCTCGACGATTGATATTCCAACTAGAAACCAAAGCAGAATTTTCATTATCGAAAGGAGTTAATGGAAGTCCTGTTTGTAATCGCCAGTTGATACCAACTTCCCAGTTGCGTTTAAAGCTTTTTCCAATTGTCAAATTTAAAATATGTCGAGCATCCCAAGCAGAGGAAATATAATCTCCATTTTTATCTTCAAATTCACTCCAACCCAAGGTGTAGGAAGCAATACCATAAAAGCCTTTATACAATCGTTGTTGAAACAATAATTCCATCCCATAACTTCTACCTCTTCCTGTAGAAACGGTTGGCTCATTTCCAATAACACCAAAGTCACCGCCTAAATTGGCTAACGAAATACTATCTCTCAATAAAAAAGGATAATCCGAATACACCTTATAATAACCTTCCAAAGTTATCTTAGAATTAGCAGCAGTATTGTATTCCAAACCACCGACAATATGATTACTTCGAATATATTTAACCTGATTATTTTTATTGATAAATTCTCCATTTTCTTGATACCCCAAAACAGTATAAGGTGGCAGTTGATAATATATTCCTGTATTGAAATTGACGGACAATCGCTCCGTCAACGAATAAGCAATGGATAACCGAGGAGAAAACTGCTCCAATAAATTCGACATCTCATCGGAGTATGAATTGCCATCCATCCTAGCACCTAATGAAACCACTAAACGCTCTTGTAAAAAATCTCGACTCACCTGACCAAACAGCGCATACTTGCTCATCTTAAAATCAGAATTAAAAATAATTTCCTGTTCTCCTACGGATGTAAATGTCTTGTTATAAGTTTCATTATTGTATTTTACAAATTCATAAGCGACACCATAGTTAATTTTATAATTTCCAAAACGGCTGGTATTTTCTATTCTTAATTTATTTTCAATTTCTTGAGAAAGATAATCGAGCGTCAAATTTTCTTCGCTGCTGTCATCATTATTTTGATATTTTACCGCTTTATTATTCAACATATTTCTACTCACAACAAATGTCCAATAGCCATTATCTTGATACCTCTTATAAACCAAACCATTGGTATAATTCCATTGGGTGTTGATGGGTAAAAATCCTAATTGATAGCGTTGTGATTCTGTTTCATTGGCATCTAAATTCAATTCAAAATTATCAATTGCCCCCAAACCAATAAAAGTCAACTCGCTACGGTTGTTGGGTTTATATTTTACTTTTGCCTGGAAATCATTGTAAATGGGTAAAAAAGGTAAGCCGATTGCTTTGAATAAAAATTGTAAATATGACCGTCTTGCCGAAAGCAAAAATGTAGTTTTATCTCCTAAAGGACCTTCCAAAGTCACTCCCAAATCACTTGCTCCTACCGTTGCCGTTACCCCCAATCTATCATCTCGACCATCTTTTTGTTTGAAGTTAAAAACAGAACTCAAAGTATTTCCACGATTAGCAGGAAAGGCGCCACTATAAAAATCAACCTCCTTGATAAAATCTACATTGATTAATCCAACAGGTCCTCCCGATGCACCTTGTGTAGCAAAATGATTAATATTCGGCACTTCTACATCATCGAGATAAAACCGATTTTCGTTGGGTGCTCCACCTCTGATAATTAAGTCATTTCGGAAGGAAGCAGTAGAAGTAACTCCAGGAAGATTTTGAACAACTTTAGAAATATCTCGATTACCTCCAGGATTTCTTTTGATTTCGGTGATACCGATACTACGAAGTGAAACAGGACTTTCTTTTGTTTTTTTAAATGGCGAAGCCTTTACTACGACCTCCTCTAATTTTAAATTAGTGGACTCCATTTTGACATCCAATGTAGTTGGACGAGAACTTTTGACTGCTACTTCATACTGTATTTTATCCTTGTAGCCAACATACGTAAATTTAATGTTATAAACTCCAGGAGCAATGTTTTCTATGGTAAAATTTCCATTCTCATCAGTAGTTGTTCCGATGTCAGTATCTAAAACTTGAATATTGGCAAAAAGAATCGTTTCATTATTGGTAGCATCAGTAAGGCTTCCTTTGATGATTCCATTTTGACCAAAGGCAGGAAAAAAAGAGGTGGAAAAAAGGAGAAACAGTAGTATTTTATTTATCATATTTAGGAGTTAATTTCTATTGAAACAAAAGAAATGTTTTAATGATTAAAAACAGCCGAAGGATAATATCCTTCGACTGAACTCAAAAAACCAAATGAAAACAATTTTAATATTTTTAAGGTGCTTACAGTTTATCTTTCTTTTCTTAGTTCAGTTTTATAGCTTTCTATTTCCAAATCAGAATCATGGCGATAATTTATGGAAGTGACTTTATTTAGATACCTTAAATTTTCTATCATTAACTGCCAAGCACTTCTTGCAACTTGGGTTGACAATCCCGTAACATCTAACACAACATTTACATCGTATAAATTATTTTGAAACTCTTCTAGAATTATTAAGTCAATAAATCTAATATCTCTTTTTTCAAGCATTGCATTAATATGAAAAACCGTTAAGTTTTTATTCTCCTCAAATTGTAAAGTAATGTTTCTCTTTTTTCTGACCTCTTTTTCTTGCAGCCAATATCTAGCGGCTGTCTCGTCTTCTTTTTTGAATACTCTTAAATTAATCCCTGGAGTTAAAAAATTAGTCAAACTTCCCAATTGATTGAGCCACTTTGAATCTGTAATTAAGGCATACTTATTTATCAATTTATAAAAATACGTACGTCTTTTGATACTCCCCAAGTAAGTCGAAAAACTATCATACCCAGCTGAAGTATCCGTATAAGCTAAAATATTAAGTGGTCCAGATATTTTATATTTCGCTTCAAAATCATCCAACATAATTTGTAAATACTTGGTATTTATTTTTTGATGTAGATGAAGCTCATGAATCATTTCTTTATTCATTATTTAATATTTATTTGTTACTTAAACTGAATATTATACATTTTTCTCAACTTGATTCGAGCATCAAAAACTTGGCTTTTAACCGTTCCTATAGGTAAATTCAACTCCTCTGCAATTTCATAATATTTATAGCCTTCAAACTTCATCCAGAATGGACGGTGAAAATATTCAGGCAATGCATCAATCATTTTTTTCAAATCTTTAAAACCGATCTTTGATTCTATATTATTTTTTCTTTGAAAGTTCTCCGAAAATTCTTGACGCCTCTTGGTATATGATTCTTTCGTTCGACGAATTTGGATTTCCTTGCGATAAGAATCAATAAAAATATTTCGCATGATAGTTTTTGCCCAACTTTTAAAACTTAGTTCATAGTGATATTTCGAAGCATTGGTAATTATCCGTATCACAGTATCTTGATATAAGTCATTGGCTGCGAACTGATTATTATTTCCTACCAGTTTTAGAGAAAAGAAACGCAAATCAGTCGTAACTTTTTTTAAATTCAATTTTACTTCTTGTTCTTTTTCTAAAGTCATTACTCTTTGAGATTCTTGAATAATTGGATACATCTTTTAAAATTTTTTACTTAAATTTCACCTATTTAGCGGGGCTATTTGGTACTATTTCAACAAGTCAACTATTAGGATAATGAAAACTATTATTTGACTATTACTTAAAACTCATGTCCTAGCGAAAGTTTTATTCTTCCACCCTCTTCGTTAATTGCTTTGTTATAACTCACTACTACAATCAACATATTCAACGGAGCAACCCAAATTCCTCCTCCTACACTTGAGTGCCATTTATCAGAACTCTCGCTAGGCTCAAAAACTCTACCGTAATCAAAACTACCTGTAAAACCTAAAGAAAAAGGGAGGAAAGAATTTTTGATACTAGCAACTCCCATTCGGATATCGGTCGTGTGAAAAAAGATAGTTTTACCCCGAAACCGTTGACTAAAGAAACCTCGAATATTTTCATCTTGTCCCAGAGTTGGAGCATAGAAAAAGTCATAATTCCCCCGAATAGTATTTGCACCTATCCGAGTGGCAAAAATGGTTTGCTTATTTTTTCCAAAAGACTTATAAAAAGTGAAGTCAGATTCCCACTTCGAGAATGCTCTATCTGAACCTGATAAATTGCTTTGCCAGCTAAAACGATTATTAAAAATAAATCCATTTTTTGGATTCAATGGATTATCTGCAGTTGAAAAAACTAAGTCAACTATTGCTCCGCCATACCATCTGGTTTCTTTATCCTTTGATGTAAGACCATTGTTATCTTGAACAATAAAACGGTTTTCGTTCGTGGAAATCTCTGTCCTCTGGAACATCGGGCGAATAGATAATTTACCAATATCAGCAGCAAACCGTCGTTGTAAACCAAAATCAAAATGAACTAAACTTTGTTCCACTCTGTAAAAATCTATCTCCTGATCATTTTCCTGCGTTTCATTTCCTATCCCAAAAAAATTATAGGAAAATCTACTTCCTCTAAGTTCTGTATTAAGTACCAAGTCCCAAGAATTAAGTGCTTCAAACCCAACTCCATTATAGATGAATTGAATTCCATTAGTAGCAAATCCATAATTCAATTTCACTTTGTGAAGTGAACCTAAAGGATGTTTATTAAATTTGTACACACTATAATTTGCAGTAAAACCTACTTTAACTCCATCGCCTGAATTCCAGCCAACGAGAGGAAATGGAATCAAAGTATTTTCATCAAACTGACTACCCAAATATTCAAAAGTATTATTTTTTGCAATCTTGCTAGTTTTATTTTTCCCTTCTCTTCCTAAGTCTAAAACATTATTTTTCTTAGTGTCGTATATTCTATCCTTTTTACCTAAACCTGCAACTTTTGATTTATCAATAAAAGTATCTTTACCTGGTCCTCCGATTAGATGTAACTTTATACTCTCTTTTACCGAACCAGAAATATAAAAGAAATCATTCTCTTCCAATCCATAGATATATAATTCTTTAGTCTCAGATGTTTTATAAATCCGGTGAAATATCTGTTCCTTTTTTTCTCCAGACTTATTCGCATCATACATATTGACTTCTGTATTTTCATCATCGATCCTGATCACTTCAAAATAATCAGGATCATTGGTTCCATGTAGGATTGTTCTTTTAGATAATTTTCTATAAAAATCAGTAGCAATTTCTTGCAGATTATTTCTTCGATGTTTTAAAATATGTTCGATTTTTTTCCCAGAGCGTTCCTTAGCTTTTGGAGGAAGAAGAGCAATCGCTTCTTTTATTATTTCGTCAGTTACATTTTCTTGAATATAAGCAGCTTGTTTTTTCCAATCTTCTAAAGTCATTTGATTCGTAAAATGTTGGTCAAAATGTCTCGTATTATAATAATTCCATTTTGGGTCACCTACATCTTCATTGTAAGTGCCTAACTGCCTTAGCAAAGCATGATAAGGGCCTAATATTTTCATGATGTAACCATCAAAATTACTGTACGCTTGGTCACGATCTCTTGGCACAGGGCGATAGATAACTTTTCTATCCTTGCCTTCGCTTTTATATTCTGCCCATCTCCATTGGTCAGCATGTCTATCAAAATCACCAATCAACATATCAAAAAGTCTACTCCTAACTACCCAATCTTGATCAACTTGGTGTCTGTGATTTTTTTCTCGTTTCTCATTAAGTTTTGTTGTATTGATAAAATCTTTTGCATTGCCAAAGAAGGCAGCTTCTTCCCAATTATCAGAGGGTCGCTCTTCAACTACATAAACCTCGCCTCCAAAATTGTCATTATAATTACCTAATGATGGCTGCTTGGGGATATAGTAAATATTAGGATTGGTATGATAAACATTGGCGGCATCTGCCAACGGAGCTAAAGTCAAAGGAGCAAAAGGATGACTACCCAAATAATTTTCTCTAAATAAAAAATTAACAATTGGCAATTGATTAAATGGATAAGGTACTCCCCTAGTTAAATCTTTGGTAAGCGAACGCATGACATATTCATGTCCCGCAGGATTAACAAGTCGAAGTGAATTGGTTTGTTTTCCTCCTCCTTTTTTGATGACTTTCATTCCTCCTTGGAAAGTTGATAAATCTAAGGTTGGAAAGTTATATTCAATTCTGTAAAGTTCTCTATACCGATCTCCCAACATAAAGGAGGTAAAATTTTCTAAATCATTTAAATTGGTGGTAGTCGGAAATTGGGAAATACTATCCTTTAAGTTTTCGTATTCAGAAAAATCAAAAGTACTATTAGTTACTCCATGCTGTGAAAAAGATTCAGGTTTTAGTTCTTCTGAAGAAACACTCGGATTTACCTGACCTTGTAGATGAGTTATTTGGAAAAAGATTAAAGACAATATAAAAACAGATAATTTCATTATCCTGTAATTTTTAATTAAGCTGAAAATAAAAATTCAATACCTATAACTTGAGCAGGAAGTCCTGCAATTTTAAAGAAGCAAAACAAAAAGTGAGAAAAGAATTGAAATTTCTCATAATTCAATCTTGATAAAAAAAAGAGAAAACCTATCAAAGAAAATCCAATAGGCTTCTCTAAATGCTAGTACCTAACTAACTTTAATTATGATGGAAAATATCAAGATTACTTTCCATTTATTTTTGTTGAAATTGTGATTTATTTTGTAATTGCCTTTCAATTATTTCAACTAAGCCTAAGACTGTCTCACCACTTTTTTCAACCATTGAAAATGGAATAGAAATATCAAATCGTCGTTCCAAATCAATCACTAGTTCGGCAAAGTCCAATGAATCAAAACCTAAATCATTGATAAAAGATGCTGTTGGTGTAATTGCTTTTGATTCCAAACCAAAATCTTGATGATGGATTTTATGGTAACTTCGATGGTGTTTTTTGGAAATCATATTTTTTTGTATTTAAAAATTTCATTCGCTAAAAAAGGAAGCTCTTCGACTTTGTCTAAAGAACTTCCTCGACAAAAAATATTTATTTTTACAGGCTGAAATTTTCGAGCATTCGATTAATCATGGTAAGGTTTCAGCCATTCAATGGCCTCCTCTTTTTCTGTTGGATAAAAATGCTCTACCTCGATTCCTGGAGAAATGAAGTCTCCAAATCTTATAGCCTTCTCCCATTTTTCATCTGAGATAATTTCAATCTTCTCAATTGCACTATAGTATTTTATACTAAGTTTTAAATCTTCCATAATTGCTTTAAAAGATAAACCTTTGAATTCCTTTGTCACAAAATAAGCGGATATGTTACGACCTGATTCTAGATGTTTTTTGAACACCGTATTAATAAAATCGAAATCATCTTCATTTAAAATACCATTTAGAGAAAATCCCAAAACGGAATCTGAATCTGTTTTTTCCTGTTGGATGTTAAGCATGATTTTTATTTTAGATTTTAATAAAAGAGTAAGCCATTGACCACAACAAACCCACCAGAAAAATCAAAACTGAAATCCTAATCATTCGTTGTTTTAGCTCTATGGATTTTCCTAAGAAATATAAATCCTTCGTCATTTCGTCGTAAGTATTTTTTCCACTATCTGTAATTTTTTCAAACGCTATTTGAAACTCTAATAAAGATTTTTTGGCAAAATTTCCAGCATACAAATTTCCTTCGTAACCACTACTTTTATAACTTTTTCCAAAATACTGATGGGGAATCATACTCAACAATGCAAAGACCATTGACCCCATACAAAAATTAATAAAGATTTGTAAAACAAACCCTAGTGCTTCTTTTTGTGAATCCTCAGCGATGTATAATATTCCCATCAACAAGGAAATGATGATAGAATTGACAGTCAATATTATACTCGCTTTATTATCCACCATCTTCAATAAATTGTAATGATTTCTTGATAGTGTTCTGAATAAAGTTTGTAATCCCTTAGAATCAAACTGATTCAATTCATCTTTTTTACTCAAAGGTTTGGATTCCTTTTTCTTCTTCTTTTTCTTTTTCTTTTTCTTTTTGAGAAGAGACTCATTATTAGTGTTCAACTTATTATTTTGATTTTCCATCATTCATTTTTTCTGAAACCATTTTATAAATAACAGTATGTTTACATTTCTTACATATCATAAAAGTCCATCTCAGATTTTCCAAATTGAAAAACCTACTTATAAAATTAGTTTTCGTTTTCAATTCCTTCATATCAAATTCATTATGTGAACATTGCACACATTGATAATTTGATTGCTGAATTTCTTCTATTTTTATCGTTGAGATGTTAGAAGAATACTTGCTCATGACGCATAATTTTTTTTTTTTAAATAGGAGTCCTTTGGAAAAATCCTCCAGACCCCTAATAATGAAATTTAGACTGTACGTTTTAATTTCCCCTTAAAGAGAATATTCAACTAAGCTGTCGCCACTTCAACTTTGTCCTTCTTATTTTTACCTCTCCACTTCGTCCATCTTTCTTCAATTGCATCTACTATTCGATACGCCACAGGAACAATTATCAAAGTTAAAACCATCGAACTTAACAAGCCACCAATCAGTACCCAAGCCAATCCATTTTTCCACTCCGAACCTGCACCTGTTGCAACTGCAATTGGAATCATCGCAATCACCATCGCAATCGTTGTCATCAAAATTGGACGGAATCTTCCCATCGTTCCTTGGATGATGGCATCCATGCTGGACAAGCCTTTTTCACGTTTAAGTTGGTTGACAAAATCCACAATTAGAATCGCATTTTTTACAACCAAACCAATCAACATAATCAATCCAAGAATTGAAAAAATACTCAAGTTCTGCATGGCTAATGCCAATGCTAAGAATGCTCCAATTAAGGAAACAGGAATCGAAAACATTACAATAAATGGCTGAATCCAGCTATCATATAATGCCACCATAATCAGATAAACCAAAAGTAACGAAGTCAATAAAGCGATTCCCAAAGAACCAAATGCTTCCGATTGACTTTCAATATCTCCACCAAAACTTACTTCAATTCCATCAGGAATATTTGCCTGTGCAATCTTCGCTTGAATGTCTTCACCGACTGTTCCCACAGGTCGTCCGACTACTTGTGATTCTATGGTTAGGGAACTGATTTTATCTTTTCTTTCCAATCGAGCTGGACCAGAAGAAGCCGTTACATTCGCAAATTGTGCGAGTTTAATTAACTCTCCTTTGTTATTTAGAAACGCCAAATTTTTAATGTCATTTTGGTTTCTTCTTTCAAAAGCATCTAACTGAACTCGGATGTCATATTCGTATTCTCCGTCTTTAAATTTAGTGTCGGTATTTCCAGTAAAAGCGTTTTGCATCGTTGCTCCTACTAGGTCTAATGACAATCCTAGACTAGCTAATTTTTCTCGATTGATGTCCACATCAATTTCAGGATTTCCACCTTCGACAGTTGACTTCACTTCTGATGTTCCAGGTACTTCGGTAATCATCCCTTTTAGCTTTTCTGAAAATTCTAACATCTCGTCTAAGTCAATTCCTTGCATGGTAATTTGGATGGGAGCAGCATTTCCGCCACCAATCATCCCAACTGGTGAAGCCGTTATTTTTGCTCCTGGAATTACTTTTTTCAAATCTGTTTTTACTTGTCGAGCATACTCGTCGGAAGCCATTGTTCTTTCTTCAGCAGCAACTAGCTTCACACTTAATTCAGATTTGTAAGAAGTATTTGATTTTCCAACAGTAGTAAATACTTTGGTGATTTCAGGGTTTTTTAATAAAATATCTTCAATACTTTGAGTCACGTAATTAGTTTGTTCGATAGGCGTTTCTTTTGGCAGCTCAACTGAAATGATGAACTCACCATTATCACCAGAAGCTGCAAACTCAGCCCCAATAAAACCTTTAGTGATTAATAAAAATGAAGCACCTACCATTCCAAAAACCGCAATCATTGTCATCACTTTATGTCGCAAAGTAAATTTTAAAATACTCTCAAAGCCACTTTGAATACTTTTGATAAAATTTTCAAAAGCTATCAAAGGCAAATCCAAAACATTACTTTTTTTCAAATGAGTTAACTTCGTGAATCGAGAAGCTAAGTATGGAGTCAACGTAAATGAAACCAACAAACTTATCAAAGTAGCAGCAACTACAACCAATGAAAACTGTCTCAATAAATCGGCTACAATTCCAGAAACCATTCCGATAGGCAAGAAAACCACAACAATAACTGCCGTAATCGAAACCACCGACATTCCGATTTCTTTCCATGTTTCCTTAGCTGCTTGTCGAGCAGTTTTTCCTTGCTCCATGTACATGTGAATATTTTCCAATACTACAATACTATCATCAACCAAAATTCCAATAACCAAAGAAAGTGCTAACAAACTCATCAAGTTCAAAGTAAATCCAGCTAATGCCATCACCGCAAAAGTGGTAATTATCGAAACTGGAATCGCTACCATTACGATGATTGCATTTCTTAAATTATGAAGAAATAACAACATAATTACGGCAACCAAAATTACAGCAATTACTAAATCATGCGTTACGGCATCTGCTGCTTCCATTGTAAAAACGGAAGTGTCGGAAGCAATATTAAATTTCATATTGATGTTGGCATATTGTTTTTCCAATTCTGCTAATCGCATTTGCACTTGCTTACTCACCTCTACCGTATTTCCATCAGACTGTTTAGATATTTCAATTCCTAAAGAATTTTGTCCATTGATTCTAGATATAGTTTCTGTTTCTTTTTTCGTATCATACACCTCTGCGATGTCACTCAAAAAAACTGTAGAACCATCAGGTAAAGTCGAAACTGCTAAATCTCGCAACTGCTCTAAGCCTTTAATTTTTCCAGACAAACGAACCAAAATATCTTGCTCGTTGTTTTTTACACTACCCGTTGGGAAATCCAAATTGGCAGTCGAAATAGCTTGTGATACTTGTAGCAATGACAATTTGTAATAAGCTAATTTATCTCCTTTGACATTGACATTAATTTCTCTTTCTTCTCCTCCCACCAAGGTTACTTTTGCCACTCCTTCGATACGTGCCAAGTCAGGTGTAATTCTATTTTCAAAAAGATTGGTAAATTCTACATTGTCCATATCAGAGGTTGCACCAATTCGAAGAATCGGCATATCATCGAGTGAAAATTTTCCGATACTTGGAGACTTTACATCATCAGGCAAACTAGAGACTACTGCATCAATTTTTGCTTGAGCATCTTGTACTGCTTTGTCGATGTCTGTTCCATATTTTAAGGTAACAATGACATTAGAAAAACTCTCTTGTGAAATCCCTTGAGTCCCTTCCAAATTTTCCAAAGTGGAAACGGCATCTTCAATTTTTTTTGTTACAGAATTTTCTACCTCCGCAGGAGATGCTCCAGGGTAAGTCGTTGAAATAGAAATAACTGGAGAATTAATATCTGGTAATAATTCGTAAGTCAAAGTTTGATAACCTTGCAACCCGAAGAAAACTAAAATGATAAATAAAACGATAATGAGTGAAGGTCGTTTTACTGATAATTCTGTGATTGACATGATTCTTTATTTTATTTTTTTTGAAAAAACTTAATGGTCTATTTGATAAAAACTAACTAGGCAACAGCTTCTAATTCTTTTTGTAACAATACATTTTCAGGATTCGGTTTTACGATAATTGTTCGATGTGGAAATGGAATCTCAATTCCTGCTGCATCAAATCTTTCTTTGATACTTTTATATAAATCGTGTCTCATTTCTACGCCTTTGATATAGTCTCTTGCCCAAACCCAAGCCCTCAAATTCACCGAACTATCTCCTAAGTCTGTCACTTTTACATTGACTTGTGGGACTCCATTTTTCTTGTCGGAAGCAGTACGTTGGTCAATACAAAGTGGATGATTTGTCGCTTCTTCTCTCATAATTTCAATTGCTTTGTCTATGTTAGAATCATAGCTGATACCCACTTTTATCCATTCACAAACTTTGTATTCTCCCATGTAGTAATTCGTGATATTTTCCTTATTGATGACTGAGTTAGGAATTACAATTCTCTTGTTATTAAAATCTTTGATGACGGTATGTCGTAAAGTCAAATCTTCTACCACACCGATTATATCACTTCCTATTTTTACACAATCCCCTAATCTAAATGGCTTAAAAAACACCACGAAAAGTCCACCAACTAAATTCGAAATTGCTTCTTGTGCCGCAAATCCACCGATGACCGCAAGTACTCCAGCACCTGCTAAAGCTGATTGCGCCAAACTTCGCAAAGGCGGAATCGCCATCGCTGCCAAACAAAATCCAATGAAGTAAATTAAGAAGGTAATCAGGTAATTTAGAAACTTATAAGTCGTTGGGTCATTCTTATCTCGATAGGAAGAACTAGTAATTTTTTTAGAAAAATACCTTTGACATAATGCGACACAGACTACTGAAACCACCGCAACTATCCCTATCCAAAAAACAATCAATATGTTTTTGTTAAGTGTCTCATAAACTGATTTTTCAAAAAAAGCATAACTTGCTAACAATGCACCTACAACATAAACAAAGCCTACCAATATTCGCTTTAACAAATTCAATGTAGAAGCAGCATTTTCATTTTCACCAATATATTTTTTGATGATAAAATCAAATCCTCTGGTCAAAATAAATCTTAGTACTATGATAGTTACTAGTACTGCCAATAACCAAAAAGCTGTTTTATTTGAAGTGATAAATTCCCACATGATGAATATTATTAGTTGATTTTTTTTTTGAAAAAGAAAAGAATCTCCCATCCTATCAGGCGACAGGTTCTTTCTTCTAAAATGAAACACTATATAAAAACGTCTGTTAGCTACTGGTTAAAATAACAACCCAGCAGTCAATTGAAAGCTAAAATTCTTACTATCATTGCCTGAAAAATCAGTACTTAAAATGGTTCTATCTTCTTCCACATTTCTTACGCCTCTCACTATTCGAGCTTCAATCAATAGATTATTAAGATTGAACCCTAAGCCTGCATGAAATCCTAAATCCCATTTGTTGTAATTATCTTTATCATCATCGACGATGGTATCATCGCCAAAAAGTGGAGAGTCATATTCGTATTCTACTTTCGTTAGAAAACCAAATTGAGCTCCTGCATGAACTGATAAAGAGCTATTAAAAATTCGAGCTACAACCGAAACAGGAATGTCTAAATATTGTAAATTGGCTTTTACATCTGTGTCTCCAAATTTATATTTTGCACCTTTTAGGGTGTATAATAATTCAGGTTGAAGCATCAACCATTCTAATCCAAGAAATTCCTTTTGCATAAAAATTCCTGCAGTAAAACCTAGTTTCATTGTCGTATCATCTATCTGGTCTTTGTCCACCGCAAGGTTGGCGAAGTTCAATCCTCCTTTGATTCCAAAATTGGTTTGAGCTGATGAATAAATGCTTGATGATAGGATTACGATTAAAATTAAAAATGTCTTTTTCATGATTTTCTGTTTTATTTTTTTGAAGAAAAAAAAACTGCCGAATAAATTCAAACAGGCTTACCTACCTAAATCCTTTAATTCTTAGTCAACTGTGCGGTTGATTTTTTTTTGGAAATATCTTCTTGATTAATGACTTTTACTTTTTTACCTTCTGACAAATTAATTTGTCCACTCGTTACCACTAGGTCGCCATTTTCCAAACCTTTTAAAATCTCTACTTGGTCACCTACAATTTCTCCTACTTTTACTGGTTTGGCACTCACCGAATTATCATTTTCGATAACGAAAACACTTGGTGACTGTACACTCCCAACAATAGATTTACGGGCAACAAAAAGAGCCATTTCTTTTGCTCCATTTTGAGAATCAATTTTTACGGTCCCGTACATTCCTGGTTTGAGTGGTGTCTTTTTTGAATTTGTTAATTCAATTTCTACATCATATTTTCTACCTGCATCCGCTTGAACACTAATCAATTTCACCTTTCCTTTGAAAATATTACTCGGATAAACTTCAGTAGTAATCTCCACTTTTTGTCCTCTTTTAATCCTGATGATGTCTGTCTCTCCTACTTTGACTATCATTTTCAAACTATTCACATCAATAACTGTAGCGATTACTCCACCAGGAGTAGCAAAACTTCCTTGGTCAACTTTTAGTTCTTTGACAATTCCTGACATCGGAGATCGAGCAACTGAGTATTTTAACTGTTGTTCAATTGAAGTGATATTGGCTAAAGAATTTTGATAACCTAATTTCATCTCTTCATATTTGACTTGACTAATCGCTCCAGCAGTCACCAATCTTTCGTAGCGTTCCATATCCTTTTTGGATTTTTCCATAGAGGCATTCGCTGTAATTAATTGTGCTTGAATATTGGTGTCATCAATTTTGGCAACCACCTGTCCTTTGTTAACAAATTGTCCTTCTTCAATATTCAATTGAGTGATCCTACCTTGTGTCTCACCGATGATATTGAGTTCTCTTCGAGCTTCAAAAGTTCCCGTCAAATCCAAACTATTGTCTACCTCTAAGTTTTCAACTGTAGCTGCTCGAACTGGAATTTCAGCAATAACTTCCTCTTGGATTTGAGATTTTTCTTCAATGATTTCCTTATTCTCTTTTAGCTGATTGAATATCATAAAGGCAAGACCTCCGACAACTAAAAGTGCAATAATTGGTTTGATAAATTTCATTTTATTTATTTTTTAAATGTGAAGTTTATTTTTTGAGAAAATGTAGTTTAATTGTTAGCAGCTTGGATTAACTTAGCGAGTTGTCCACTTGCTTTCATTTGATCAAGCTCCGCCAAATTCAATTGAAGCAAAGAAGTCAGATATTGAGATTGTGCTTCTTTTAAGCTTTGTTCAGCATTTAGCAATTCTGTCAATGGTGCGATTCCTTCTTGGTACGACAATTTCGTTACACCATATAATTCTTCTGCGAGTTGCATATTTCCTTTTTGAGCATCCAAAAGTGTTTTGTTTTGTCGTAATGCATTTTTGGCATTTGCAAATTCCATCTCGATAGAATATTTTAGGTGTTTTTGGTCAAGCATCAATTGTCGTTCTTTGATTTGCTTTTGTTGAGTTTGATTCTTTCTTTGGAAACCGTCAAAAATTGGAACATTCAACGACAATCCAAATACACCTGTTGGGGATCCTTGAATTTTATTAGCATCATCATCTGAAAACAATTTGTCCGTCTGCCCTTGCCATCCATATCGAGCAAAAGCTGAAAGTGTTGGATAATATCCTGCTTGGATATTTTCAATATCCAACTCATTAAGTTCCATTTGTTTATTCAATAATTGCAGATTGGTATTGGCGGTCAAAATCAACTCTTCCGAAACTGGATAACGGTCGCCTTCTTGTATATATTCCGCAATTATAATATCAGAATTAGGTGACATTCCCATGTAGAATTTTAATACATTCAATTGTTGAGCAACTCCGATTTCTACATTTTGAAGCTCCGTCATCAAGTTGGTTTTATTTACTCTTAACTGGTCAACATCAATTTTTTTAATCACCCCTTCTTCAAATTGAACTTGAGAAATATTAATCAATAGATTAATTCGGTTAATATTCGCATTGAGAATTTCTTTTTGCTTTTCGGTGATTTGTAATTGCAAATAAATCTGCGCGATGTTGTACACTAAGTCTTCCTTTGTTTTAAAAGTGTTGAGTTTTACTAAAGACTGAGAAGTTTTTACCGCTTTTAATCCAGTTCGGTAAGATTTACTAAACAACAATTGATTCATCTCCAAATTTCCAGTCAAGGTATTCGCTACACCAAATTTTACTGCTACACTTTCCCCTGGTTGTCCAAAAACTTCCCCTGGTAAAATCTGCTCTGCTAAAGCGTAATTATGCGACCATTGCCCAGACCCACTTACCTGAGGCAAACCTGAAGCTTTGATTTCTTTAATTTTATAATCATTAGCTTGTTCCTCCAATTGAATGCTTTGCAAATTTGGATTGTTTGCTATGGCAAAAGTGATGCACTCTTCCAAAGTCAGCGGTTGTTCCTCGTTATTCATCTGCAAAGAAGACATATCAAAATTTGTAGCATTCTGTGCAGCAACATTTGCGGATAAAAAAAGTAGCATAGTGATGGCAAGTAAGTTCTTCATGTTTTGAAATGTTTATTGGTTTCGAATCAAACGAACCAACTATTTAAAAAAAATTGTTTTTTTTTTGTTAAAAAATTATTGGCTTTTTATTCATTTTCTTTTTCCCACTTATCAATGAATTTATCCATTGCCTTTGATAGCCCTTCGTAGAATTCTGTCACTTTTTCTAATTGAGCATTGAAGTCAGGGTGATTACTATTTTGACGATGTATCAATACATTTTTCACTAAATTATTAAAGACCGCTGCACCTTTGACTTGTTCTTTTGTATTGCCTAGCCAACCCTCCACATCTACTTTAAAATATCGCTTTCTATCACCCGAAAAAGTAATGTATTCAACCATATCTCTTTCTGTCAAATTCTTAAGTGCGATACTAATCGAACTTTTACTAGCCTTCAAAAACTCTTGAATCTCATAAAAACTTTTCTGCGGTGGCTCTGCCAAAAGAAGGTACGCAAATACTCTTCCTTGTACAGGTGAGAAACCAGCTTTTTCAAAGAATACACCCATTTGCTCTACTGTTTCTTCTTCTGCTCGAACTTGCTGTTTTGTATTAGACATATTCTCTATTTTTTATGTTTTAAGTAATTTGATAGGTCAAAGGTAAGTAAGTTTTTTTGGTTTCGCAATAGTCGAACTAAAAAAACTTTGTTTTTTTTTAAAATAAAAATTAGACAGTAAATGCATTATGAGGTCTGGCAACTACTAATCGTGTAAAATCCGCCAGAAATTTAACATTTCTCCTTTTACATAATTTAGGTGAACATATCTAATATTTTTTATTTTGCCTCTAATTTTAAAAATAAAAGAACAATTACGATATGGGTATTTTTGCTAATTCCCCCAAAAAGGTAAAATAGGAAGTACATCGTGTTTTCTAAAAAAAAGCATTACGGATTTGATTACCTGTTTCATGATTCAAATATTAAGTTTCCTAAATCTAGATTCAAAGCTTCGATTTTCTTTTTTCCATCTTCCTCAGTCAATCTATTTTTCAAAACTTTGGATTCTTGGTAAGCTTTGAAAACGATGGTTTTGGAAAAGTTGAAATAGGTTTTAAAGTCAGGAGAAAAATCATCTGCAGTAATTTCTTCCAATTCTTTTTTTCTAGACTTATGAATTAAATCTTCTGAAGAAAGAATTACGATTGAAGATTTTTGTTTTTTCAATTCTAGGAAGAAATTAGGAATTGAGTTTCTAGGTTCATCTTCGTTGAATTGAAAATTGGAATTGTTGTTTTGGTCAAAGGTGTAGATATTCATAATTTGGTATTTTGGTTTTGAGTGCGTAAAAGGTGGTTAAAAAAGATGGGGAAGCATAGGAGCAGAAGCTGAAATATCTAATTTTTTTGCTCTCTGGCTATTATGCGAAATTCTAATTTCGATCTAAGATAAAAGTAATCCGTTCATATTCACTTTCTATCCATCTCTGATGAACTTCCATTCTACATTTTGAGACTTTATAACAGATTTC
>Ga0114957_1001500_pt1 | contig 25218 bp, 39 predicted proteins | sample BantaG_FD_87175 | JGI IMG/M metagenome (GOLD analysis project Ga0114957, IMG submission 87175) | Marine algal microbial communities from Bantry Bay, Ireland - BantryBay_4 metaG | ecosystem: Host-associated > Algae > Red algae > Unclassified | place: Bantry Bay, Ireland | collected 2014-11-21
GAATCTGGTTGCATCGAAAAGGGATTTGGAGATATTCAATTGAGCATTTAAAAAAAAGAAACGTGGAAAATTTTATTAGTCTGGCTCAAGTCAATGAATTGCAAAGAGCTCAATACTCTCAGGCAATTAGAGAAGCTTTCCCACAGATCATTTCTGAGTCACCTATTATTAAAATCAACTGGCACAAACTCGAACAATACTTTCCTAAGTTTCAACAATTCCTGCTAGCCTCAAATGGTCAACTCATTGGCTTTATTAATTCGATACCATTTCGCTTTGACAATGAGTTGATTGATCTTCCAGATAGAGGTTGGGATTGGATGTTTGAAAAAGGCGTAGATGATTTAGAAAATAATCTTTCACCCAACTATCTCGGAGGGTTACAAATAATAGTGAGAAAGGAATATCAAAGTCAAGGTTACAGCAAGAAAATATTAAATCATGCTAAGTCCTTAATAGTGAGCTCAAATCTTAATAAGTTGATTATACCAATAAGACCTACTAGAAAAAACGAGTTTCCAGAAATGACTATGTCCAATTATATGAAACTAGAGAAGGATGGTAAAGTATTCGATCCGTGGATTAGGACACATTTAAAAAGTGGAGCAGACATCATCAAGGTCTGCAATCAATCTATGATTATGAAAGGTGATATCAAGTTTTGGGAGGTTATGATTAAACGAAAATTACCCAAATCAGGAAGATACAGACTCGAGGGTGGTTTAAACCTTATTAATATAGATGTAGAAAATAATATGGGTAGCTACATAGAACCTAATATTTGGATCAAGTACGATTAGTAATAGAACCTAATTGCTCTAATTGCTTAATTTTTATGCCCCTGAGAGATCTAATTTATGGTTTATCACGGTCTATTTTTACATCTCATTCACCTTGATTCTAGAATGATCACGTGGTTTTCAAAACCATATTTACTTATTTTTAGGTATTATTCTTATTATAAATAATAAGTATAACATACATATTACAATAATTAAGACTTCTTTAAGGTTACTTTCTTGCCTTATTTACGTTCAGTAGATAAGAATAAAATCAAAAAACGATGAAAAATTTATTGCTAATCATTTGTGTATGTGTTTCGAGTAGCCTTTTTGGACAGGCTGAGAAAGCATTTATCAAATCAGTACAAGCTGCAAATTGGGAAGAGTCTATAACTTATCTCAACGACAGAGTCGACTTTTGTATTGACGACGATCAAGACTATTTAAAGAAGGCGGAATGTATTGCAAATCTTAAAAAAATAATTGCAGATCACGGAGTAACAGCTTGGAAAGAAGTACATAAAGGACAATCTAAAGATGGGAGCTCTTCGTATAGTATCCTTGAGTCTACTGCTTCTCAAAAGCCACTTAGAATACTTGTATTCTCTGAGGATAATGGTGGTTCTTCAGTTACAGAAATTAGAATAGAGACGAGAAGCTAAGCTCGTTATTAAAATACTTTATTAAAATAGAAAAGGGGATGGTCAATGACCATCCCCTTTTCTATTTTTTTCTATATCGAGATTCTATCCTTTCAAGGCATCTACCATCATCGCTCCAATATCAGCAGGGGACTTCACTACATGAATTCCACACTCACCTAGTATTTTCATTTTAGCTGCGGCGGTATCTTCTTCACCACCGATAATTGCACCTGCGTGACCCATTGTTCTTCCTTTCGGTGCAGTTTGACCCGCAATGAACCCAACTACTGGCTTGGTACCATTCTCTTTGACCCATCTAGCAGCATCAGCTTCCATGTTACCACCAATCTCACCAATCATGATGATACCTTCAGTATCTGGATCTTCCATTAAGAGCTGAACTGCATCTCTGGTAGTTGTTCCGATAATTGGATCACCACCGATACCGATACATGTTGATTGTCCCATCCCTGCTTTAGTTACTTGATCTACAGCTTCGTAAGTCAATGTTCCTGACCTTGACACGATACCTATTGAACCTGGCTTGTGTATAAATCCTGGCATGATGCCAAGCTTAGCTTCACCTGGAGTAATCACACCTGGACAGTTAGGTCCAACGAGTCTGACATTTCTTCCTTTGATGTAATTGTGTACTTTGACCATATCCTGCACTGGAATGCCCTCAGTAATACAGACGATCAATTCTACCCCAGCATCAGCAGCTTCCATGATTGCATCAGCCGCAAATCTTGGAGGTACAAATATAATTGAGGTATTAGCCCCTTCTTTTGATACTGCATCCGCTACAGTATTGAATACAAATTTATCTAAGTGCTTCATACCTCCTTTACCTGGAGTGACACCACCTATGATATTAGTACCATACTCGATCATTTGCTCTGAGTGGAAAGATCCTTCCTTACCGGTAAAACCTTGAACAACTACTCGAGAATGATTTCCTACTAATACACTCATGCTATTTCTTATTTTGGTTAATTACTACTTAATGATAAATATTTGTTCGCCTTCTTGACTAAAGTTATACTCCTCTCTTGCGAACTTTTCTTTATTCTCTTCGAAGATTTTTTTCTCTTCTAGAGCTTCTTCGTACTTGACTTTATAGTCTTCAATTTCTGTTTCTACGGCGGCAAGTGTCTTTGAAACTTTGACTTGCTTGAGTACACTGTGTTTATCAAAAAACACCATCCAAGTTAAGAAAACCAATACCGTTATAATATACGGTTTGTGTCCCCAACTCTCATTATTTGCTATTTTCTTCTTGCTCTTTGCCATATTTTATAAATTTATCAACACAAATTACGAAAATCTATAATTTGAACGCTGACTTACCTAAGAATATCGCTGAATCACCTAATTCTTCTTCAATTCTTAACAATTGATTGTATTTAGCTATTCTATCACTTCTTGATGCTGATCCAGTCTTAATCTGTCCTGTATTGAGAGCTACTGCCAAATCAGCAATCGTAGTATCTTCTGTTTCTCCAGATCTATGACTCATTACAGATGTAAACCCAGCTCCTTTAGCCATATTCACAGCATTGATTGTTTCAGTCAGTGTCCCTATCTGATTAACTTTAATCAAAATAGAGTTCGCTGATTTCTGCTCGATACCCTTTGATAATCTCTTTACATTGGTAACAAACAAGTCATCACCTACGAGTTGAACCTTGTCTCCCATCATTGCAGTCATATCTGACCATCCTTTCCAGTCATCCTCATCTAATCCATCTTCAATACTGATGATTGGGTATTTACTCACCCAGTCATTCCAATAAGAGACCATATCGCTTGTAGACAATTTGTCTCCTGTACTTTTTGAGAAGTTATATGTCTTCTTTTTTGAATCATAGAACTCAGATGCTGCGGCATCCATTGCAATAAAAATATCTTTTCCTGCCTTATAACCAGCACTCTTGATTGCCTTGAGTACTATTTCGATGGCCTCGTCATTTGACTTAATATTTGGTGCAAAACCACCTTCATCTCCCACGTTAGTAGAGTATCCATTGTCCTTTAATACCTTCTTGAGGTGATGGAAAGTCTCTACTCCCATTCTCAAGCTTTCGCTAAATGTGTTGGCTCCAACAGGCACGATCATGAATTCTTGAAAGTCAATACTATTATCTGCATGGCTACCTCCGTTCAAAATATTCATCATTGGTACCGGCAATGTACATGCATTGACTCCACCAATATATCTATAGAGAGATTGGTCAGTCACTTGAGATGCACAACTAGAGGCTGCAAGAGAGACACCAAGTATGGCATTTGCACCAAGCTTTTTCTTATTAGGAGTACCATCCATCTCTAGCATGATATTATCCAGCAGTATTTGGTCAGTAACATCCTCACCTAAAAGAGCTGATCTGATTGGACCTTCGATATTACTAACTGCATTTTTCACTCCTTTACCCATGTAAATCTTCTTAACCTTATCTCTGAGTTCGACTGCTTCGTACTTACCCGTAGAAGCTCCAGAAGGCACAGCTGCACGACCCATACTTCCATCTTCTGTATGGATATCAACTTCTACAGTTGGATTTCCTCGAGAGTCTAAGATTTGTCTTGCGTAAATTTCAATAATTTCTGACATTGTTTATGCTTTATGTGGTTTGTGTTATTTGGAATGATTTATCCCAAATCTTTAACAAATGTATCAAATAAGTAACGACTATCATGAGGTCCAGGGGCAGCTTCAGGGTGGTACTGTACCGAAAATGCCTTCTTTCCTTTCACTCTCAATCCTTCTATTGTTCCATCGTTGAGATTCTTGTGAGTGATTTCAACCCGATTAGCATTTGCCTCTAAAGCTTCGGGACTTACTCCAAATCCATGATTCTGAGTTGTGATTTCACACTTACCTGTTTCCAAGTTGATTACGGGATGATTGATACCACGATGTCCGTGGTGCATCTTATATGTTGGGATATCATTTGCTAAAGCAAGTAATTGATGTCCAAGACAGATGCCAAATACTGGTTTATCTTCTTGTAATATTTGCTTAATCGTATCTACAGCATAGTGCATACTTGCAGGATCACCGGGACCATTAGACAGAAAGTAACCATCTGGCTGATATGCTTTGAGATCAGCAAATGATGTCTTTGCGGGAAACACTTTAAGGGAACAACCTCGCTGCACCATACATTTTAAGATGTTTTTTTTCGTTCCAAAATCTAAAACAGCTACCTTCTTACCTGAATTATTCTCTCCTAGTGAGTAAGGGTCTTTTGTTGAAACTTTTGAAGCTAACTCGAGTCCGTCCATATTTGGTGTCTTGGCTAATTCAGCTTTAAGGGTTTCGATATCAAGAATTTCTGAAGAGATAATCACATTCATAGCTCCTTGATCTCTCACCTTCCGCACAATCTCTCTCGTATCGATTTGATGGATTGCAACAATATTATTCTTTTCAAAATAATCCTGGATATTATCCTCAGCCATCAATCGAGAGTACTCTTTATTGAAGTTTTTACAAATGAGTCCTCTAATCTGCACATTGCTTGATTCTTCGTCATTGTTAAGTACACCATAGTTCCCAATATGAGCATTGGTAGTCAACAAGACTTGACCAAAGTAAGAAGGATCTGTAAAGACTTCTTGGTAGCCTGTCATTCCTGTGTTAAAACAAATTTCTCCAGAAGTCGTGCCTCTTTTACCTGCTGCTACTCCTCTGTATATTGTACCGTCTTCAAGAAGCAAAATGGCTTCATTCACTTGCTGATTCATCTCCTGATTTGATTTTGTACAAATATAAGGATGACGACTAGAAACAGTACCATCTCGTACACTTAAGTTGTCTCAATTGAACATAAAAAAAAGAGGCAGTGATTAACACTAGCCTCTTTTCTATATAATTCGTAGAAGATTGATCTATTCTTCTTCTGATTTTGCTTTTGTAGTTGCAGCAACGGTAGCAGCTGTCGCAGCTCCTTTACCTCTTCTACTTCTTCTTGTTTTGCCACCTTTGCCTGATTTCTTAGCATTAGTATAGACATCATTAAAATCAACTAACTCTATCATTGCCATTTCAGCTGCATCACCTTTTCTTGATCCAGTCTTAATGATTCTTGTGTATCCACCTGGTCTATCTCCTACTTTTTCGGCAATTGTTGAGAAAATCTCATCTACTGCAAATTTGTTTTGGAGATAACTGAATACTACTCTTCTTGAGTGAGTGTTATTTAATTTACCTTTAGTTATCAATGGCTCTACATAGACTCTTAAAGCTTTGGCCTTAGCAACTGTTGTGTTGATTCTTTTGTGTTCAACTAGTGCAATAGCAAGGTTTCTAAGAAGGGCCTTTCTATGACCAGTCTTTCTTCCTAAGTGGTTGTGTTTTTTACCGTGACGCATGTCTCAAATAATTCTTATTGATTATCACTTTATCACCTTCCTAAACTTGACCTGAGGAATTATAGTAATATCAGTAGTACAATCGGTTGTTAAAAATAAAAGGCAAAATCCAAGTTCAATTGGGTCTATCGATTTCCCTTTAAGAATGTTTCTTTTTACTCTTCGTCTAGCTTATACTTGCTCAGGTCCATGCCAAATGTCAAACCTTTAGTTACAAGTAATTCTTCAATTTCAACGAGTGATTTCTTACCAAAGTTTCTAAATTTGAGCAACTCGTGAGTATCATACTTTACCATCTCACCTAGGCTATCAATCTTAGCTGCCTTAAGACAGTTGTATGCTCTTACTGAGAGATCTAAGTCTTCGAGTGAGGTCTTCAATAATTTACGCATGTGTAAGATATGCTCATCTACGATATTATCTTCTCTACTTGCAGCATCATCGAAAGTAATATTCTCATCTGTGATCAACATTAAGTGTTGGATCAAGATTCTAGAAGCATCTTTTACAGCTTCTTCTGGGTGAATAGTCCCATCTGTTATAATTTGAAGGTCTAACTTTTCGTAATCTGTTTGTTGACCAACTCTTGTATTTTCTACTTTGTAAGCTACCTTCTTTATCGGTGTATAGATAGCATCGATTGGAATAACTCCAATCCCAAGTTCTTTAGCTTCTTGTTCGTCAGCTGGAACGTAACCTCTCCCCTTAGTTACAGTTAGCTCTATCTCTAGATTGACACCTGTCTCCATTGAACAAATTACATGTTCTGGGTTCATTACTTTGAATACATTGGTATGTGCTTCGATATCACCAGCTGTGAATGACTCTTTACCAGCTACTGTAAGGTATACTTTTTCCTCATCTGAGCTTTCAGCATCTAACATTGGTTTGAGTCTTACTCTCTTTAGATTGAGAATGATATCTACTACATCCTCTACCACACCTTTAATAGAAGAGAATTCGTGATCAACACCAGCAATTCTTACAGCAGAGATAGCGTAACCATCTAATGATGATAATAACACTCTACGTAAAGCATTTCCTATAGTTTGTCCAAACCCTGGTTCCAATGGCTTAAACTCAAAGGAGCCTTCGAATTCTGTTGCCTTTTGTAAAAGTATCTTATTAGGTTTTTGAAAATCAAGTATGCTCATTTGTCAATTTGGATTTTAAAATAAAAAGATAATAGTAAGGAGTAATAAGAGTAGAAGGATTACTTAGAATAAAGCTCAACAATAAGTTGCTCATTAATTCTTTCTGGGATGTCACTTCTTTCTGGAAGTGCTAAGAATTTACCATTCTTAGTTTCTGGATTCCACTCTAACCAATTCCACTTACTCACTCCAGTATTTGCACCCAGAGCATTCTGTACAACTTCAAGTCCTACTGACTTATTCCTAATAGATACTTCGTCACCTGGTCTCAGTGAATGTGAAGGAATGTTAGTTAAAATACCGTTTACTAATACATGCTTATGAGAAACAAGTTGTCTTGCAGCATTTCTAGTGGGAGCTAATCCCAATCTAAACACTACGTTATCTAATCTTGATTCGAGTAATTGTAAAAGTACTACACCAGTTACACCAGCTTTGGCGTTAGCTCTTTTAAATAAGTTACTGAATTGTCTTTCAAGAACTCCGTAAGTATATTTAGCCTTCTGCTTCTCCATGAGCTGTAAAGCATAATCAGACTTTTGTCTTCTACGCTTAGCTCCGTGCTGACCTGGAGGTGATTTTCTTCTTTCAAAAGCTCTATCTGGACCGTATATCGCCTCTCCTAGTGCTCTTGCTTTCTTTGTTTTTGGACCTAAGTATCTTGCCATAACAACGCTTGTCGTTTATTCTTCTTTTTGATTAAAATGAGTGGTGTTCTAAGATTAAACTCTCCTTTGTTTAGGAGGTCTACATCCGTTGTGAGGAATAGGAGTGATATCCTTTATCTTTGTAACTTTTATTCCTACACCATCTATAGCTCTAATTGCAGATTCTCTACCTGCTCCTGGACCATTAACTCTTACCTCTACAAATCTCATTCCGGCATCATAAGCAACCTGAGCAGCATTAGATGCAGCTATTTGAGCAGCATATGGAGTGTTCTTTTTCGAACCTCTAAATCCTTCTTTTCCAGCTGATCCCCAAGAAACAACTTGTCCAGCTTTATTAGTCATTGAGATAATAATGTTATTGAAACTTGCATGTAGGTGTGCAATACCTTCTGCTTCTACAACAACCTTGCGTTTCTTACCTTTTACTTTAGCCATTATTTAGTTGCTTTTTTCTTATTAGCGACAGTTTTCTTTCTTCCCTTTCTCGTACGAGCATTCGTTTTAGTTCTTTGACCTCTTACAGGCAATCCTCTACGATGTCTCAAGCCTCTATAACTTGCGATATCCATTAGACGCTTGATGTTGAGTTGAACTTCACTTCTTAATTCCCCCTCGAGAGTGTAGTCATCTTGAAGTAACTTAGCGATCTCTTTAATGTTGTCATCAGACCAATCTTGCACTTTAGCGTTATGATCGATACTTAATCGATCCAACACTTCTACTGCTCTTGATCTTCCTACTCCATAGATATAGGTTAAAGCAATTACGCCTCTTTTGTTTTTTGGTAAATCGACACCTGATATTCTAGCCATAGCTTAACCTTGTCTTTGTTTGAATTTAGGGTTCTTCTTGTTGATAACGTAGAGCTTACCCTTACGTCTCACGATCTTACAATCTGCAGATCTCTTTTTAATTGATGCTTTTACTTTCATCTTCTTTTATTTATATCTATAGGTAATCCTACCTCTGGTCAAATCGTATGGACTCATCTCAACTGCTACCTTATCTCCAGGAAGTATCCTGATGTAGTGCATTCTCATCTTCCCTGAAATAGTAGCAACGATTAAATGATCATTTTCTAACCGTACTCTAAACATTGCATTTGACAATGCTTCTTCGATCGTTCCGTCTAATTTTATCAGGTCTTGTTTAGCCATATTTTCAATTGGAGTGCAAATATCTAATTTTTTATTGAAAAATTCCGCATTTCATCGTTATTTTTCAACGCTTCTTCTACTATAGAATGGTCAGAAAGTATAATTGGTTCCCCTTCTGTTACTGCAATTGTATGTTCAAAATGTGCTGATGGCTTACCATCTCGCGTAACAATCGTCCAACCATCACTAGATTGCTTAACATTTCGCTTACCCATATTGACCATTGGTTCAATCGCAATAACTAATCCTGGGAGCATTTTTGGTCCTCTACCACGTACGCCAAAGTTAGGGACTTCAGGAGCTTCATGTAGGTTACGACCTAAACCGTGACCAACTAATTCTCTTACAATTCCGTATCCATTGACGCGTTCGCAATATTGCTGAATTGCATAACTGATATCTCCTATTCTATTACCACTTTTGGCTTGAGCTATTCCTAGATAAAGAGATTGATTCGTCACGTGGAGAAGATCCATTGTCTCCTCTTCAACTTCTGGAAATGCAAATGTAAATGCTGCATCGCCAAAAAACTCATTGTGATAAACTCCACAATCTATACTTACTATATCTGTATCTTGAAATTCGTAATCGCTTGGTATTCCGTGCACTACACCTTCATTTACTGAAATACACAGTGTACTTGGAAAACCATACAGATTTTTAAAGCCGGGTAATGCTCCGTGATCCCTAATAAACTCTTCAGCTTTAGCATCAACGAATGCACCAGTTACACCGGGCTTGAGTAGACTTCCTACGTGTGCTAATGTCTTGGACACTAACATACAATTGTCTTTAATTAATTCAATTTCCTCTAAAGTCTTGTAGTAAATTTGGCCCATGGGTACAGTTACATACCAGCACCAATCGGCTGCATACCACTTCTACCTTTGATCTTACCACTTTTGACTAATCCATCATACTTTCTCATAAGAAGGTATGAATTAATTTGATCTAATGTATCAAGAACAACGGCCACTAAGATGAGTAAAGATGTACCACCAAAGAAGATTGCGAAGGCATCATTTATTCCCATGAATGATGCTACAATTGCTGGCAAAATCGTGATAAAACCTAGGAAAATAGATCCCGGTAATGTTACTCTTGTAGTGAGTGTATCAATATAATCTTGTGTGCTCTTTCCTGGCTTAATACCTGGAATAAATGCATTTTGCCTTTTGAGGTATTCTGCATACTGTTGTGGATTTACGAGTAATGCCGTGTAGACATATGTAAATACTACAACTAATAAAAAGAGTATCACATTGTAAGGAAGTGATTTCCAGTTTCCTAATTGCAACATAAAGTCACTAGTTGATCCAGCATCACCACTTGCCCAGCTTGAGATAGTCATTGGCAGAAACATAATAGCTTGTGCAAAGATAATTGGCATAACACCTGCTGCATTTACTTTGAGCGGAATGAAGTCTCTTGCACCAGCAACTGGTACTGATCCAGTTTGACGTCCAACAGCTCTTTTAGCAAATTGAATGGGTATCCTTCTTACACCTTGTATAATCAAGACTGTTGCAAGGACGATAGCAAAGAAGAGTGCCAATTTCAATATAAAGCTAAATAATCCACCTCCATTAAATGCAGATGTAAATTCAGCAATAAATGCTGTAGGAAGAGTAGCGATTATACCTATCATGATTAAGAGAGAGATACCATTACCGATACCTCTATCTGTAATTTTTTCACCCAACCACATCGCGAAGATTGTACCTGTTGAAAGAATGATGATACCACCTAACCAAAAAATCACATCACTCACACCTGCGTAGACAGATCCTGGTTGCGATTTGATATATGTCAAATACCCACCACCTTGTACTAAAGTGATGAACACTGTTAAAATTCTTGTTATTTGTGTGATTTTCTTTCTACCAGATTCACCTTCCTTCTGCTGTAATCTTTGGAAGTAAGGCACTCCAAAACCAAGTAATTGGATAATGATACTTGCCGTAATGTATGGCATAATACCAAGTGCAAATATAGAAGCATTACCAAAGGCTCCTCCTGTAAATGCATTAATCAATCCAAGTATATCTTGAGCACCACTTCCAGCTGCATTGTCTAATGCTGAAGGATTGACACCTGGCAATACAACGAATGATCCCAATCTATAAATGCCTAAAAGCAAAAGAGTAAACAGAATTCTGTTTCTCAATTCTTTTATGCTCCAAATATTCTTTAGCGTCTCAATGAATCTTTCCATGGTAGAATTATACGATAGTTACGGTACCTCCTTTAGCTTCGATTTTCTCCTTAGCTGTTGCAGAGATAGCATTTACTGTTAAAGATAGGCTCTTTGTCAATTCGCCATTTCCTAATATCTTGACAAGGTCATTCTTTTTAATTTGACCTAACTTATAGAGAGACTCTACAGTGAAATCTGTAGTTCCATTCTTCTCAGCCAGTGACTCAAGATTAGAAAGATTGAATACTTGATAAGTTACTCTGTTTGGATTCTTAAATCCTCTTTTTGGCAATCTCATCTGTAATGGCATCTGACCTCCTTCGAAGTTAGCTTTTTTACTCCATCCCGATCTAGACTTGGCTCCATTGTGACCCCTTGTTGAAGTACCACCTCTACCAGATCCTTGACCTCTTGCTATTCGCTTTCCTTTCTTTACTGCTCCTTTTGCAGGCTTTAGCGTATGTAATTCCATAATCTCTTTATGTAATGTTTGCTACAATATAATACTTAAACTTCTTCTACTAAAAGAAGGTGCTTCACTTTATCTATCATTCCTTGTACTACTGGAGTTGCTTCCTTCTCTATAGTAGAATGCAACTTTCGCAGCCCTAAAGCTTTGACAGTATTTTTCTGTGTACTTGGTCTTTTGATGAGACTCTTTACCAATGTGATTTTAACTTTCGACATTATCTTTAGTATTATATAATCTACTTAGTTATTGTTGAATCTACCCTTCGTAGACTTTCTTTAATGTTACACCCCTTTGTCTTGCGATAGCAAGTGGGCTTCTCAACTTGAGCAAAGCATCAATTGTAGCCTTCACTACATTGTGAGGATTTGCTGATCCTTGAGACTTAGCAAGTACATTATGTACTCCTGCTATCTCAAGCACTGCTCTCATGGCTCCCCCTGCAATTACTCCTGTACCATCAGATGCCGGCTTTATAAACACTTTACCTGCACCATACTTTCCAAGTTGCTCATGAGGAATTGTTCCATTAATGATTGGTACAGTAAAGAGATTCTTCTTAGCATTGTCAACACCTTTAGAGATAGACTCTGATACATCTCTTGATTTACCAAGACCATATCCGACCTTACCTTTGCCGTCTCCAACTACAACTAGTGCACTAAAGCTAAAGGTACGACCACCTTTATTCACTTTTGTTACTCTATTGAGTTTTACAAGTTTTTCTTTTAAATCAGAAACCTCTGAAGGTCTGACATTTTTTCTGTTATTTGCCATCTTATTGATCTATTTAGAATTGAAGACCTCCTTCACGAGCTCCATCTGCTAATGCCTTCACTCTACCATGGTATACGTAACCAGATCTATCGAAGACGATGTTAGTGATATTTAATGCTGTTGCTTTTTCAGCTATTGACTTACCTACTAATGAAGCTTGTTCAGTCTTAGTACCTGAGGTACCTTTAGAACTCGCAGCAGTAAGTGTAACGCCATTGACGTCATCAATAATCTGAGCATACATTGACTTGTTGCTTTTGAATACACAAAGTCTTGGCAAGTTTCTATTACCTTTAATTTGAGATCTTACTCTCAACTTAATTTTCTCTCTCTTTGTAAGTTTTTTACCCATCTTACTTATTATTTAGCTGCAGTTTTACCTGCTTTTCTTCTTACTATTTCACCAACAAAACGTACACCTTTACCTTTGTAAGGTTCAACTTTTCTGAATGCTCTAATTTTAGCAGCAATTTGACCTATTAGTTGCTTGTCATGGCTTGTCAATGTGATCTTAGGGTTACTTCCCTTCTCTGATGCTGTTTCTACTTTAACCTCTCCAGGTATTGCAAACATAATCGGGTGAGAGTAACCAAGACTTAATTCTAATAATTGACCAGTGTTTGATGCTCTATAACCTACACCTACAAGTTCCAATTCAATTTTGTAACCTGTATTAACGCCTTCAACCATATTAAAGATCAATGATCTGTAGAGACCGTGTAGTGCTTTGTGCCTCTTCTGCTCTGTAGGTCTACTTACAGTAAGCGAACCATCTTCAATACCAACGCTTAGATCTGAATCTACTTGCTGTGTCAACTCACCTTTCGGTCCTTTGACTGTAACAAGATTACTTTTAGATACATCTATAGTAACTCCTGTGGGTATTGATATCGGTGCATTTCCTATCCTTGACATAATCCTCTATTATAAATATTGTATATGATTAGTAGACGTAGCATAAAAGCTCACCACCTACATTTTCTTTTCTTGCTTGTTTATCAGTCATGATACCATTACTAGTAGAGACTATGCATATTCCTAGACCATTGATTACTCTTGGAATATCATCTTTACTAGAATACTTTCTCAAACCTGGCTTAGAGATACGACCCATCTTTCTGATGACAGGCTCTTGTGTCTCTTTGTTATATTTCAATGCAATCTTTATAACTCCTTGCTTTCCTTCACTTGGTTCGAACTTGTACTTCCTGATATATCCTTGATCGTAAAGAATCTCAGTGATACTTTTCTTGACTCTAGACATTGGAATCTCAACGATTCTGTGTCTTGCCATCTGACTATTTCTGATTCTAGTCAAGTAATCTGCTATGCTATCTGTTACTGCCATTTTACTTTATTTTACCAGCTTGCTTTAGTAATTCCAGGGATTTTTCCCTCAAGTGCCATTTTTCTAAATGTCACTCTGTTGATTCCAAATTTCCTCATATAACCTTTAGGTCTCCCTGTCAATCTACAACGGTTATGCAGTCTTACTGGACTTGAGTTCTTGGGTAGCTTATCAAGCTCTTCCCATCTTCCTTCTGCCTTGAGTTGCTTACGAAGCTCAGCATATTTTTCTACTAGCTTCCTTCTTTTTACTTCTCGTGCTATGAGTGATTTTCTAGCCATCTTCTATTAATTTCTTTGGTTTTTAAATGGAAGTCCCATTAGCTTAAGCAGTTCTAATGCTTCCGCATCAGTATTAGCAGAAGTAACGAAGTTGATATCCATACCAGTTATCTTACTTACCTTATCAATATCTATCTCTGGGAACATTATTTGCTCCAATACACCAACTGAATAGTTACCATTGCCATCAAAGCTCTTATCGCTTATACCTCTAAAATCTCTTACTCGTGGTAAGGCAACACTAACAAATCTTTCTAGAAACTCATACATCTGATTGTTTCTCAAAGTCACTCTCACACCTATTGCCATACCCTCTCTGAGTTTGAAATTCGATACAGACTTCTTTGCCTTTACAGCTACAGCTTTTTGTCCTGCAATTCTAGTCATTTCGTCTAGAGCATTGTCGACTAGCTTTTTATCTTGAGTTGCATCTCCTATTCCTTGATTCAGACAGATCTTCTGGAGTCTAGGAACCTGCATCTTTGTTTTATAAGCAAACTTTTCCATGAGTTGAGGTACTACCTTCTCGTCATAGAATGTTCTTAATGATGGTGTATAGCTCATTATTTAATTATTTCTCCTGATTTTTTAGAATATCTCACACTTTTTCCATCTACCTCTTTACGACCTACTTTAGTTGCTTCTCCAGTTTTAGGATCTACAAGCATCAGATTTGAGATATGAATTGGTGATTCTTTTTCAACAATACCACCTGGCTCATCTTGAGTCGGCTTATTGTGCTTCTTTACCTTATTGACACCTTCCACGAGGGCACGGTACTTAGAAGTCATGATCATAAGTACATTTCCCTCTTGTCCTTTATTAGAACCAGAAATGACTTTAACCTTGTCTCCTTTTTTAATATGTATTTTCATAATCGGCAACTCTTAGCTGTCTTTATTAATCTGCTTTATCTTATTACAATACCTCTGGTGCTAAAGAGACTATTCTCATAAAATCTTTATCTCTTAGTTCTCTAGCTACAGGTCCAAAAATACGGGTTCCTCTTGGCTCTCCTGCTTCAGTGAGTAATACAACTGCATTATCATCAAACCTGATGTATGTACCATCTGATCTCCTCAGCCCTTTCTTAGTTCTTACCACAACAGCTTGAGAGACTGATCCCTTCTTCACTCCGCCAGGTGATACACTTTTGACAGAACATACGATAGTATCTCCTACGGAGGCATATCTACGACCTGAACCTCCAAGTACTCTTATACAAAGTACTTCTTTTGCTCCGCTGTTATCAGCTACTTTTAATCTGGATTCTTGTTGTATCATTTCTTAACTAATCTCCTTGTTAACTAATGGGTTATACTTATTTAGCTCTTTCTAGTATTTCTACTAAGTTCCATCTCTTCATTTTACTGAGTGGTCTAGTCTCTTCAATCCTTACTGTATCACCCTCATTACACTCATTCTTTTCATCTTGAGCCATGAATTTTTTAGACCTTTTCATATACTTTCCGTAAATCGGATGCTGGATTTTTCTTTCGACAAGTACTGAAATAGTCTTTTCGTTTTTATTGCTAACGACAAGACCTACGAGCTGCTTTTTATGTGCTTGTTTGTTTTCCATATTATTTTCTTCTTCTAGCTCTTATTTTTGTTCTGTTAGAAACATCATCCATAGCTGCAATCTCTCTTCTTCTTACTTCGGTCTTCATTCTAGCGACATCCCTTCTTACTGCTCTTAACGAAAGTGGATTTTCAATTCCTTTGAGTGTTTGATCGAACTTCATTTTACCGTACTGAGCAGCGGTTTCTTGTAGTTCATTTTTCAATTCCTCGTCAGAAAAATCTTGTAACTCTAAATATTTCTTAGAAGCCATAGTTTAATCTTTTTATAGACCTTCGTAGTCTCTTCTTGTTAATGTTTTAGTCTGTACAGGTAACTTCTGAGCAGCTAATCTCAATGCTTCTTTAGCCACACTACTTGGCACACCATCCATTTCGAACATGATCGTACCAGGTTTTACAACAGCTACATAATGATCAAGAGCTCCTTTACCCTTACCCATCCTCACCTCTGCAGGCTTAGATGTGATAGGTTTGTCTGGAAATATTCTAATCCAAACTTTCCCTTCTCTCTTCATATACCTTGTCATTGCAATCCTTGCAGCTTCAATCTGTCTATTTGTAATAAAAGATGAATCCAAAGATTTCAAAGCAAATGATCCGAAAGAAATGGTACTCCCCCTGTGGGCAATCCCTTTAATCCTTCCTTTCTGTTGCTTTCTATATTTTGTTCGTTTAGGCTGTAACATAACCTTAGATATTTAACTTTTTCAAAAAGTGGTGCAAAGATAGTTTATATCAATGACATCCATTGTTTATTATCGTCTCCTTCCGCCGCCTCTGTTCTGCTTTTTACCTGCTTGTTTTACACCTACATTTGGTGATAAATCTCTCTTTCCAAATACTTCTCCTTTACAAATCCATACTTTTACACCAATCAATCCGTAAACTGTCAATGCTTCATGTAGCGCATAATCGATATCGGCCCTAAAAGTATGAAGTGGAGTTCTTCCATCTTTATACTCTTCACTTCTTGCCATCTCGGCACCGTTCAACCTTCCACTAATTCTAATCTTTATCCCTTCTGCTCCAGCTCTCATTGTCGATTGTATCGACATTTTGATTGCTCTTCTGTAGTTCATTCTATTTTCGAGCTGTCTTGCGATCGACTCTGCAACAATATTTGCATCTAGTTCTGGCTTTCTAATCTCAATGATATTAATCTGAATTTCAGAACTTGCAATTTTCTTCAACTCTTCTCTCAATCGATCAACTTCTGAACCACCTTTACCGATAATAATCCCAGGTCTTGATGTATGGATTGTTACTGTAATTCTTTTCAGTGTTCTTTCGATAATTATTCTAGCGATACCACCTTTACTGATTCTAGCGTTGAGGTACCTTCTGATTTGTTCGTCTTGGACGACATTGTCCGCGAAACCTTTTTTATCACTATACCAACTAGAATCCCATCCTCTGATGATTCCTAATCTATTACCTATTGGATTTGCCTTTTGACCCATATTTAGTTTTTTAAGCTTGTGAAGCTTCTTCTTCTAGTGCTACTTTATTTTCAATAACTAAAGTAACATGGTTACTTCTCTTTCTGATTCTATGTGCTCGACCATGTGGAGCTGGTCTGAATCTCTTTAGCATTCCTGCTTCATCAACAAACACAGTTTTGATTACAAGTCCAAAATCATCAGCATTGCCAATCATATCAGTTTTGTTCTCCCAGTTTGCAATTGCAGACAAGAGTAACTTCTCTAACCATTCACCAGCCTCTCGCTTTGTGAACTTGAGGATGTTTAATGCGTCCTCCACAGACTTCCCTCGTATTGTATCAACTACTGATCGCATTTTACGAGCAGACATTGGTACACTTTTCAGCTTTGCTATTGCTTCCATGATAGATTAATTTCTTTTAGTTCTATTATTTCCTATTATTACCGTGTCCCTTATATGTCCTAGTAAGGGAAAACTCACCTAATTTGTGACCTACCATATTCTCAGTAACATAGACTGGAACAAATGTTTTTCCATTATGTACTGCGATAGTCAACCCTACCATATCAGGAATAATCATTGAAGATCTACTCCATGTCTTGATTACTGATTTTTTTGTTGACTCTTGAGCCTTTTCCACTTTTGCAAGTAGGTTATGCGCTACGTATGGTCCTTTTTTTAGTGATCTTGCCATTATGCTATCTATCTTTTAGATTTAGACTTTCTTTTTGTTATGATCAATTTATCAGAGTACTTATTAGCTTTACGCGTCTTCTGACCCTTAGCCATAATACCGGTTCTTGATCTAGGGTGTCCACCTGAAGCTTTACCTTCACCACCACCCATCGGGTGATCGACAGGGTTCATTGCTACACCTCTCACTCTAGGCCTTCTTCCACTCCATCTATTTCTACCAGCTTTACCCATTATGGTAAGACCGTGATCAGGATTACTTGTAGTTCCTATTGTTGCTTTACAAGTAATTAAAATTCTTCTTACTTCACCAGAAGGCATCTTGACAATTGCATACTTACCTTCTCTACCCATTAATACTCCGAAAGTACCAGCACTCCTTGCAAGAGCAGCTCCTTTACCTGGAGTCATCTCAATTGCATGAATAGAAGCACCAAGTGGGATGTCTTTTAGATATAATGAATTACCAACATTAGGTGTAGCACCATCTCCTGACAATATTGTATCTCCAACAGAGATCTTGTTTGGAGCTAAAATATACCTCTTCTCTCCATCAGTGTATTCGATCAAAGCGATATAAGCAGATCTGTTCGGATCATACTCAATGGTTGTTACTGTTCCAGAAACACCTTCTTTATTCCTTTTAAAGTCAATGATTCTATATCTTTTCTTGTGTCCACCACCAATATTTCTCACAGTCATCTTACCTGTATGGTTACGACCTCCGGATCGTTTCATTCCGACTGTGAGTGGCTTATACGGCTTGTCTGTAGTAATCTCGCTATTGGTATTACTTACTCTATGCCTTAAACCTGGCGTTATTGGACTATACTTTTTTACTGCCATGATATATGGTATCTACAAGTATTATTAATTAAATTCTATTTATTCTCCGAAGAAATCAAGTTCTTCACCTTCATTCAACGTCACAACTGCTTTCTTATAAGCACTTACTGCTCCTTTGAGCATTCCAGATCTTGTGTTACGCGTCTTAGATTTAGATGGCATGATGGCAGTATTTACTCTTGTAACAGTTACTCCATACATTTTCTCCACTGCACCTTTGATTTGCAACTTATTAGCAGACTTATCTACTACGAAACTATACTGACCTAATTTTCCAGAGAGTCTTTCGGACTTTTCAGAGATAATTGGTTTTATTAATATTTGACCTTTCATTATTCGGTATCTTGAATGGTTATGCTAATGTTTCAGTTAACTTACTGATAGCTCCTTCACTTATAAATATCTCTCTCGCTGCTAACAAGTCAAATGTACTTAGTTCGTTGACGTTGATCACTTTTGATTTCTGTAAGTTTCTGCTCGACAGATATACATTGCTATCATAGTCTCCTACAACTAGGAGTGACTTAGTATCAGCAACTTTGAGATTATTCATTACTGTCGCGTACTCTTTCGTTTTAGGCTCACTGAATGTAAAATCTTCAATTACTCTCAAGTTACCTGAAGCTACTCTCTGAGACAGAGCTGACCTTCTCGCTATTCTTGCTACTTTCTTATTGAGTTTGATGTTGTAGTTTCTTGGTCTTGGACCGAAAACTCTACCACCTCCTCTAAAGACTGGAGACTTGATAGATCCAGCTCTTGCTGTACCCGTCCCTTTCTGTTTTTTAATCTTTCTAGTAGAACCTGAAATCTCAGCTCTTTCTTTAGACTTGTGAGTACCTTGACGCTGTGCAGCTTGATAAGCTTTGACAGCAAGATAGATTGCATGATCATTTGGCTCTACAGCAAAAATGTCATCTGGCAAGTCCATTGACTTGACCACACTACCGCTCGTATTTAATACATCTACTTTCATAATTCAATCTTATTGAATATTTAGTAAGTTACTTTTCAATTATTACTATAGAACCTTTAGAACCTGGTACTGCTCCACTTACAAGAATCACATTCCTATCAGCAAGCACTTTAAGCACTTTAAGATTTCTCATCTTCACTCTATTTCCTCCATCTCTACCGGCCATCTTCATTCCTTTGAATACTCTGGCAGGCCATGATCCAGCACCAATTGCTCCAGGAGCTCTCTGTCTGTTGTGTTGACCGTGGGTAGCATCTCCAACTCCTTTAAAGTTGTGTCGTTTGACAACACCTTGGAAACCTTTCCCTTTTGAAGTACCGATTGCACTTACCATATCTCCTTCTTCAAAGACATCGGTAACTGTTACATCGTCACCAAGCGCTTTAGCTATATCACAATCTCTAAACTCTACCAATGTTTTGGTTGGAGCTACTCCTGCTTTAGCAAAATGCCCTTTCATAGGCTTCGTTACATTCTTTTCTTTTGCCTCACCATACCCAAGTTGGATAGAGTTATAGCCATCACTCTCATCATTTTTAACTTGCACTACCTTATTAGGTAAAGCTTCGATGATTGTACATGCTGTATTTCTTCCATCTTCGCTGAAGATAGATGTCATACCTATTTTTTTACCAATTAGTCCATTCATATCAAAAGATATTTGACTTTGTAGACTCCCACGGCACTACAAACAGTGCTAGGCAGCCGACTAATAAAATTTATATTCTAAAATCAATAATTAAGTGAGCTTCACTTGAATATCTACACCACTCGGTAATTCTAACTTAGACAATGCGTCTACAGTTTTTTGAGTTGGAGTGAAGATTTCAATGAGGCGTTTGTGGGTACGCATTTGAAACTGCTCACGAGACTTCTTGTTGACATGCGGTGACTTAAGCACCGTGAAAACCTCTTTCTTCGTTGGCAGCGGAATCGGACCCGATATCACAGCTCCACTGTTTTTGACCGTCTTCACGATCTTTTCAGTGCTCTTATCAACCAAATTGTGGTCGTAAGATCTGAGCTTAATTCTGATTTTTTGATTCATAACCTTGTTATTGTTCCCTATTGGGGCTGCAAAGATACCCCAATATCTTTAATTTAATAATTTATTATTCAACTTCTCCTTTTGCCTTTGCGATAATCTCTTGTGCCACGCCTTTCGGTGCTGCTGCAAAGTGTGAAAACTCCATCGTACTTGATGCTCTACCAGACGTGATGGTTCTCAAAGTTGTTACATAACCAAACATCTCAGCTAATGGTACTTCTGCAGAAATTGCAACTGCACCACTACTCTTCTGATCTTGTCCTTTTGGTAGTCCTCGTCTTCTGTTAAGGTCACCAATTACACTTCCTACGTACTCTTCAGGAGTAATAATCTCTAACTTCATCATTGGCTCAAGTAAGACTGGTCTACAAGATGCCGCTGCTGCTTTGAATCCTTCTTTAGCACATAATTCAAATGCAATAGGCTTACTATCTACATTGTGAGTTTGTCCATCATAGACTCTTACTTTCATGCTATCCATGCTGTACCCAGCAAGGAAACCATTATCCATCATCTGATTAAATCCTTTTAATATCGAAGGGAAGTATTCTTTTGGAATAGATCCTCCATGGATATTATTGACGAATTGGATTCTTTCTTTGCCTCCTTTGAATTCATCAGTGTCAAGAAATTCTTGATCAGCTGGTCCTATCTCGAAACTCATTTGAGCAAAGAGTCCAGATCCACCTGATTGCTTCTTCAATCTTTCAGTGTGGTCAACTGTCGCTGTAAGTGCCTCTTTGTATGTTACTTGAGGAGGTCCTTGGTTACATTCAACACCAAATTCTCTTCTCAGTCTATCTACAATAATCTCGAGGTGCAACTCACCCATACCACTAATGATAGTTTGATTAGTGTCTTCGTCGTATCTCACTTTGAATGTCGGATCTTCTTCAGAAAGCTTTGCAAGTGCCATACCTAACTTATCTAGATCTTTCTGGCTCTTAGGCTCTACTGCTACTCCTATTACTGGATCAGGGAATACCATTGACTCAAGTACAATTGGCTTGTCTTGATCACACAATGTATCTCCTGTTCGCAAATCTTTAAATCCAACTCCTGCCGCGATATCTCCTGCGGATACACTTGGTACAGAGTTCTGTTTATTAGAGTGCATTTGGAACAATCTTGATATTCTTTCTTTCTTCCCAGTTCTTGTATTTAAGATATAAGAACCTGCATCTAACTTACCTGAGTATACTCTAAAGAATGCCAATCTACCAACGAATGGATCTGTAGCGATCTTAAATGCTAGTGCACAGAAGGGCTCATTAACATCTGCCTTTCTGATTTCTTCAGCATCAGTTTTAGGGTTAGTTCCTTTCACTGCTTCAACATCTAATGGTGAAGGCAAGTATGCACATACTGCATCTAGTACAGCTTGAACTCCTTTGTTCTTAAATGCTGAACCGCACATCATTGGCACGAACTTAGCGTCGAGAACTGCTCCCCTTACTGCGTTGATCATTTCTTGCTCAGTAATTGAGTCTGGATCTTCAAAGAATTTCTCCATTAAAGTCTCATCATACTCAGCGACTGCTTCAAGAAGTTTTTCTCTCCATTCAGATACTACATCTACTAAGTCTTCAGGAACTGGAATTTCTTCATAAGTCATTCCCATATCATCTTCATTCCATACGATGGCCTTACCTGTAATGAGGTCTACCACGCCTTTGAATGTTTCTTCGGCACCAATAGGCACTTGAAGAGGGATTGCTTCTGATCCTAATTTTTCTTTAACGTCATTTACAACAGTAAAGAAGTCAGCACCTGACCTATCCATCTTATTGACGAATCCGATTCTAGGAACACTATAGTTATCTGCGAGTCTCCAGTTAGTCTCTGACTGTGGCTCTACACCACTTACTGCACAGAATAAGAATACTAGACCGTCTAATACTCTGAGTGATCTATTCACCTCTACTGTGAAATCAACGTGACCTGGAGTATCAATGATATTCATTGGGAAATCCTGACCTTTCCAATTCCAATTGGTCTTGGTAGCGGCAGAAGTAATTGTAATACCTCTCTCCTGCTCTTGCTCCATCCAATCCATTGTTGCGGCACCATCATGCACCTCACCAATCTTGTGGCTCATACCTGTATAGTAAAGGACTCTTTCAGTAGTAGTAGTTTTCCCAGCATCAATATGTGCTGCGATACCAATATTTCTAGTGAATTTCAAATCTATAGACATAGGACTTACGAATTATTCGTTTTTTTTAATTTTTTATCTTCTAAAATGTGCAAATGCTCTGTTAGCCTCTGCCATTCTATGTGTATCTTCTTTCTTTTTTACAGCTGCACCTTCATTCTTACTTCCGGCGATTATCTCTGCTGCTAACTTGTCAGCTATCCCTTTACCACTTCTCATACGAGCATACTTGATCAACCACTTGATTCCGATACTGACTTTTCTCGCTGCTCTTACTTCTGTAGGAATTTGGAAAGTTGAGCCACCTACTCTTTTACTTCTTACTTCTACTGAAGGAGTAATATTGTTAAGTGACATCTTCCAGACCTCATGTGGATCTTCTCCAGTTCTTTCTTTGACTAAGTCCATTGCTTCGTAGAATACAGCGAATGCCGTACTCTTCTTACCATCAAGCATTAGGTTATTGACAAACTGTGTTACCAATTGATCTTGAAATCTAGGATCTGGGTTGATTATCCTCTTTTTCGGCTTTCTTTTTCTCATCTTAAGCTATATCTAGTTGTAATATCTTAGTTCAATTATTTTTTAGGAGCTTTAGCACCATACTTAGATCGACTCTGCAATCTTCCTTCTACACCAGCTGTATCCAATGCGCCTCTTACCACTGTGTACCGTACACCAGGTAAATCCTTAACTCGGCCACCTCTCAATAATACTATTGAGTGTTCTTGTAGGTTGTGGCCTTCTCCTGGAATGTAGGCAATCACCTCAATACCATTAGTAAGTCTTACCTTAGCAACCTTTCTCAAAGCTGAGTTTGGCTTCTTAGGAGTAGTCGTATACACTCTAGTACATACTCCTCTCTTCTGAGGACATGAGTCTAGAGCTCTAGATTTACTCTTGGTGATAATTTGCTTTCTTCCTTTTCTTACCAACTGGTTAATAGTAGGCATATATTCGCATATTGTAGTTAAATAAAAATTTCCCTTTTTCGAAAGAGAATGCGAAAGTACGACATATATCTGATTTTATCAAACTTCATCTGAATAATAATATATGAGTTATACATTAAGAAAAGGCACTCTAAAAGACTTGAATGCAGTGTATGAATTGGTTAGGCAATTGGCTGTCTATGAAAAAGAACCAACGGCAGTTACGGCAACCCTTGAAGACTATCAAATTGCCTTTGAAAATCAAGATATCTATGTCGATGTGGCAGTTGTCGATGAAGCAATAGTAGGCATTACTCTTTACTACCATACATTCTCTACCTGGAAGGGTAAGATGATGTACCTTGAAGACTTCTACATAGAACCGCAATATCGAGGAAGAGGCATTGGTATTGCGTTATTTGATTTATTCCTCTCAACTGCTAAGCAGCATGGCTGCATTCTAACAAAGTGGCAAGTACTGGATTGGAATCAAAGTGCCGTTGACTTCTATCTAAAAAGAGGTGCAACAATAGAAAAAACGTGGTGGAATGGCAAACTTTACCTAGAGTGATTAGGAGACAATCATCTAAATTCTAAAATTTAAACGTCTCGTTTAATGAGGTAATCAGCGAACTCTTCGAAGTAAGCTTTTCCCTTTGACTCTAACCCTGAGACTGCTTGCAAGTGGGATAATGCTAAGTTCTTGTATTCCTGTTTCAGTTCATCAGCGTAATGCTGTACACCAGATGTTTTGTAAAGTGCTTTTACTTGTTTGACCTTATCCTCCATGTTTTCTAGGTCGCTACTATAGAGTCTGTGCAACTTTTCTGCGTCTGATTCTGATAAGAGTTTACATGCTTTGAGATAGAGATATGTCTTCTTATTATTAATGATATCTCCTCCAATGTTCTTACCTACAGCAGCAGTTGTACCATATGTATCTAGTATATCATCTTGAACTTGAAAAGCTATCCCTACATTCTTACCGAATTGATAAAGATGATAGGCATCCTGTGTACTTGCTCCAGCTACCACAGCACCCATTTGGAGAGCTGCGCCGATCAGTACACTTGTTTTTAATTCAATCATCTTGAGATAGTCCATAATACTTACTTCTAACGATTGCTCAAAGTCCATGTCCATCTGCTGACCAGTACAGACCTCTTCTGCCATTTTAGTGAATATCTCTATACACTGCACCTTGCTTTTTTCAGGGAGGTTGATCAAGATCTTGTAAGCATAAATAAGCATGACGTCACCGCTCAAGATTGCTGTATTGACATTGTATTTAGTATGGACTGTAGGCTCTCCTCTTCTGAGATCAGCTCCATCCATAATATCATCATGCATCAGCGAAAAATTATGAAACATCTCAACTGCTAGTGCAGGATGTAGGGCTGCATCTTGACTGCCATTGAAGGCACGATTTGCTGCTAATACCAATAAAGGTCTTATCCTTTTGCCACCTAAGTCAAGCAGGTACCGCACTGGCTCGAAAAGGCCTTCTGGTGATGATGGAAATTTGTAATTTTTCAATCGTTGGTTAAAAAACTCCAAGTCCGGCTTAAATATCTCCAAAGTTAATTGTCTTTATTAATCTAATACAAATCTGGAGGTCTAACAGATTGTGTTGTTTATTGTTGGGATTTCTTCTATCAATTAGGGATATTATATTCGGAATTAA
>Ga0114957_1001502_pt1 | contig 25194 bp, 16 predicted proteins | sample BantaG_FD_87175 | JGI IMG/M metagenome (GOLD analysis project Ga0114957, IMG submission 87175) | Marine algal microbial communities from Bantry Bay, Ireland - BantryBay_4 metaG | ecosystem: Host-associated > Algae > Red algae > Unclassified | place: Bantry Bay, Ireland | collected 2014-11-21
CAGGACTTGAAGTATAGTGATCTTTACAATAGGGTTTCACCCTATCCTTTAGTCTTAGCTCCTTTCAGGAGCAAGGTAGACTAATTCATCTACTCCCCAATATGCGGATAGTCACTTATTTTTGCTATTATCCGACCGTCGTAGGAGTGGGATTGTGAAACTGATTTTATGCGTTTCGCGACGTGCCGCAGGCACCTAAGCTCGTCAAACGGAGTGCGTAGAGGCAAACGGTGGAAGTGGCATGCACATGGTGGGTTAGGCCGAGGTAAAGGCAGGTGCATATAAACGGACGACGTGTGCTCGTCCCGATTTTTTTCATCGGGTACGAGATGACCCCAAATTATATTTTAAAAAACATAATATATCTGAATGAAGTGCAACTTGATATTGCCGTGATGCGTACCAAATAAGTAGCTAATTAAGAATATGTATCAAATGATTTGACTAGAAAGGTCGATTTTGTTGATAAAATGCGCTATTTTAGTTTGAACATCAGTTTATAATCCTTTTAACACATTATACAAGAAATGGCAAGAGTTTTAATAGTAGACGATGAGAGTAGTATCCGTAAGACATTACGCGAAATCCTTGAGTTTGAAAAATATGAAGTGAATGAGGCTGCAGATGGTCTTGATTGCCTAGTCAAACTGAAGAAGCATAAGTATGATGTGATCATTATGGATATCAAAATGCCGAAGATGGATGGTATGGAGGCCTTGGAGCGCGTACAGCTTTTAGCTCCAGATACGCCTGTCATCATGATATCTGGTCATGCCAATATCGATACTGCTGTAGAGGCTGTGAAGGTTGGTGCATTTGATTTTATTTCGAAGCCGCCAGATTTGAACCGTCTTTTGATCACGGTCAGAAATGCGATGGATAAATCTGCGCTCGTGACGGAGACTAGAGTACTCAAGAAGAAAGTAAGCAAAGTGAAGACACCGGTGATCATCGGGGAGTCTGCACCCATCATGGAAATAAAAAATACCATCGACAGAGTCGGTCCTACTGATGCGCGTGTTTTGATCACGGGTAGCAATGGCACAGGGAAGGAGTTGGTAGCACGTTGGTTGCACGAGAAGAGTGGTAGAAAGGATGGACCAATCATCGAAGTGAACTGTGCTGCGATTCCTAGTGAGCTGATCGAGAGTGAACTGTTTGGTCATGAGAAGGGATCTTTTACAGGTGCTTACAAGCAGAAGATTGGGAAATTTGAATTGGCTCATGGTGGTACAATATTCTTAGATGAGATAGGAGATATGAGTGCAAGTGCTCAAGCGAAAGTGCTGCGTGCTCTGCAGGAAAGTAGAATCACCCGTGTAGGTGGGGATAAAGAAATTAGTGTCGATGTTAGAGTGGTAGCTGCGACCAATAAGGATCTGCAGTCTGAAATAAATAGGGGTGCGTTTAGAGAAGATTTGTACTACCGTCTGGCAGTAATCCTAATCCATGTGCCTACTTTGGACTCTCGTAAGGATGATATTCCTTTACTGGTAGATCACTTCAATCAGATGATCTGTAAAGAGTATGGTATCACACCTAAGAAGATAGACAATGATGCCATGAGTGCTTTGCAAGATGTCAGTTGGTCTGGAAATATCAGAGAGTTAAGAAATGTAGTAGAGCGACTGATAATCCTAAGTCAAGAAAAAATAACGAAGGAGGATATCCTAAGTTTTGTAGTTGCTTCTAGCAGCAAGAATAGATCCAAGCTCAGTGAGATATTTAGTAAATTTAAAGATATAGACGACTTACATTCATTTATCAGTAAGGAGTTTGAGAAGTATCAGCAACCTGGTTAGGTCGAAAAATAATTCGAATTATAGTTAGTATCTAAATTTATAATATCAAGGAAGCCTGCTGTTCAAAGTGGGCTTTTTTGCATTCCATTCGATTTAGTACATTTGCAAGGAATAGTACCATTTATAGCTTAAAATGTAAATGGAATAAAATAGAAATATGAAAAATAACGAAGAAGAGTTAGAAGATATTGAAAAAATCATAGAGAGCAAGGAGCATGGTAAACGGATGAAACAGTGGACTACAATCAAGGGTGAGAATGCTTGGACAATGTTTAAAGTGATCGCTGAATTTGTAGACAGTTTCGAAACAATGAATAAGATAGGTCCTTGTATTTCAATATTTGGATCTGCAAGAACAAAGCTGGATCACCCATATTATCAAATGGCCGTTGAGGTAGCCAAGCGTATGGTTGAAGAAGGGTATGGTGTCATCACTGGTGGTGGACCTGGTATCATGGAAGCGGGTAATAAAGGTGCTTTTGACTCCGATGGTGTTTCTGTAGGGTTAAATATTGACCTGCCATTTGAGCAAAGCCACAATAAATTTATACATCCCTCTTTCAATCTAGATCACAGATACTTTTTTGTTAGAAAAGTAATGTTTGTGAAATATGCACAAGCGTTTGTGGTGTTGCCTGGTGGCTTTGGTACCTTGGATGAATTGTTTGAAGTCCTGACTTTGATCCAAACTAAAAAGATAACAAAGGTGCCAGTGGTACTTATGGGTTCTGATTTTTGGGGAGGGATGAAAGATTGGATCAAAAATGTGATGCTTGAGCAGGCGCACAATATCAGTCCTGATGATATGGATCTATTGCCTATCGTAGATACACCTGAGGAAGTAGCGACTATCATTAATAACTTTTATGATAAAGAAGACAGTAGCCTTACTCCAAACTTTGAGTTGTAGTAAATTGGGTTTGATGTTTAGGGCACCTCTATCAACCCCGTTCATTGGATAAAAGCAAAATTCTTGCAGAATTTCTTCAAATCTAATACTGATATACTTCGTTATCCTTCAGTCATTTAGCAAAGGCTAAATTCCCTCAGTCTAGCCTTGTCTATCAATATTAAATTTGATTTTATCTCAATTCAGAGGTTAATAGAGGTACCCTTTAATAATAAAAAAGGCTTGATGCATAATGCATCAAGCCTTTTTTTATTATTTGGCACCTCTATTAACCCCATTCAAATGACCATCGAAATTTTTCAAATTTCTATCTCATTTTGCATCTTGAACTATTTCGTTGTTCTTCAGTCGCTTAGCAAAGGCTAAACTTCCTCATCACGCCTTCCCGTTGCTAAAACGGGACAGGCTACATTTCAAGCGCGAAATGTGATTGGTCTATTTTCAGAGGTTAATAGAGGCGCCCTATTGTGTATCTCTACCAATACCATCTGCAGGGCTACTGCTATTGGAATTGGTACTCTTTCCATTAACAGATCCTCTCTTGTTGGAGTTTCTATCTAAGAATCTCCAACTAAGTCCAAATCTAAAAGCCAATTCTTTTTGAGGATGGTAAGGAATTTGGTAGAAAATATCATCTGTGACAAAGGTGGTGATGTTTTCTATCTTAAAGAATATTCTAAATTTTTCTACCACAAAACTAAAGTGTACATCTACTGCAGGATATAACTCTACCTCCCTTTCGGATTGCACATAGAATTGTCCAAGTGCAGGGTTAAAATTGTTAGCAAAATAGGAATTGCTCAGTCTAAGATCTAAACCGAGCCGAGCGAGCATGACACGCTTAAATATTTTGCGTTGCACAAAGAGACTATGCTTGGACCAGAAGCTTGGAAATTTGATCACCTCATTGTCTGTACTACTTTGTACCACAACTGTATTTTCAAGGCTTAGAATTTTCCAATTGAACGTTTTTTGCGCATAAAATTGTACAATATTGATGGCGCCACTTCTTTGCTCAGGGACAAACTGATCGGTAAAATAGATATGGTTGTCAAGCAGAAAATAAGATAAGCCTGCTTCAAAGTTGAACTTAGGCAATTTGTAGGTAAAGCCTAATTCAGAGTTGAATGACTTATCAAAGTCTGTATTCCAAACTTCAATTTGTGTTACGAAATTTCTTTGTTCATATACACTTGGACTATACCTCTGTTGTCTGAGCCTTCCTTCCAGTGATCCCCATTTGTCGAATGATAGGGTAGCAGAGGCATTTAACCTAAAGTCACCAATATTATCTAGTAAACCGAGTTGACCAAAAACGTCTAGTGTCAAGGCTTTGAAGGGGGTTACCTTCCAAGAACCTTCCGCAAATACGTTATTAAATTTTTCTTCATAAACCTCTCCATCTATATTTACGAATTGATGGCGCAAACCTAGGCTTATGTCTCCTAGGACAGAAGGGACAACTTCTCCATTTTTTGTTTTTAGAGTGCTGAGGCCAAAATAGTTTTCGACTACCTTTTGATTCAAGGCAACTCTCAAGCCTCTATCATCAGTTGCTAGATTTTGGTAATAAGAGCTATTGAATCTCGTTTCTGAAAATCTGTGTATATCACTAACGTACTTGATGTTGTGGTTTAGATTGTAGATACGACTGCTGCCTGAGAGACTATCTATTGATCCAGTCAATGTCAGATATTGATCATAGGCTAGGGTTCTCATTCGGTACCTCAGATTATTGGTTCGCTCTTCCAGATTGTTAGGTATAGAAATTCCATCATCCAAGTTGCCAGCATTAGCAAGGATAGTATCTATGATCGCTGTCGTAATAATTGAATCATTGGTAAGGATGCCGCCATTAAACAGTTGGTTGATTTCATTATGAGCATAGGTAGCGAATGCCTGATACTTGCTTCCCTCTTTTTGAAATGCCAGTCCAGTTAATAAACTAGTGTTTTTTGTTTCTGAAGTGGAGTAGAAGGCATTTGCATTCAAGTTGATGTCCTGATTATTCAAGGAATGAATCAAACGGTCATGGCTAATAGAAAATTTGATACCATTGTCAAAGCTTCTACCAAAGACGCCATGAAAAATATGGTCATTCTGCTCTAGACCTTGAGAATAGTAAACATCTGAAAAGGCTTTACTTTTTGTATAAAATTTTAGTTCTGATTCATCTCGGATATAGGGTTGATATACCTCATCCAAACCAAAGCGGGTCCCAGATTTATCTTCCCATCGATATTGCAGAGGCTGTAAAGCAGTACCCATGTTGCCGAGTGAGGCGTAATCGAATTTTCCACGGCGCGCAGGGTCATATTGTATAAAGGAGGTATTAATGGTCGTATCCTTGAATTCAAAAATTTCATTCTGTTTATCATGATAGAAATAGTAGACCTTATTAGTTAAGATGGGTTCAGAGACTTTAGTTCTCTTGCTACGAGGGGGAGGTTTGGCGCTTAGACGTGTACTGTCAGTTCGTGTTGTATCTAAGCCTATTTTGTCTAATTGGAGTGTGTCGTTGCTATTCGTTTTTATGGCAATCTTGGTGGTGTCGCTTGGTAGGGTGACAGGTACAGTATCCAGTACCGATATAGGCTGTGTAGTCGGTTGAGTACTGGGTGTTTGCCCATAGACATGTGTACACGACCATCCTAATAGGAGTAGCATTATGAAGGAAATGTGTCTAATATCTATGAGCAATTTTTTATCAAAGATACTTTTTTGGCTACTAAGGTTTGATGCCAGCTAAGTTTTTTTGCATATAAATTCTACAATAAATTTTGAGTGAATTTCTGGTACAGAACTCGAATACAGTCAAATTAACAAACGCATGGCCTAACTAAGACCATGCGTTTGTTAATTTATATTTACGAAGGTGGAAAACGACCTATATAGCTCGTATTCCGTTATTGAAGAATAATTTTTTTAGAAAATCTCTGATTCTCTCCTTGCAAAGTGAGAATATACATACCCTCAGCTAGATCATTTGGAAGATTCAATGTGTAATCATTCTGCAATACCTGACCAGCAAGGTTTATGATTTGTTTACCTGTGATATCTTGTAGATATATGTCTAGCAATTCGTTTCCTAGACTCTTGTTAAGAGAAATCGTGACAAAGTCTTCTGCAGGGTTTGGACTGATGGTAAGGCCTGCTTCATTAGCCTGATTGCTGGTACTACTCAAATTACCTTCACATATTTGACGTCTTTGAGCGCAAGCGTTTTGGTCGATCGCTTCAAATACAAAAAGCCCTTCTTGCATATCAGAAACCAAAATATTACCAGATGGAAGAAAAGGGTATACGCCCCAAGCTCCTTTATAATTATTTGCATCAGGCTCAGAGGAGGTTTCAAATTCTATAATCCGCACTGGATTGACAGGATCACTGATATCGTACACTTGTAGTCCATCATAGTAATAAGAAACATATAAATAATCACAAGCTACTACTTGATTATGTGGTATGCTCGTAGTAGCTGAGCTACCGGCGTCCAAAAATCCAACGACTTCTATATCTGTTGGATCATCTACTTTGACCACTTTCATTCTCAAACCCCAATTTTCGTCGGCCATATAGTAGTATTTACCACTTTGGTCTAGCCAGCCACTGTGGTTATAGCCTTGATCAATATAGTTATCCAAAGTTCCTAAAAGTACTGGATTGGCAGGATTAGTAAAGTCAGCTATGGCAAAACCACCAGGACCTAGATTGAGATAGCCGACGTTATCTAAAAAATATCCATCGTGTACTTGCTGTATGCTGAGCCCATCAATACTATTATGAGTCGCTATAAGTTCAGGATTAAATGGATCTGAAATGTCGAATATTCTCATAGCGTCAAAGCTTGGATTTGGATTAGCAGTTCCGTTAGCGATGCATGCGTATAATTGATTATTAGCTTCGTCGATAAAAATGTTGTGGGCTCTAAATATCAGCTCATCACTATCATATATAACCTCCAATGAATTGGGCAGGTCTCTGATGTCAATAATCTGCAAAGTACTTTTAGAGGTAGCACTATTGCTGTCAGGTTCATCAGCCACAACATAAAGATAGCAGCCATTGTCATGATAATCTCTATGAACAATCGCTGGGCCAGTAACTGCTCCTTCGACAAATTGTACTTCTTCAGGATTATTTGGATCCGTCACATCTATGAAGTGAGTGCCTTCTGTAGATCCAATGACGGCAAACTCTCTGTTATTGACAGCGATGCCCCAAATTTCGTTATACGAATTATCATATAATGCAGAGCCAAAAATATTATCACCTTGCCACTGACCTAGGAGAGTGGCTTGCTCTACTTGGGCGAAGGATGAAAGTGAACAGAAAGAAAGGATTACAAAAAATAGAAAATATCGCATGATTTTAAATTGTATTGTAAGATAAGAATAACTGCTCATATTAAAATGCAAATTACTTACCAAACTGTAAGAATTACATATCCAACAGTGCAGGATTCATGCCCATAGCGCTAAAACCACCATCGTGATATAAATTTTGCATCGTAATCATACGGCTCAAATCAGAAAACATAAATACCGCATAATCCGCACAAGCTTCTGAGGATGCATTTCCTAGCGGACTCATCTTATCGGCATAACCAAAAAACTGGTCAAAACCTTTCACGCCAGAGCCAGCTGTAGTCATAGTCGGCGACTGTGAGATCGTATTGACACGTACCTTTTTAGCAGTACCATAGTGGTAGCCAAAACTTCGAGCAAAAGACTCCAATAGGGATTTTGATTCTGCCATCTCCCCGTAGTCAGGAAATATTCTTTGCGCCGCGATATAGGTTAGTCCCAAAATAGAGCCCCACTCATTCATCGCCTCTTTTTTATATAGCGACTGCATAATTTTGTGAAATGAAATAGCAGAGATGTCAAAAGTCTTTTGCATCCACTCATACTTACTTCCAGTATATGGCTTTTTCTTACGCACATTGAGCGACATCCCGATGGAGTGCAGCACAAAATCCATAGGCCCGCCAAGGTGCTCCACAGACTGATCGATTAGTGATTCTATATCTTCTACACTCGTCGCATCACAACCTATCACGGGTGCATTCAGGCGTTCACCCAGTTTTTGCAACTCGCCCATACGCAATGCTACTGGCGCATTAGTTAAAACGATTTGTGCACCCTCTTCAACACAACGCTCCGCTATTTTCCAAGCGATCGATTTTTCGTCTAAGGCACCAAAAATAATTCCTTTTTTCCCTTTCAACAATTGATTTGGCATAATGAATATTTTGCTTTGATTTTTTAATTTTCGAGTAGTTCTTTCGCGTTCTCTAGTGCGAAAGTAGATGGTGGACTCTTGCTAAGCATGGTTGCCAGCACCTTTATTTTTTCAGCGTACTCAAGCACTCTGATATTAGTGATCGTTTTGTTTCCTTTATCTTGCTTGTATACATAAAAGTGTCGCTTCGCATGCGCTGCAACCTGCGGTGAATGTGTGATCGTAATCACTTGATGATTACGAGACAGCTCCTTGAGTATGCCACCCATCTTGAGTGCCACATCTCCAGATACCCCACTATCTATTTCATCAAAGATGAGGGTAGGGAGTTCCATGCTATCGGCGACCATGGATTTGACACATAAGTTGAGTCTAGACAATTCACCTCCTGAAGCCACTTGCTTGATTGGTAAAAACTGACTCCCTTTATTAGCGGCAAACAAGAAAGTAATCTTATCACTCCCCGTTGGATTCAAATCCACCGTATCTAATGTGACTTGTATTTTTGCATTGGCCATGGCCAAGTCAGTCAGTAGCTTTTTGATCTCTTTTTCGAAGCGTGGGATCGCCTTACTCCTTTTCTTGTGTAGCTTCGCGGCCAATTCTTCTAAGTTTCCTTTTTGTATTTGTATTTCTTTTTCTTTCGCTTCGATTTCGCCATTAAGATCTGTGAAAGAAAGTAACTGCTTTTCAAAATCAGATTTTATTTTTAATAGTGCCTCATCGGATTGCACATTATGCTTTTTTTGCAGACGATACACTTGATCTAGCCTTTCTTGTATCTCATCTATTTTTTCGGGCGTATATTCTATGTCTTCACTGATCTGTACAGTCAGTGCACTGACATCATCCAGCTCCAAGATGCAATTTTCCAACTGCTGATACACCTTCGCCAGTTTTTCATCGATATCCTTATATGGACTGATCTCATTGGACAAGGTCCGCAGTTGACTTAGGATAGAAGCATCACTCTGCTCGAGTGCATAGTTGCTTGTCGTGAGTGCCTTCTTGATGCCCTCCGCATTTTGCAGGACATTGATTTCTTCTTCCCACTTCACTAACTCTCCAGGGACTAGAGATATATTGTCAAACTCCTTCAGCTGAAATTGGATATAATCTATCTCCCGATCTGCGTTCTGATTAGCAATACGCATCGCATCCAATTGCTGCAGACTAGCTTTGTATTTTTTATATAGCGACCAGTACTGATCTAGCTGGGCTTTATTGCCAGCTAGCGCGTCGATGATCTCCATCTGAAATTCCTCACTGTGTAGCGATAAATTATCAAACTGTTGGTGCAGATTCACTTGGCGACTACTTATTTCTTGCAGCAGTTTTAGATTGACGGGTGTATCATTTACGAAGGCACGTGATTTACCAGTTGCAGCGATTTCACGTCTGATGATGAGTTCATCTTCTATGTCCAGCTCGTGCGCTTGCATCACCTTGATGACAGCTTTCGGATAGCTATCAAAAGTAGCCTCGACGATACATTTCTTACTGTCCTTGTATAGGGACTTCGTATCGGCACGCTTACCGAGTATCAGATCCAGCGCACCGAGTAGAATAGACTTACCCGCACCAGTCTCACCCGTGATGATGTTGAGATCATTCAGAAAATCGATGTTCAGCTCATCGATAATCGCGTAATTTTTTATACTTAGACTTGAGAGCATTATTCTGTTTCTATTCCTCTCAAAGGTAATGAATTTATGCAGTGTTTATAGTCATCGAGAATAGACTAACTATTTAAATTAGTGGAGAAAAATTGCCTGTTGAATTAATATTATGATGACTAGCGAAGAAAAAAAATAAATCTATGATTTTTGGTAAAGACAAAAATTGAGTATTAACTTTATGTATCAATGGATATTTATTATTTGTGTTTCATACTCATTTGATCTAAAAATCTGCTTAGCCCTGAAAGGTTGCTGCTGCCAATAAAAAAATATTGCCCACTTTTAGTTTTGATTGCTAACCCATTCCTTCCTGTCAGTGAATATCTCTTTTCGCGATGAAACGTGATGTTTCCACCACTCCATTGAGATGCTTCAGAGGTCCTAATTAGGTTGCAACTATCTATTTCACTCCAAGAAATAGAGTGTTTTTTTGGATGAATTGGAGATAATTTAAATTTTACATTTTTATCTGATATAGCAATTTTTAACTTTAGATTTCTTAACCACAGAATTACAGCTCCAATTAATATTGCAAAAGTAGTTAATAATATAGCGTTAACAATTACAGGCTCTTTTGCAATCAAATAATTGAATGCTCTACTTATAAGAAATATTGCAGATATGCTTAGAACTCCAAGAACAACATTATTTTCATAACGCTGTGTTTCTTTGTATTTGACATTTGACATAATAATATTTTTGATTTTATATAAATATACAAAATATTCAGTTAACATGTAATTAACATACAGTTAATATTAAATGAACGTTCTAAAATCTCTATATGTTACCTTCCATTAGAGGTATTCTCATATTTTGGTTGGGCTTGATAATATGATTTTTTTACAAAAGCCTCTATATAAGCGATTGTTTTGAGGAGCTGTTCCAGGTAAAGTCAATAATAATAAAACTAGTATCCAAAATGTGCTCAACGGAAGTTCAAGGAAGTAGGTAGCAGGTGGCCAAAAATGTAGCCAAGCAGTAATTAACTTTAAATAATATTTTGGGCGATGCCCGATGAAAAATCGGGCCCGAGCTATGCAGGGGTACGCTTCGCTCCCGTGCTTCGCACCTGCTCCGTTCAGTCGCAGCCCTTATTATCTCTATCGCGGAGATTGAATATTCTTAATTGTCTTCAAAAATTCCACAAAATTATAATGGCATTAATCGATTATTATTTAGACGTTAATATTAAACCTTAAATATCATAAAGCACTGCCATAGAAATAATTATAAATGTTAACATTCAAATAATATTTGATATTTAGAAAAAGACCTTTACCTTTGGCATGTCACAAAAAGACTAACCTATGACTTTAGCCAGTGTTTTTTCGCAGCTCCGCGGCTCCACGAAGTTCGTAAAAAAGAAATTAATTTTTATTTTCCTTTTATTTATTTGTGCAACACTTACGTTAGAATTAGTAGCTCAAAGTGACTTTGAGCATGAAGTTTGTCTAACTCAAGTTACTTTTTCCGAAGATACTGATACCAATATCAAAGAATTTATTCCAGTTGTAAAAGATAAGGGTGGATTTTTTGTGCCCCACTTTAAACAACAAAGTTGTGATGGTGGGGGTAGGAAAACGAAAAATCCTGTTGCATACGTAAGCGGAGGCTATGTAAATTTAGAAGCAAGGTTTACTACTAATTGTATTGAGTCTATTTTGATACGTGGTATAGTTAATGCCGTCAGTAAAAATGGATTTGTTTCTGAAATGGAATTCCCATGCAAATCTGTATCTTCCGAAGGGAATGGTTCAAATAATTCATACGTTTATTCAGGTAAATCAGACAAAATTTTTGAATCAAGCACTATAAAGTTTTTTGAAAATTTCGATATAGAATGGCAATGGTCACATATTGATGACTCGGTACAAAAGCCTTGTTCAGCTGCAAACTGGACTACAATAGGAACTAGTTCAAATCCGATGCATGTAACATTAAAAAAGTTTGATCCTACCACTACTCAAACTGCGCCGACCTTTTTTCATACACTCTTAAAGTTTACTTCTTCTGCAGCTGATTGTGAAACAACCGACGAAGGCGCAATTAATAAAATATGGGAGAAGATAAATGACTTAGAAATTCAAACAGCAGATTCAGGAAAAAATTTAACTTATTATAAACAGTGGCTAAATCAATGTTTAGGAACTGTAGAGCTATTGAGATCGGAAGACGGTCAATGTGGAGCGTTTAAAAATTTTATGTTGGATGCAATTAAGGTTCAAGGAATACGGCATTCTACAGAAAACAAAGAAAGTGTTATTGTTTTTATTGGAGCTAACTCTATTGACGCGGATGAGTTTCTTATTAATAATTGGGATTTGAATACTTCACAATTTAGTAATCTTGGAATAGAACAGGGAGTTTCAGATGAATTTCAATACTTAGGTATACCGCACCAAACTTCCAGTTTCTTCGGAAACAGCTATAGAGAAGAATGGACAAAAAATAATACTTACAATTGGTTGTATTCAGATTTCAATAGCCTTAGTGGATTAGACGGTCAAGGAATTAATCCTTACCCTAGAAAACACTTTGACAAGAACCATCAATTTACTAATATAAACGGTGTTTTTATGGATCCTAGCTACGGCATTGAATATGCTTCTATACAATCTTTTGAAGCTAATGCATTAGTTGGCTATATGTGTAATAGAGAACTGATTTTAAACGAATTTGACTATGACTTTAATCAAGACGGTATTCCTGATGATTTAAATGACGATGGTGTAACCGAAACTGATGCTGAGGTGATTGTTTTATTTTTAACAACAAGTAAAAATTTAGTTCCATTATTGTCTAATCAATAAAAATAATTCTATGTGTTTAAATAATTTAATATGTTTTTTGGTCTTATTAACCTGTCTAAATAATACCTTTGCCCAGTATATTAGCCTTGATACAATTCCTTTAAGAACTACAATTTCTGAAAACGGAACCTATTTTTATCCTGAATTACATAAAAGAGGGTATCCTCTAGTAATAAAAAACTTAAAGAATGTAAACGGATCTAAACCTATAACTTCCTTGTATTTATCTTTAAAAGATAAAAAAGGAGGTTATCCTCTTTATGAATATGTTAATTTTGGAATATTTAAAAATTCTATTTTTTCTATTGTTTATGATGATCGTGCACCGATGAATTGGGAGTATCGGGCTGATATGCCTGGTTGGATTCACAACTCAATGAATTATTATTTGGAAGTAAATAAAAATAAAGATCTATACTTTAAAGATCCTAAATTTAAATCATATCTGCTTTTTGCCGATAAGTTAAAAATAGAAAATTATGGAATAGTTACAGATAGAAGACGATCTATTTTTAATTATGATTTTATAGTAGAAGATAATAATGTTTTTCTAATTACTCACTTGGAAGATGAATTATATGTATATAAAATTGATAATGTTAATTCATTTAAGGACTCTAAATGGTCAATACAGCACTGTATTCATGCTCCATTCAACCAAGAGTATTTCATGATTACTACAAAAAAAAATGGCCAACATATAATCCATACCAAAACGCAAGGAGAATTCTTACTATCTAATTTTGCAACAAACCCGAATATCAAAAAAATAAACGATGAGCCTCTTGGGACGAAGGTCTTTCTAGAAGACAAAAGAACAAATGACACTTATCAATTGACCAGAAATGAATTCAATAAAATAAAGTCATCTAAGAATCATACAAAAAAACTAGACTTAATACTAAAAAACAAATTAAGATGAAACACCTGACCATACTTATATTTTTTCTTTTCCCTTGTATAAGTCTAATTGCTGACGATATCAATGTCGAAGTCACCCATCCCCTCCAAAGCAATGATTGTATAGATGGATTTATAGATTTACAAATAACAGGAGGATATGCACCTTATGATATCAAGTATGAAAAACTATTTGAGCATGATGTTTTCGGTTTATTTTGGATCACAGTAAAGGAGGTGCAAGATGTAAGCGGTTCAAATGGAGAGGAAGATCTTGAGGACGCTATGGAGGGAAGGTATAGAATAACAATAGTCGACTTTCATTGTGCAGAGGTTGTTACTGGAGCAGAACTCGAATGTGAGTGTGTAGCATGCGATATTCAGTCAATGGTAACAAGCCCATCATGTTTAGGTGATGATGGAGGATCTATTAGCATAGAAATGTCCTGTGAAAATGAGGGGCACCAGCCATTTCAAGCTAAGTGGGGTGATGGAGGAGAAGGTTTGTCTAGAACAGGTTTAACGCCAGGGAGATACTGTGTCACGGTTCAAGATAGAAATGAATGCGAGGCCTCCCAGTGTTGGATCTTGAGTATTGAAAATTCATTTCAAGTCGATCTTATAGAAAAAGTAAATCCAACATTTTGTGGTGGTAATTGTGATGGAAGCTTGGGTGTAAATGTTACAGGTGGAGTGACTCCATATCAAATCACTTGGTCGAATGGATATAATGGTAGTACATATAATAATTTATGTGCTGGCACGCATAATGTAACAGTAAACGATCGAACAGGTTGCAGTATAGTTAAAAGCTTTGATTTGTGTTGTTGTGAACCTGGAGAAGGAGGAGGTCCATTTAGCGATGATATGTGCTCACTAGATGGATTGGAACTTGATTTTTCAGTTGGTTCACTGCCAAAAGGATTTATTAATACTTCTATTTCAGGTGGATCTGGTGATATGGCATGCAGCTGGTCGGGCCCTTCAGGTTTTACGAACCATGGTTGTAGCGGCATATCTAATATCAATGAAGAAGGCGAGTACACCTTTTCAGTAACAGATGGTTGTAACAGATTAAGCAAGACTTTTCCTGTGATTGATTGTGGGGAAATTACTGTGGCAATTGAAGGTGTTACAACTAATACGTGTCCTGATTTTAATGCCGGAACTATAGCGCTCAATGTATCTGGAGGTAATTCGCCTTATTTCTATGCATGGTCCACAGGTCAAAAAACAAGCGAGATAGATCGCTTATTTGCTGGCGAGTATTGTGTTACTGTTACTGATAGAACTTTTTGTTCTGCAATCTCATGCTTTACAATAGAAGATTCAAACGAACCGTCTGCGCCAATGGCAACTAGTACACCTTGTCAAACTATAGTGGCATGTAATGGTGTTCCAATAACTATTGATGCTGCTGAATATATCTATTCTCCATCGAATGGTCTATGTGTATTTAATAGATACTGTCCAGCGACAAATACTTCAGTTCCTGTTCCTTTCTTTCCTTCTACAATAGTAAGTACAATTGGTTGCACAAGGATGCATCTATGTGCAAATGGTTTACCTGATACCGAATTTGGTACTCCAATAAGTGGTGGCACATCGGCTGTAGGAGTAGACGCTGATCCCTCTCTGAATTGTCCAGATGATCTTGGCTGTACAACTGGAACCGCTTGCGAGCTTACTAGTGGAGCCGGTATTCCAGAAACTGTTGCTACCACTGGCTCAACTGTTACTTGTGCAACCAAGACTTCATACGGTAAAGACACCCCGGAGGCTGACGAAAGGTGCCAGCCTGGTCAAGCTGTTGAAATTTATTATTGTGGATCTAATGAAGTCGATTTTACGTGTTTAGATATTGCTAGACCTGCTCCTGTAGGATCATCAATCGCAGCAATTGAGGCATTAGAGAGATCAAACCAACCAGAAAACTTTATTAAAAATAAAACTGAAAAATTCAATTCGAAAAACGTTTCAATCTATCCAAACCCTATTGGTCTTAGTGAAATATTAAATGTCGATATTAATAATTCGGCAGGGTTTGAAAGTGTAATGTTTGATATTTTTGATCTTTTGGGCAACCCTTTGATTTCAGATAAAATCGAATTAGTAAAACATAAGATTACTGAAAATGAAATTAGCCTGCAAGGGCTTAATCCAGGCTTATATATTATTGAAATAAAAAATCAAGGATTATTGTTACATTCTCAAAAATTTGTGATTAATTAGTAAGCACTAAATTATGAAAATTGTCAAACACATAATTATTATATTCTTTATAATTCAAATTTTTGGTTGCGAAAATAAAGAAGACGATCTCAATCGCCGAGCGAATATAGTCGGTACTTGGGACATTGATGTATTATTAGAGGAAGTAAGAGCAGATACAGTTTATCGAATCAGCAATTTTGAAACTGAATACACATTTTTTGATGATGGGATTTGTATAACACGAAATCCAACAACTGGACCTGATATAGAATTTACTTGGTTTTATATAGAGGATCCGCAATTTGTAATTATCAATCAGTTGGTGGAAGAAAATAGGTATATTGTAAGAGAGTGCCAAGTCCTTGAAAATACTCAAGAAAGTCAAACGTGGGTTTACGAAGCTCAAGATATAAATGGTTTTGTAGACTTTTGGCGTAATACTTGGACGATGAAAAAGCGATTATGATTTCACTTGAAAAGATTTTTTATCTTATTTGTATATTTTTGATTATTAACAGTTGTGATAATGATTCTGGATTAGATGATAGAATTGTAAATTTTTATGGGCATTGGGATGTCATTGTTGTTAGCACAGTAGTCCAAAATGATTCCATAATTGCAGAAAAATCTTGGATGTTCAATTATAATTTTAAAGAAGATTATACGGGCAATTTTTATAGAGAAAATAACCCTAATATTGATTCTATAAGATTTGATTGGGATTATGATCTTATTAACGATAAGCTTACACGTGTCGAGTTTGATGGAAATCTAGGATCGAGAAAAGTGTATTCAATAGTCACAAATAGTTTTGACCGAATTGTTTATACTGAAGATAGTAGTTTTTCAGATACAAGTAATGGGAATTATCAAACCCTTACCTATAAGCTAGATAGGAGTAGGTGATCATAGGGATGCTGCTTGCTGTTTGTTTTTAATTATCATAGATATATTTAAGTATTCATTGAGATTCTTAGTATTTCAGGGCAAAGAGTTACGATTAAGCCATCCATAAGACCATAATAAAGTGGTTATTGTAACAAGAAAAGTATAGCATATAGATGAAACTGAGCGTCATATTCGATTATAGCTTATATGATGCATAATTTATTTGCATTGTAAGCAACTGACAATCAATTTATTAAAAATTATTTTAAAAAAATATTAAAAAATGGAACCATAAGTGCCAAGACCCTGTTATATTTATGTGGTAGGAATATTAAAATGATATTCCGCCTGTAATAATTTATATTTAAAGTAATGAGTAACGGTACAGTTAAATTTTTCAACGGATCTAAAGGATTCGGATTCATCACGCCAGACGATGGTGGAAAAGACGTTTTTGTTCATATCAATGGCTTAAATGGCATTTCAATTGATGAAGGTGACAAAGTCACTTACGACGTAGAGGAAGGACAAAAAGGATTGAATGCAGTGAATGTGCAAATGGCATAATTTCAGCATTTAGATTTTTTAGATAAAAAAGGCTCATCAATTTATTGATGAGCCTTTTTTTTATAGCTCTGCAGAAACATAGCTATTAAGTTTCTGTAGTAGGATAAATTATATCTTCAGATTTCTGTTAATGCATATGGATCATCTTGATATATACGTTCAACAAAGCTGCAATACTCAGACCTACTAAGAAAAGAATCAAGGATATTCTAATCAACTTGAATTTATACTTTAAAGATAGTCCTAGATAGTAAATGTCTTTGACCATTGTGACATACATATACTCTTGATCATTCATCAATTGTAAAAAAGCCCATTCATAATCACGCTCTTGCATATTATGAAAATTTCCCCAATAGATTAGATTTCCACTTTTGTTTCTAACATCACTTTCTGTAAACTCACCGTGTGATCTAATTGGTGTGATCGATAGTATTGCGAACAACATAGAACCTACAGCAGTGAGTGTAAGTAATATGATTGGAAGGAGATGATGGAGTGAAGTATCTATTGCAGGATCCATTTCTTTTCCTATGATACCTCCTAATACTAACGATAAAATAATTGAATTTACTGTAATCATGATGGACGCTTTTTTGTCCACCATTTGTAAGAGCTTATAGTGATTTTTGGAGGTAGTTCGAAAAAGCGTCTGGATGCCTCTTGCATCTTTCCCTTTCATACTGTTCAGACTCTTTTTGAGTTCTTTCAGTTCTTGATCACTGATTTGCAGCTCTTTTTTTAGAACGACATCCGTTTTTTTATCTAACTTCTTTTTGTCTTTTTGAATTCCAAGTATTAGTTCATTTATCTTTCCTTGATGTTCCTCTCTACAATAAGGTAAATGAAAAGTGAGCTGCTCGCTTATTTTAATAGCAATATCATACCATTTCTTTTTACTAAGATTGACATCGTGGAGTAGTAACTCTTCATAGATTTTTTTCAATCTCTTTTTAGAGTCATCAGTTACAATATCTGCGGTCATCCCATCAGCTAGTAGCTTACCCACATTTGTCTCTGGAACTTTAGGGAAATCAGTTTCTTGTAGGGCGGTGAGAATTTTTTCTTTGGCTCTTTCATCTGTCGGATGTTTCTCAAAAAAGCTCTTTGCATTGGTAACCATTTCGTTTTCAAGATTGGTCACTACGAAGCCTTCTTTATTGAAAGAAGTGATCAAATTTCCGTAAGAAGACGCAACTAACCACGCTGCTGCAGTTGCTAGGTTAATATCCTCATGGCTCAATTTCGAATGAGTACCGATCTTGCTCATAAAACCAACATACCGATGTGCAAAATTCAGATCATGATAAACAAGTCTATCAGGATATCGCATGATTTTACTGATGGCATACTCTTTAGCTTTAACTATTAGCTTTTCTATTTCTTTCATTAGAACATGTGTGAGAATTTCAAAATAAATCTGTTGTCCTCTTTTGACCAATATTGACCAAACGAGATTACAACTAAATCTACAGGGTCTAAATAAATACCACCTCCATATGAAAAGTGAAAATCCTCACTACTGGGTGTGTCATCCCAAACTCGACCATAGTCAAACCCACCATGTATACCCAGCGAAAATGGTAATACATTGTTTACTGTTTTAACCAATTTTAGTCTCAAATCGGTTGCATGATAAAAGACAGATTCCCCTCTAAATCGCTCTCTTCTAAACCCACGCAAATTGGTAAGTCCCCCAATAGTAGGTGCTTTGAAAAAATCAAAGTCTCCACGTATTTCTTCGTATCCAATGCTAGAGGCTAAAACTAAATTTTCTTTTGCTCCGATCGGCTGATAAACCGTTAATCCGACTCCAAATCTACGGAAAGTCAAATCGCTATTGTCTAAATTTGTTTCTATGTCATAGCCAAGTGAAAATTTGATGCCTTTATTTGTATCTATGATATTATCTACATTTTTGAAGGATAACTTTGTCTTGATTCCAGAATAAACTTTATCATCAAAGATAGAATTACCTAAAATTTCATTGGCATCACTTATAAATCTACCTCCAGTATTCTGAATTTGAGTCTGTTCGATAAAGGGGCCAAATGAAAAATTTAATACAGTGTTAATCGTTTTTCTAAGCATCAAATCTTGATAGATACGACTTTGTCTAACACGATTAAAGTCAAGATTTTCGGGATCATTATTAACAGAATCATTTCCAAACCCGAAGTAGTTGAACGCATAACGATTTCTCCTGTACTGTGTATTTGTAACTAAGTCTAATCCTTTTACAGCGCCTGTGTACTCACCAGTATATGCGAAGTTTAATGCAGTTGTTCCCAAAGAATAAGTAAGCAGAAAATTATGTCTTTGACCGTATGGTGTTTTTTTAAATTGTTGAATTATATAACTTATATCTGTTCCCACTATAAACCTATCATCTTGATTGAAGCTAAGTACAGGCAGAGGTAACCAATAATTTGGATTATAGTGAACGCTTCTTCTGTCATAAGTGTTTTGTGTTACGTTGTTAGCAATTTCGTTTTTAAATTCCTTGCCTACTTTCAATTTAGTTTTCTCTAAGGAAGAGTCATAAAAGAGCGTTTTTTTATTAAGACCACGAACTGATGAGCTATCATCGAGCTCGTCTTTGCCTTCTCCACCGATAAGTCTTATTTTTATACTTTTGTTGACATCACCAGTTACAACAAACTTGTCATCATCTCCTAGACCATATATATGCACTTCGCGAGTGATATTATGATTGAATATTCTTTTATAAACAGATTCCTTTTTCTTTCCTTTTTTACTTAGTCTAAATGCCTCGACAAGTGTTTGTTCATCATCTATTCTTTCAATTTCAAAAAGATCTTTATCGTTAGTGCCGACGACATCTACCATTTTGGATTTTAATTCATAGGCCATTCGTGCAAATTTGACAATATTATCACGACGACTCTTAGTGTACTCAAGCATTTGTTTCCAATCCTCGTCTTTCGCGTTGTCAGGGATTTTGGAAAAGCCTAATTCTATATCTGAATCTTTAACATTATCTCTAATAAATATGGCTTCTTTTTCCCAGTCCTCCCAAGTCAGCTCATTAAGGAATGTTTGATCAAAAAAGGTAGCGTTAAAGCTTTGCCACTTAATATTGTCAATGTCAGGTGTATATGTTTGCAGTTGCCTAAAGAATGGATTGAAAGCATAGATTATCCAACTTAGGACTCCATCGTATTTCGCAAAAGGTTGATCTCTATCTCTTGGTATTGGTCTGTACGTTTTAATATCACTTTCTTCATCTTCATACCTAGCCCATCGCCACTGATCTTCGTGTCTATCCCAATCTTTGATTAATAAATCAAACAACCTGGAGCGTGCGACCCATTTTTGATCTACCTTATGATTCCAATTTTTTTGAAGTTTTTCTACAAGATCTAGGGTACTTATTATATCGTCAGAGTTGCCAAAGCTATCCAGATCACTCCATTCTTCTGAAGGTCGCTCCTCTACCAAATAAACATCTCCTCCATATAGATCATTGTTAAAAGTAAGCGCTGGTTGTTTTGGTACGTAATATAGGTGTGGATTGGTGTGATATACATTGGCAGCTTCAGCGATGTCAGGAACCATTAATGCCGCAAATGGGTGAGCGGCCATAAAATTGTCCTGCAATATATTCTTGGCACCTACCATTTGATTGATAGGATAGGGAAGTGTCCGAGATGCATCTTTGGTCAGTGCTCGCATACTGTATTCTCTACCATCAGGATCTGCCAAACGTAGCGAATTGGTTTGATTGCCACCGCCTCTTTTGATGGGTGTCATCCCTCCTTTAAATTTGCTAAGATCCAACACGTCAAATTCATATTCTTTGAGATATAAATTAGAGTAGTGCTCACCCAGGAAAAGCTTATGCATAAAACCAACTTTATCAAATTGAAAGTTGGTAGGTTTTCGTGTCTTTTTTTCTGCCTGCAAATCATATTCAGGATAATCTTCAGGAATATTTTCTTTTGAAATCTCAAGTTTCTCTTTTATTTTTTTTCTATACACTTCATTCATTCCATCTAGTTCATCGTTCATCGCATAATAGTGCAACCAAGCTGAACCATCTTTGTAGAAATCAATTCTTGAATACCCAAGTCGACCAAATCCAAATTCTTGTCCTGAAGTCAATCCACATGCATTTTCTTTGGAGCCAGCACCACTGACTATAAATTGTTGTCCATCTCTTTCTATATATTGTAAAGTGTGTTCATGACCAGCAGCTACAATATAGTTTCCATTTTTAGTCAAAGCAGCCATGATGGCTTTACGCATTTCTCTGTTTCTTGGATTATTCACATCTTGTGGTAGACCTACTGCTCCTCTTGCGAATGCGACGACAGAACCTAATACAGGTAATGGGATGTAAAGCTTCTTATTGATAAAGCGCAGTGGAAACATATGATTATCAAAAGTATAATGCCCTCCATGTTGTCCACCTGAGTAAAGTGGATGGTGCATGGCGATGACAACGTTTTTGTTTCTATGTTTTCTCACCATTTCTTCAAACTCACGATAAAATTGAGCTCTTGTTTTTATATCGCAGCCTTCGTTAATGTATGGGTCAGAATCCCAGTTTCTGATCCACCATTCACTATCGATATAGATGACAACTAGTTGATCATTTATTTCGACTAGTTTAGGGTCGCCACATCCTTTTTTGGGATAGAAATGTTCTTCCCAGTTCTCGTCATCTTCATCAGCTATGCCATTTCTTTGGAGGTTAAGTTTCTTGTTGATATATTTTTCTTGGCGGTTGAGACCAGAGAGGCCATATCTAGACCAGTCGTGGTTTCCAGGTACGAAGGTGACGTTTCCTTTAAAATTATCAAGCATTTCTAATTGAACATCAATTTTGTGCTCAGCTAGTGAGCGCCAGTCTGCCTCATACTTTGGTGGCATACCTATAGGATAAATGTTGTCCCCTAAAAAAATGATGGAATTGTTTTCATCTCTATTGTCAAGTTCTTTTTTAAGATATTGGAACATGTAGATGGAACTATCCCTATTGGCATTACCAGTATCACCAATCAAAAACAAAGAGTGCCTGATCTCTTGATCTGTAGCAGGTTTCTTTTTCTCCCAACCTTTAGCTTCATTACTATAATTTAATTTGTAATTAGCGCAAGTCTGCAGCCCCAATATAAATACTAAGCAATACAATATGCGTGAGAGGATAGGTAATTTCATTCGATTTTCTTTCTTTTATATAAAAAGTTAAGCTACTAAAATATGCTTAAAAATTAGGCGATAAGAGCAGCAAATATATAGTATTTGAGCTTGGCAGACTATTCTTATTTTGTTACAGAACTCCTTTTTATCAAATTGAGAAATTATAGAACCCATCTACAATGCTGTTGTGAAGTATTTTTTGATCCTGAGTATCTAAAATAGGTTAGCGATTATTTTATGATTATTATAAACCTCATGTGTATATTTTGGCTGAGGGGTAGTAGCGAGCACGCAATGGTGCAGGTGGGCAATGAAGCCCAGTATAGCTTGGCTCAGAGAGACAAGATATACTGATGGCTGAATGCGCTCCTGTGCTGTGAAGTAAAGCGTATGACCCGACCATGGTAGAGCCTTTTGCGGTGGGCATGGGCAGCCCCAAAGACAATTATGAATTATAAATGATGAGTCCACTCCGAAAACTGACGAATTGCACAAAATGGAATATTTTGGATGAGATTTTTGATTTTGGAAATTCAGTGATGCCTGAGCATCTGTGGATTGAGAAAATGAAAAATATCGCCAAAAGAAACATTTTTGATTTTGTGAGTTTTCGGAGTGGACTCAATGATGAATTATGAATTTGCCAAGCTGATGTATTCCTCCGTAAGTAAACTTATGCCTATGTGTGTCAATAAGCAAAATCAATAAAGAGCTTCGAGTACTAGCCAATAGCCAACAAAATTCCCATATATTCGTATTATTTATCATATAAATAATGTGTATTGTCAACTGAGCCACAACTAAGTATCGTCGTGCCTGTCTATAACGAGGCGGCTAATCTGGAGGTGCTGTATGCGAGTCTGCATGCGGTGCTAGAAGAGATGGGGCGTAGCTATGAGGTGATCTTTGTGGATGATGGCTCCTCGGATGGGACATTTGAGGTGGTGAAGCAATTGCATGAGCAAAATCCTGCAGTAAAGGGATATTCTTTTTCGCGGAATTTTGGGCATCAGACGGCTTTGTTCGCAGGACTGTCTAAGTCAAATGGAGAGGTGGTGATCAGTATGGATGGCGATATGCAGCACCCACCCGATATGATTCCTGTACTGCTAGAAAAATATGAGGAGGGATACGATATCGTAAATACCAAACGGATAGATGCAAAGAGTACGGGCTTATTTAAAAAGTTAACTTCGCGCTGGTACTACAAGATGCTGAACGCGCTGTCGGATGTGCCGATTGAACCTGCCGCGGCGGACTTTCGCTTGATGAATAGAAAATCGGTGGAGGCGTTGAATAGTTTGCCCGAAACGCATCGCTTCACTAGAGGATTGGTAGGTTGGATGGGATTCAAGCAAGCGATCATACCGTATCAAGCTGCGCCGCGTCATGCAGGTTCATCGAAATATACTTTTTTTAAGATGTTGCGCTTTGGATTGGATGGGATTGTTTCTTTTTCGGTCAAGCCATTGCGTATCGCATTTTATACGGGCGTGATGGTGAGCATCGCAGCTCTGTTGTATGCCATCTACGCTATAATGCAACACATACTAGGTAGTACTGTGGAGGGATGGACTTCCATCTTGGTCTCCGTATTATTTATCGGTGGAGTGACGCTCTTGAGTCTCGGTGTGATCGGCGAGTATATTGCTCGGATATTCAATGAGGTGCGAAGAAGGCCGATGTATTTTTTTAAGGATCAGACAAATGATGACTGACCGTGGAGTGGATTCACTAACAACATTCAGGTCAATCAATAGATAAGATAAAATGGCAAAGACAAAAGATAAAAAGAAACTCAAAAAGCAGAGTAAGAAAAAGCAAGTGCAAAAAAAGCAGGGTATCCAATGGGCATTCCTATTAGTCGCCATAGTGGCAGGTGCGATTGTGTTTTCTACCATTTTTGATAATGCTTACCTCAACTATGATGATGATGTCTATGTACACGAGAATCCACTGATTCGTAACTTGGAAGTGGGGACTTTATTCGGAGGTAGTTATCTTTCTCAGTATTCGCCAATGGCGATGACCCTCATGGGAGTGCAATATAAAATATCTGATAGTACTGGCTTCATTAGATTTGGAAGTTTATTGATTCATTTGTTGAGTGTGCTTTTTGTGTTTCTGATATTTAGGAAGCTCACCAAGGAGGATTGGATGGCTGGTCTGATAGCAACCTTATGGGCAGTGCATCCAATGCAAGTAGAGTCTGTGGCATGGTTATCTGCGGCAATGAAAGTGGGTAGTTATACCATGTTTTATTTTATGTCGATCTGGATGTACTTAAAGTATTTGGACAATACAGAAGATAAAAAATGGTGGATCTTTTCGATCCTCATCATGGCAGTCAGTGCGATGTGTAAGGAGCAAGCAGTAGCCCTGCCCGTGATGCTTTTAGCTATTGACTATTTTTATAGAAGAGATGTTTTTTCAGCAAAGGTGTTGATAGAGAAAGCACCATATATCATCCTCTCCGTTATATTTGGTGTGGTGACACTTCGTGCTACAGCGGGCGCATTAGATGGAGAACTAATTGCCGATGGAGGCAATCAATTTAATATGGCTGAGCGTTTTTTCTTAGCTCTACATACACTTATCGCATATATACAGAGAACAATAGCGCCCATTAATTTATCTTTTTTCTATACCTATCCTCTCAAGGGGAGTATTCCCGCTACGGTCTATCTGAATGCTGTTTTGGCACTGGGTCTCATCGGGACTTTGGTAGTTGCCTTACTCAAAGATATGCGCTGGTTGGCCTTTGGATTGTTGGTGTTTTTCATCAATGTATTTTTTCCAACTTTGACTTCCTTGATGTCGGTGCGTGATGTGCTCATGGCGGATAGATATATGTATGTGCCTATCGTCGGTTTGTTTTTTCTCTTCGTCTATGGCTTGAACCAAATGAAGGGCAAGTTACCTTTTGAGCCGATGATTCTTGGTTATGTGTTGGCCTTAGTTTTTGCTGTCATCGGTTTTATGCGCGTCCATATCTTTCAAGATAGCGGTAC